>Ga0307509_10004142_pt1 | contig 21187 bp, 21 predicted proteins | sample 10_EM_MG_FD_202245 | JGI IMG/M metagenome (GOLD analysis project Ga0307509, IMG submission 202245) | Populus trichocarpa ectomycorrhiza microbial communities from riparian zone in the Pacific Northwest, United States - 10_EM | ecosystem: Host-associated > Plants > Roots > Unclassified | place... | reverse complement strand
CTGTTCATCATCAGAGTCATTCGTTTCGTATACGATTTCATATTTTATCTTTCTTTCTAGTTCCTTCGTATCTATCTTCTCTTGCTATTGTTCGGCACAATAAAAGCTTTGTCGTTTCAGGCAAATTAGAAACCCGGATCCGCTGTGCATAACGCGAATAGTGTTTAAAACTAGGTACACTTCAACCACCACTAAATTCCCTCCAAGACCGGCAGGAGGCGGTGCCAAGCAATCAATTCAAAGAAACGCCCCCCCCAAGTAATCTCACAAACCACGCACCACAAAAGAGAGTTCTCCAGAATAAGTACAGCAAGGAAAGTGCATGCCACCGCACTAACCTTCAAGACTAATATCCCTTCCTCAAGCGATCATGCAATATCACTCATCCATTCCCTGAATCGACCCAAGAATATACGACAGCAAAAACTGCTAACCATCCCCACCACTTCCCCCGTCCACTTCCTTGCTCTACCAGGATGGAGTTAGGAATCCTTACTCAACTAACAATTGGTACCCATGTGTCCTCATGCCTCTATGTGTATGCTCGGTGAGAAGCTTTGATCCTAGGGATGATGATCCGCAAGGGAGAAATTAATGCGGAATCCCGAAGCAAGCGAAGGGGAAGGAGCAGAAAAAAAAATACAGCGATGTCGATGGCTCGTTGGACGCTCTGGCGAGGGATTATTCGAAGGCGGTTTAGAGAGGAGGGAAGTGGCGGGCGGTATATGTGCATATTTATGGAAATGATTAAAAAGCGATACATACGGGTTTTTAAGTGATAGCAAAGATTTTGTTGTGGTTGGGTCAAACCACGTTGGGGTTCGCAGATTGGCTGGCTCGCAGTAGATTCGCCACTCCCTCATTCCCGGAGGAAGAAGAAGCCCACGAGAGCGGCGTTCGGCCATCATTGTCCGGTATATTGGTGTTCACATCTTCACGTCTTATCAGTAGTTGAACTACTCCAAAGTGGCCTCTCTCGGCAGCCCACGAGAGCGGTGTTCGGCCATCACGGTCCGGGATATTGGGGTTGACACCCTCCTGTTCTAGCAGTAGTTGGACTACCCCATCATTGGCACTCATGGCAGCCTGCGAGAGGGGCGTTCGGCCAACCATATCAGCCATATTAGGGTTGACATTTTGACACCTTAACAGTAGCTTGACTACTCCATCAAACCCAAACCACGCAGCACTTGCGAGAGGTGTTTGGCCCATATGGTCTGGGATATCGGGGATGATGTCCTCCCGTCCCAACAGTAGCCCCACGGCCCGATCATCAGCATTCCAGGCGGCCCACAAGAGCGGTGTTCGGCCGCTAGCCTCATCGACCATATTGGGGTTAACATCTTCTCGATCCAGCAGCAGCTCTACTACTCGTTCACATCTTTCCAGGACAGCCCACAAGAGCGGTGTTCGGCCACCCTTGTCCGGTATATCCGGATTGACATCTTTATGCTCTAGCAGTAGTTGCACTACTCCATAATGTCTATTCATGGCAGCCAACGAGAGTGGTGTCCGGCCATCCTTATCGGTCATATTAGGGTTGACATTTTGGCATCCTAACAGTAGCTCCACTACTCCACCACATCCAGACCTGGCCGCACTCGCAAGAGGTGTTCGGCCATAATACCCCTGGATATCTGGGGTGATATCTTCTCGTTCCAACAGTAGCTTCACGACTCCAGAAGACCCATCCTCAGCCGCCGACGAGAGCGGCGTTCGGCCACTATCATCCTCGATATTAGGGTTGACATCCTTACGCTCCAGCATTAGCTCCACTACCCTATCACGTCCCATCATGACAGCTAATAAGAGCGGTGTTCGGCCATCATAGTCCGGCATATCCGGGTTGACGTCTTTCCGCCCCAACAGCAGCTCCACTACCCGATAGCGCCCATTACAGGCCGCCCATGAGAGCGGTGCTCGGCCCTCTCGGTTTATCATGTTGGGGTCGACACCTTCCCGTCCCAGCAGCAGCATTACTACTCCATCATGCCCTTCCCCGGCAGCCCACGAGAGCGGTGTCCGGCCATCCCTGTCTGTTATATTAGGGTTGATATCTCCCCTTGCCAGCAGTAGCTTCACTACTTCATCGTGGCCTTCCCCAGCCGCCCATGAGAGCGGTGTTCGGCCATCTCGGTCTGTTACATTAGGGCTGACATCTTTCCGTCCCAGCAGTAGCTCCACTACTCCATAACACCCACGATAGGCAGCCCATGAGAGTGGTGTTCGGCCATCTCTGTCTGTTATATTGGGGTCAGCACCTTCCCGTTCCAGCAGTATCTTCACTACTTCATCGTTCCCTTCCCCAGCCGCCCACGAGAGCGGCGTTCGTTTGCACTTAATTGGCATAGTTGTGTTGGCGTTGTCTTCGGAACCGGGCCGGGAAAGAGAAAACAAATGATTGGCAAGCTTTACTCGCCCAGAGGAAAGGTAAGGAATCGACGTCTTAGCGGAAACAGAAAACCACCCCTTTGAGGGATTCGTGAGCACAGGCCGTCGATCAAATAGGTTGCCACTGGCAGAGGTAGAAAAGAATAAAAGAAAGAAGGGAGAAAGCGATCAATAAATGTGGCCACGGTGTCCCCGAAGGTGCCCGTCGTTATCCCAATCTTAGTTGCAAAAGCAGCATGGTCAGTTTGCTGCAAAGTGAAGGAAAGGCAGCTTATATAACTTTCCAGGACTCCTGTTCCCAACCAACACTCTGCAGAACAGTCACATTTACTAACCCTATAGAAACCTAACTAAAATAACTAAACCCAGTACGCACAAGTGAGAGCATTGCACCAAAAACAGTCATATTTCCGTCGCCACAATACTCCGTCATGCCCTCTCTCCGCTGCTTATTCCGTATCATCTGGTGAAAGTCGGGTTGGCCCTATTAATTCAATCGAGTATGATAATAATATTATGATACTCGAGTACTAAGTACAGGAAGCATTGGGCCTGGTAAGGACCTTCTTGAACCTGTCCAACCATTGCTGCCTATGTGTTTAAGCTGTGGCGAATTTGCCTTCTTCGTGGCCTCGGTTTCGCTTTAGCTCCAATCCGACTTTCACCACATTATACGGCAATTCCTCTACCTCCCCTAACTAGGAAAAAGTGGGGTTGGGGGGGGATCCTTCTGGATGTTTATAGCCTGTTTGGCAAAAAATGGGACCGTTTCGTTGGGCGACCGTTCCCGCTCTGAAACTCGCATTCTCTCCGTTTTTAAACGGAAGGAAAAGGGACATTTGAATTATGGGGGAACGGAACGGAATCGTTCCCACCAAACAGGCTCTTAGCGTATGCAGCATTGCACAATTAGAGATACTCTGGGTAACTTAACCACCCCAACCACCACATCCCCTCCCAAGCCAGCCGGAGGCCTGCCAATCAATCAATCAATCAATCAATCAATCAATCAATCAATCCAAGAACACCCCCAGGCAATCCCACAAAACACACCACCAGGGGATGTCTTCAGAACGCACCTCTACCCTCCCTACAAGCACAGCAGGGAAAGCACATCCCACCACACTAACCTTCAAAACTACTATAATATCCTAGCCTCACCCGATCACACAATGTCACCCATCCATCTGAACACACCTGCGTGTACATGACAGCAAAAACTGCTACCCACCGGCGAAACTCACATACAAAATGCTCGATAGCAGAATGCCGAGTGCAGCTCGGCAAGTGCTGGAACCCGAACTGCCACCAGTGCATTATCAATCGATCGGGAGTTCTATCCTACGATACCGAGCGACTACTACCTAGGCTAGACTAACCATTCTATTCTAGGGTATATATAGCTTCCAATTTACCAGGGATTGAATCTGTGCTCGGGCCTGACTTGACTTTGTGCTTTGCTAAAGTTACTCCGGGGGAGTTTCGTGGGTATGTTTGGAAGTAGTAGTAGATGCTTGGGAGGGGGTCGGAAATGGCGGGCGGTACCGGGTCCCGGGAGCTGTGAGCGGAGGGGGGGTATTTTACAAGTATCATCCCGCACTATACTACACTATCCTAAATTGTGCTATTCAATATATCCACTGCAGCACAGTATATAATATATGATAGTATCATACCGCAGTGAGCGATAACTATTTTTGAGCTAGTCTGTAGTGCTTAGGGCACGTTTGCCTATTTTGTTTATCATAGGAGGGAAGGGAAAGCAAAGCATAGCGACGGATATCTTAGATATGCACATGTCCCTCACACCCCCATTATACAGCAAAACAAGATAAAAAGATGTTTCAAGTCGTGTATGGCTCGTGCACCCTCTTTCCTTTCCACCTATCTTCATATAAAAAAACGAAAGAAATAAACCCTATTTTACGAAAAGCTTTTCCCCACCTAATCTATCCCAACAGAGGACTTGCAACCCCGAAACATATACTCACTTGCCCTTCCCAACTCCCGCAATTGCGGCCGCCAAACTCTTCCTAATAGCTCTAACCCCCTCAACCCCACTCTCAACCCCCCATATCCTCAGCTCTTTCCCCACGCCCTCAAGCGCAAGCACACCGTCGATCAGCTCCTGCTCCTTGTCGCTACCCTCTTCCTCTTCTCCGATCTCCTTCGCTAGAGCTGCCGCATTCGCAATAATGGCCTTCTTCAGCGCGTCGAGGGCTGCGGATAACTCGTTCGTGAATTTCTTTTGCTTGATGTGTGGTATGAAGTGTGCTTGGAGGATCGCGACGAGGTCTAAGATTACGTTTGCTGTGTGAAGATAGACCCATGCATGGGGAGTTATGCCAGTCGCCGGGGGAGGCTTAGGTAGAGATGAGAGAATTTTTGATAGTGCCGACTTAAGGGAGCCCTGTTCGGTAGTGGTAGTTGCGGTCGCGACTTGTTGCATGATGGAAAGGTACTCCGCTTCCGCCGGTGTGAATTCTGCCATTGCCGTTTTGTCCGTGAGGATGCGAGATAGGACTGATAGGACGTGCTCCGGGATTGAATTGTCGACCGCGGCTGGGGCGAGGAAGTGCTCGACGAGTCTTTCCACTGCCGAGAATCCCTTGGCCCAATTCTCGCCCGGAGTAGCGCCTACGCGGAAGGTCTCTTCGAAAGGTAGCTGCGTGGACCGCTCGCAGGAAATGACGACGCTAAAGTCGCGGTTGTCCCAGATGTTCTCGTCGTCGTCACGCATCAATTCTCCGTTCTTCTGCTGCGTGGCTAGTGATGGACGCAGTCGTGCTAACCTTCGCTTCTCAATCTCCCACATCCCTCGACACACACTCCCCGAGACCCTACCCGCGAACTCTATGAACCCCATCATTTGCGCGTAGCTGCCGCGCTCGTAAGCCAGCACCAACATACCCGGAGTTTGGCTGCGACTGGTCTCGTAGATCTTGAGGGCATCCTTTAGCAGCGGCTCCGTCTTGTTGGACGAAGGATGCAGCGCGCTGATTCGAGTCAAGAGAAAGTGAGCTAATGTGTCGTTTTGAATTTGCTTGATGTTCAAACGTGGATAAATCTCCATGGCCAGCGGCATTGCGCCCAGGAGGAGGTATACCCGTACTAGTAACAGAAGAGCTTGATAGTTGTGTTTGGATTTTTGGAGAAGAGTATTAAGAATGATTGCCGACTGGTAGAGAGGAATCTGTGATGGTGGGTCCGACAATGCAGAAAGCCGGACCAGACCCATTACCGATAATAACGCTGCGTCGTCACCATACTGTGTATCTGTTGGAAGTAAATTATGCCCAAGGGAGAGGTTAGATGTGTAGATCTTTAGCGTAGAGGTAATAAATTCGTTTAGTACCGAAACAACATCCCCAGTCAACGGAGGTGTCATCGGTGATATGTTTAGGAGATATATGAATTTGTAATGATTGATTGCTGCAGCGACCCGCTCAATCTGCCCCTTCTGTCAGACAGGGTTAGCATCTCGAAATCTTGCCCAAACATTGATCTCCGATGTACCTCTGTCTCATCACTCATGCCGGAGATACGTTCCGAAACAAACTTTAAAAATTCCTCAGTCTCAGTTTCCTCAAGCATCTCCAGATACACTTTCAGATCCTCGAAACAGGCGCTCTTAGTACCAGTCTTGGCGAAGTATTCCTTGCAAGCTTCCAGCAGAGTTGGTGTGCCCTCAGGCCCACCATGCTCGTCATGAAATACCGACGCAAACTTGACCAGCGCTAGGTTGGGGTTTCTCGCGGTAGCAGACGCACTACAGTGAGTAAGGATTATCTCCAACGCAGCCTTCCCCGGCTCCTTCTCCCCACTATTCCATAGTTCTCCAACAGCCTTCACAAAGCACTCCCAAATCAACCAGTCATCGCCGCGGCCCTTTGTAGCGGCCTCATCAGCTGGGGCAGCACCATCCTTCCCCGCAATTGCATTCTCTTCCCCATTAGTCTTCTCTCCGTTCTCTGCAAGCGCTGCCTCATCCTCCTTCTTTTTCTTATCTTTCACTAACTCCCTGCACACTTCCCAAAGCACTCTCCAATCCTTAGCCTCCTCCAACACCTCCAGCCGCTTCCTCGCAAGCCCCCACCAGTCACCAGCCCCGATTTTCGAATCCACACCCAAGTTCCCCGAATCCAGCAGCTCGAGTGCTTCCTTATTCGCCGCGAGAGGCGAAACATACGACAGTAACTCAAGCATGAGGGTAACCTCCTGTGAAGTCTGCATAGCCCTAGGCGGGACGACGGTGGTATCGAGCGGGGTGTCATCGCGACTCTTGGCCATCATCTTGTACGCCAGCATGCCAAAGAGCTTCCTGTCCGGCGCCGTCTCCGGCAGCGAGTTGTGCAACAGCAAGCAAGTGACAGCGGCCCAGAACCAGTACTCACGCCTACCCGGGAAACCCTTCTGCAGGCCCATCGCAGCCTTTTGTGCGCCGCGCCAGTCGAGACTGCGAACCGTACCCCAGAGCCATTCGCGCGCGAGTGCCTCGTCCTTTGGCCGGGACTTTACGGCGCGCTCCCAAAGTTGCGAGATCTCGCCCGTGTGCGCGGCGCCCAGCCCGTTCCATACGCGGGTTAGCAGGCGGAGGCATTCGATCGAATCGATTGCAGGGTTTTTCGAGGAGAGTTGTTGCGCGAGCTGCAGTGCTTCGGAGGTGCCGGCGGGGGAGGATAGGAGGATTAGGGTGTGAGCTTTCAGAATCTATAACGAGAAATCGACTAATCAATTGACCAAATTCAAAATAGCTAGAGGGGGGGGAGATCACAAGCTAACTCACCAATAAGTAATCCCCTTTCTCCCCCTTCTTCAAACGTCGATTACATAGCTGCAACGCCTGCTTCAATGCTCCCGCCTCGATCGAATCCCAGACTTGCTGGTTCTTGCGTTCGGCCGGGGTAGTCATCTTCCTATTTCCTTCCTTTCCTTGTTCCGTTAGAAAAAAATAAAAACGAATTTACCTTATCTTGTCTCCAGATAAAATATCCAGGGGCGGGGGGGGGGTATGTGGTATGGTGGGGTGTGAATGTGTGTGAGCTGTCCTGTAGCGGTTCAATCAGGGACGGGGGCGGAACAGAACAGGTGGCATAAAAAAGTTCATCTAAGGCCCCGAACCCAGCCAAAAAGAAAAAAAAAGAAATGTGTGGTAGGGCGAACTCTTCCCCTGGGCACACAACTCAGGGTCCTCTACTGTGGCTACACAAGTTACATAAGCCGGGTAAACTCTAGATCATCCTTGGAGGAAATCATTAAAAGTGACGTGACCTGGAGCGGAACATTCTTTATGATCGGTAACCATCTTCCCGAAGCTTAAAGTTACCCCTTTTTTGTTGAGCCCCGGGACTTGTCCGTAAAATATTGGAAAATGTGTGGCAAAGGTCCCCAAAGTATGGCCTATGAGATATAGGAAACAAAGAGTGAAATGTCAACCGAAATCTTTAAAACCACAATCCCGGATCCCAAGTTGGACTCTCTTCTAAAACGAAGAACCTCCAAACCCACCAGGAAAATTTGCCACGAGCAAACAACCGCCGATATGTAAAACGTATACAGCATATACCAGTCCTACCTTCGCCACTTTCACCTTGAGAAATGACTGTTCCAAGCTCAAATAGCTCGAAAGTACTAGTAGTATCCACAGTCCCAAAATCTTGTTTTATAATATAACAATTGCAAAGAAAATTAGACAGAGAGAAGAAAAGAAAACCAAAGTTCCCAGCATGGATATTTCCGAAAGTTTACAGTTACGCCTCTGCCACGGTTATAATACCAACAATAGTGTTGGGAATTCGGCTCCATATAACAAAGTTGGTATCATACGATAGAACACAGTCTCACCTAGCTATAACGAACCCCCCCGTAACGAATCTCCAGCTCTAAGCAACAGCACTTCACAAGCTACACTAGCGAATTTACCGCAGAGGACACTTCGCCATACCGAACCCCCACACACTTCCAATCGTAAAAATTAGTGAAGGAAACTTTGCCATCTGGATCCTTGGCATTCATTACATCCAAAGTGCCACTCCAACCAATTCCCTCGGCAAACTCCCGCTGCCAAGCCCGCCCGCCCGTTACCTCACTACCACAACACATCCCCCCTCCTCCTCCTCCTTCCACCCTCTACCACCGACAGCTCCTCTACCCTCTACCCCACCGGTACCGGCGCACTACTCCACAATCCAAACCCTCCCTCCCTTCCTCTCTCCTCCCCGCGATAACCATACCCGCAACCAAAAAACCATGGCCCTCCTAAGCGCATACACCCTCATCCGAATGTACATAGCCGCACACCTAACGATCGGCTACCTATTAATAACAAACCCCCGCATAATAGCGGAGCAGAACTTTGTCTTTATAATGGGCGAATCCCTAGGCCTGGTAAACCCCCACTCCCATTCCCATTCCCATTCCCGCACTCGCCACCACCGCTAACCTCACCTCACCTCACCCCACCACCCCACCCAACAGCCACATCCAAAGTCAACCTTCCACCTAAACCCCCTCGCAACCTCCCTCCTAGGGCTCGTCTTCATCCTCCACTCGGTGGGCGACTTGGTTGCCGTTTCCTGCGCCGAGGAAGTCTCGCGCGGCTACTGGGACGCGCAGGCACCCGTGCGCCTCACATTCTTCTTCCTCCTGACGGGGTACACATGGCTCTACCGTGGCCCGCGGGGGACCGTCACCACCCATCCCGTCAAGAATAGCCTCGTGTTTAGCTGGGGCTTCGTCGAGATTATGTGGCTGTTTTGGGTGTACACGCAGTTGCGTGAGGAGAAGCGCGGCGCGCAGCAGAGGATTGCTCTGCGCAAGAGGGAGCTGATGAGGGTGGAGAGGAGGGCTGCTGGCATTGTGGATGAGGAGGATGAGGAGTAGGTGGATGGATGGATGGATCCATGAGGCATTGTATGGTTATGTCCGTGATTGTAAAATTTCTACATTTTTATTCATTGTTATCATTTTTCTGAACGGATAGATGGACGCATTTTCCATAATATATAGACTCTAGCCAGCAGATGGCAAGCGGCAAACGATAAGTATGGTAAAAAAAGCTATAATAGCGGAATCAAACCTAGAGCGACCGTCCATGATGGTAGTCAGAAGGCATCGTAATATTACCACAGGCAAAAGAGAAAAGCACCCTGGAGAGAGAAAAAAACTTCCTTATCAGACAAATCATCTCACATGGTATCGTACCTACATAACGCGTGAAGCATCATAAAAGGATGAGAGGAAAAAGTAGCTACAACCTCCATCGAAGAAAGGCCAAAGACGAGAATGAAAGGGAAAAAAAAAGGCTACTGCGTGCTCCCTATCTCGACATCCACCCTCCTTCTCCTTACTAAATCTCACCTTCATCCTTGTTTCCACGCTGAGAGTAACAGAAGGAGGGACCATTTTATAGGCATCAGATGATGGATAGTGTGGGGAAAAAAGAGGTATGAACGTAGCTAAGGAGTAGGCGGGACGATTGTATGAGAAGAGAAAAAAAGAGAAGGGGAAAAAGTATTTTTGTAAGTAATGAAGGATAAAACCACTAGTAAACCCGAGCCCCTTCTTCCCAAGACCGCCCAATGCATAAAGGAAATACCGTAGACAAAACCAGTGAAAATAAGAATTACTATTCCAATCACATTTCATCATCTATCGTCACCACTAAGAGCCCAGAGAGGCCCCCCACTTGGTTGCGAAACCGGTCCGTTAGCTATAGGAACTCCGATCCGTCCCGATGCCGAGCCCGCTTGTTGTCCGCTTCTGGTTGCTACCCTGGATGTTTCTGCCACGGCAGACTGGTTCTGAGGCTGGTTGGTATTTGGGTTCAATGAGATCCGGCTATTTCTGCGTCCTAGTTGTGCCCCCGCAGTATCTCTCGGGGGAGCTTGTTGCCTTCTTCCGATAGCAGCTGCCCCTCTAGCGAATATCGCATCTCGTTCCAAACTAACAGTGGGGCGGCGGGCGGCAAGGGCCGTAGTCAACGATTGTGTGGGTGTAATACTCCCACCGCGAAGTCCAACCCTACTCGAAGTCCCCCGTAGTTGTTGTCTAGAACTCCTACCCCTGACCCTCAGCCCGGGGGCAGAAATCGTTATGGTGCCTGTTCCTGGTGCCCGCTGCATATCCGAAGGTGGATTACTCAAGATGGGGCGACTGTTGTTAATAATCTGATGTTCCGCTGGGGGCCCGGGTCCGCCGGTACGGCTTTGACGGGAATTCTGAGGAGGGCCCTGCCTGGGGGAAAGAGGCGACGATGACATTGATTGAGGGGCGAATGTCGGGGTTGGAGGGTCGTTCGACAAACGAATCAAAGGCGATGCGGGTGGGTTGCTCTGTTCCACGCTTCTGAGTGGAGTTGAGGCTCTCCGAGATTCACCTGTGTGCTGCCGCTGAACGGGCGTAATGCTTCTCGCCGGGCTAACACTGAATCTTGCCAAGGCATCATACTGCGTCTGTTCTCGCTGTTGATGGTGAGCAGAAAATATACCCTGCAAGCGAGGATTAAACCTGCCGCGAGAATTGGTCGACCTGTTATTCCCGGCAGCGTTCCGACCATGCGTCTGACGGTTGCTAGATGAAGTGTTACTCCTCCCAATCCGTCTCGCGGGCCTTGGCTGGATATCCAAGTCACTTTCTGAATCCTGAACTTCGACGGGCCGGGTGCGATTTCCACCCCTATTCTGAGTCCTTCTCTGCCCGTTGATGCCATTGGCACCCCTCCTTGCATGGCTCCGGGTACCAGTCATGACAGTGTCACCATCTACATCCTCGCTATCATCATCACCAACAGATCCCGATTCTTCATCTTCCTCTGGAACACTGGGAACGCTGCCGCCTCCGCCACTACTAGGTGGTCCACCACGCTGGAGCCTATGACCGGATGGGCTTGAGAAAGTATCGTCATCGTTCTCGCTGGCGGTCATCACTTCCCCTAGCGGCGAATATCCGAATTGCTGAACATCATCCTCCGGCCATGTCGGAAAATCGTTGACATTTCTCAACCTTGGCTGGCCGGGGGAAGCACCGGAAAACGATAAATCATTGTCATCCTCGTCTTCCAAGACAACCCTTCTTCCACGACGCCTCGGAGGAACATTTGAGGGAGCGGCTGGGGTAGACGAGATAAGAATGGGAGATGAATCGATGATAATCTGCTGAATAGCGCTGGTATTGCCACTCCTTGCATTTCCCCGTTGTAATTGACGACGGTTTTCGGGTGTGTCGTGTTCCACAAAATCTGCTAGACTGCCTTCAGTATCATCACTCCTACCGCCTTCTTCAGTTTCGCTCGAAGGGAATACGCTGAACCCGTTGGCCCTGCGAAACTCTTGACCTGCGTTTTGGGAGGTAGGAATATTTCTATTAGGCCCCAATTGGTGAATCCGGTGGAAAAGTACCCGTGGCTGATTTATACCATGTGGGCCGGAATATCCGGTATTGTTTCCTGGAGAGTCCACATTATACCCGGGGATATCCTCCTCGTCTTGCCATTCATCGGCTTCTTCATCATCTTCGTCATCATCGTCGTCGTCATCGTCATCATCATCATCATCCTCGTCTTCTTCGTCATCATCCCCGTCTTCCTCATCCTCAAACTCTTGTTCCGGATCGTGGCCAAACCGATCGCTCAGATCAGGGCCGTCCGAATCCGACTCAGAGTCATTATCGTCAGACTCGTCGGATTCATCCTCGTCCGAATCTGAGAAAACATTGCCTCTTGGTTCAAGAACCCTCACGCCACAACCAGTGCAAAGGCCATCCTCTACTTCCCAGTTACAGCTCGGACACCTCGTAATTCCGTCTGTAGGATCCATGAAGCCACGAAGCCCACGCGGCTTTTTTTTCTTGAACATGCCTTTGAATAAGCCGCCATTCTCCTTACCCTCTGCAGCTCTATCCTTTTCTATGGCTGCCAGGGCCTCCCGCTGCTGCTTCCGTAGCTCTGAACCGGTACCATGCGGAGACGTCAATTCAGCCCTATGGACGAAAGTCTCGATCATATCTCGAATCTAATCCAATCCCAATATAGTCAGTTGCTGCTCTCGTTTGGAGACTCCCGGATCGAAGAATTACCAAATAAGCTGGCGCTGGCTGGGTTTTAACAACCGCTCGGCATTCCGGACAAGTTCTCTTTTTATACAGCCCTAACCAATCCACCATGCACTAGGTTGTATAAAATCATTGTTAGCCTGGCGAAGGGCTCCAAAGGTGTAAAGGGCATCCGGAGTGTCACATACCGTGTAGCAAAACACATGTCCGCATTGTAGAGAGAAAGGCTCGAAGAGCATATCATGACAGATGACACACGTGACGCATTTCTGTAGCTTCTGGAGGTCTTTGTTAAGGTCGTCGATGATCTGTAAACCCAAGTCCCCCAAGTCAGCACCTCCCACACCTTTATTGCAACGGGAGCCTGCAAATCCTGCAGTAGGCGAGGCCGTGATCGGACATACATCGTCTTTGAAGTCCTTTTTGGGATTCGTTTCGATCGTCAGATCCCTCCGCCCACCTCTGGCAGCCCCATCATGCAAACCTCCAGCAACAACCATCCCGCCACCTCCCTGTATCGAATCAGCAACCCCGTTGGCACGGTTTTCCGACCAAAGGCTGCTTTCCGAGACGCTCCTCGTTTGTGAAAAGAGGTTCTGCTTTCCGCCGGATCCTAAATAGTTTGTGAGAGTTCCCAGCTCCATTCGCTGGCTGTAACTAGCGCCGTAGTTAGTACCCAAAGTCGGTAATTCGACGGTCAAAGTTCAAACTCAAGTGGAGAGGAGGCCAAAAATAGCGAGAACGAAGGATGAACAAATGGCGGGGGAAGATAGAGAGGTAGAAACAAAAAAGTGACAACGGTGAACACGACAGGGAAGCTGGTGAAGGTGGCGTCCTGAAACTGCAAACTGGGGAGGGGAATACGTGTGGTGCGTCCACCCCCGAACACCCTGTGAAAGGAAGGAATATTTGTTCCCCCCCCCCCCTTCACCCCTGGGTAAAAGGTCCACCTCACCGCCCTAACAGGGTAGATCAGGAGAAGGAAGAAACAGCTCAGAGCTGGCGAACAGCTAGCAGACCAGCGGAGAGGAGAGAGTTGTGTCGTACAGTTCGGTACGTGGTTGGTTGCCGCACAGCCAAGAAACGAAGTAGGCGCAACAAAGAAACAAGTGGATAGAGGGCGTGGGGTCGGGGAAATTGGGGACAATAGAAAGGGGAGCGAACGAAGGCGTAGGAGGAAGCTAAAACAGACGGAAAAAGGAGAGAGAGGAGCCTACAGTCGAACGAAAGAATCCCAAATATTAATGGGCCAGCCAGTCCGTGGACAGTCACTGGTACACACGAGAGGGAAGAAAGGGTGCTGGTGAAGGTAAGATTCTGGCGGCGGTCTCGAAGCGGTGGGGTGGGGTGAAAGAGGATATGGTTGGATGGCGACTGGCAGCAGAATTTCTGCTTCCTGCTGCTTGGGTGGTAAAGATTTGGGCCAGTAGGGTAGGAGATGCCTGCTTTTTTTTTTTTTGTGGGGAGGCTCTGATCTAAAAAAGCATTGATTAGTCATGACACCTTCGATCTGATAACTGAACCCAGCGAGGGTACAGTAAAGCGAGGAGGACAAAGCCCCCGAGACGTCCTGCCTAATCCAACCCTTGACGAGTCGGTGGATGAGTTTATCGATATCGGTTATGCAGTAGAACCGGGAGAGGTTTACTCAGGGAAGGTAGTATCATAATTGAAATGCTTGATCTCCCTCCCCGCATAACTCCCCCCCTCCCGGTATCATAATTGCAATTCCAACTTGTCCCTCACCACCACTATCATGCGTTATGACCACACCCTCAATATTACAAGTATACACAATCTACTGTACTCGAGTACCGGTACAGTATGGTGGTACATCCCACCAAATTACCGGACCCTTCGCTTCCATTACACACTCTAAGACGAGCGTGCTGTAGGAGTGGTTGTCATAACCTAAGCCCTACAGCATAAACGGATTGGAACGAAGTCTTGGCGTTGAGAAAGGGAAGCCCAACTCGACCTTTCTCTCTTCTCTATTCCCCAACGAACAAACCTAACTGCCCAGATCACAATTGGGATTGGGTGATTGCCCGGTTCCACCCGGAGAGGGGTCTGACAGGCCTTGAACGCGGCAGTTATCCTGCCATTCGTAGATAACCCCTTTTCAGCCTTATAGCAAAGAAGTTAAAAAAAACAAAAAAGTAAAGGAATGAGCAAATAGAAAGAAAAAATTTAAAAAAAGGAGAATTCTTGTAAAATACATTAAAGTCTTGATCAAAATGTTTTTTGGTCCCTTCCCCGCTCCCCATTAGCTATCTATAGCACCCCTGTACAGTGCAAGTGCCCAGGGAGAATGCTTTCGTATCATACGAGGCAGGAGCTATCTTGCAGGTTGACCTAGGTTAGCTATTCAGTGACTTTCTAGCAGGTACAGCCTATGTTAGAAAAGGATCGGATGACAGGGGTTAGAAACATGGAAATCTATTGGCCCGATCCACTAAGCCCGCTGATTAGAACTCTGGAATCCCTTGTCACGTTTTCCGTTTTCCTTTCATCGCAGGCTGCACTTGTAAACCACCTGCACAAAACGCATGGAAAGGCAATTGTTAGGTCGTTAGGGAATGAGAGGAGGGAAAAGAAGGATGGGGAGTTACCCGGCATGGGGACATAGAAAGAACACTCGACAAACCGCAAAGCAAGCTGTCGGAATTAGGCTTTCAGATATGCACTCTCTACGCATTGGATTACGACAAAGCCGGTCATTCTCCTTTAGGCCCGGTTTCCTACTCTATTCTCCGAGTTAGACTTACTGTATTTGACTTTTTCCCTCATGTCGCCGCCCAATCAGTCGACTGGATACGCAATTCTGCTCTCACTTGTTTTCTCTTATCTTCCATATTATTTCCTTTAGCTTCTTCTCTACTGCCGATATATGTTGCTGCTGCTTCACTGTGCAAATAGTAAGCCTTCCTGGCCCTCTGGCATTGAATGAAGTTCTTTAGTATCTCTCGTGCGTACAAGTTTCCGGTATATGGCTTGACCATTGGACCATTCTCCAATACAAGCCACCCGTCAGCTCCATATACCTTTGTATCATAACTGCTACCCCAATCATAGGCTTTTGGGTCATAAAACCAAAATTTGTAGGGATCAGGCACCAAGACTGGTACCCCTTCGAGCTTATTTCGCTCCCTACGAAAACCGCCAGAGATTTTGCACCAACGGAACAGGACGCTTTCTCAAAATGGTTAGCGGTCATACTCCCCCAGCCTGAGGCAAGGGCAGATAAACATAATCCTCTCCAACAGCCGAATTGTAGGAAATTCGTTCCAAGTACCTGTACGAAAGGCATCCATTGGGATGTCCTCAGGACGTGGGACCCAAACCAAATACCATCCACTCGCCTTTAGACAACTCTCCCCCTTCGTTTGTACTTTTTCTTTGGTTTTCCAAATTATTCCCACTACCGTAACTTATGAGCAGGATGTCAAGATAAATGTAGGCTTTGGCAATCATGAGTTCCAGCCCTGTGGCACGCACGCGGAGAAATACTGATCCGGGCATATTGGTCTGCGTGATGTGAGGTAACTAACAGGGGGTGCGATATTATAGATAGAGCAACATTAGTGTATTTTATTACGAGCTGAATTGCGGTATGGATCAATGATGTGGTTACACACGTGATATGTACTCAAAGGGCACGAACGGGAAATTTTGAGTGCGAGTGCTTGGAAGGGAGATCAAGGAGTTGGTCGATATGCAGTACTAGCACTACTTTTGTTTATGATATCAATACCGCCGCAAGATATGGTGCTAGGAGCCGTGGAGGGAAGGTGTTTAACCCCACATTCCGATTTTTTAATTGGCAGATGTCAGTCTACTACCGGTGGACTTTTTCGAAATTTGGAACCACGATGGACTTAATATTTCCACGAAAGTTATGACACAGTGGCCGGGGGTTACACACTTCCTCCAATTGCTTCTGAGACCATATCTCCTCGCTTCGGCACTAATGTAAGGGACCAAACCCCGGCGCCCCGGTATCATTGGTTTGCCAGTGTGGGTGAGTTTGGCGATGCTGCAATCTTCGGAGGCTTAAGTGCTTTTGGGTCCGGAGGGTGCTTTGAATAATGGTTTGCCGTGAATTAGATAAGGTTAGTTCCTTTATGCTTCTTATTCGTGTCACCCTGATCGAAGAATATGTTACGGCCTTCTTCCCGCCATTCCAATACCCTCTCGATGAAGATGTCCTTCCGAACATTGCTTGAAAACTTTTGACGGCTTACAGGACTCGCAAGAACATGAACGCCCTCGGATCTTTGTTCTAAAAATTAATCACGAGTGTTACTTCTAGCGTGGGTCGGTGGAAATTGCCTCTGCGGACGAATAGCTTCTATCACCATTGCCCCGAGTGTCTGGAGACATGGATGCAGTGCTGCCTCGCATCACTACCCCTACTCTCCATATAAATATTAAAAGCGCCTACGGCTGATAAAGTACAGCCCCATATCAGTAACTTGAACCATGGGTGAGCTCTGTGCCGCCCCTCCAACTTCCAGCAGTTTGCCTATTATAGTCACGGTATCTGTTTTCTGTTTATCCCGTCTCCTGCCTGCGCGCTGGTATTATTTTTTTGCTAGAGAATGGCGTCTCATTAAGACAGAGTGGCTACTATAGGCTCGGGAACGATCCCTAGACCCTTGAGGGACGCGTATATTGACCGCTCATCTCACCATAATGGCTCTTCGCTGACTCGTCTCCTGAGCCCGGCCACCCTCAACGGAAACAAAAGGCATTCTTATCGACCGCCGAGAGGGCGGTTTTTGACTTGACCAAAAGCGTTTAATCACGTATTCCGCATCCTATTACAGGTGTCCGCAAAAACCGAGTGATTGATGATGATGAAGGGTTAGGGGACTCCCTTGATTGGAGGATCCTCGACCCCCATCGATATCCATCTTGTGGGCTTTCGGCGCGTGCCGGTATTGAATTGCTGGAGACCTGTCGCCACCCGCCCTATTTTCATTGGCACGAGTGCTGCTAGAGCACCATATCTTTCTGGACAGGCGGGGTAGCTGTCGACCTGGGGAGTGGTGAGCGTCAGAGCTGTTGCCACTTTACCGCTTCTCGATCACTTTCTTAACGACCGCACGGATCCCGATGGAATGCGGGGTTTCGGGGGTTTACTCGAGTGGCTTCCAAAAACGGCTGCAGCCAGGCTCCTCGAGTGGTTCAACAGCTACCGATGTTCACGGCTTCTCACTCGGCCACTCATTCCCCGCACTTCTGGTCTGCATTTCCTGTACCACCATCAAGATATGCCGGACCAGTCAGAGTCAATCCCACACCCGCGCTGCATTCGGTTATGACACATACGTTCTCCGCACGTATGCTTATCCCAACGTGACCCCGTTCATCTCTTCTCGGGTTCATTCGAGTAGAATCGCATATAAACGGATGATACTTCAGGCGGGGGCCCGCATTTTTTATGGTGGGGCTGGGTACGTGACTCCAACAGGATATGGAAGGAGAATTTAAGTACAAGTATAGACAGGCAGAGAAAGGGGGGTGCGGCAATATCGTGGAAATAGGACGAAAAGAGACGCTCCGAAGAAATGGATGATTCCAAATCCCACCAAGGCCCTTGACCTAACAAACAATTAAATCAATCCCTCTCTTCATATTCTTACACGGCCCCCCCCTATTTGTCAATTTCTCCCTTGTCGACCCTTCGGTAACTAACCCAATCTTCTTTCCAAACTAGTTGATCGCTGGTCCTCGCAAGAAAGTTCTTGAATACTTCGATCTGGGCTCTGACCCCTTCGATGTCAAATTCTCTGCCAACCTGCTTTCGTCCTCCCGTTTTCTTCACTAGGCGGCGATACTGCTCTTTGGCAATTTCAACCCGGTGTTCCGTCCATTGATTATACAATTCCCTGAGGTCGAAAACAGGACGGACAGTAGTAAGAACGGAGTCCTCTGAAACGCTAGGGTCTTTTTGGCTAGAACGACTTAGTCCTTGCGGTTCTTTCTCGCAAATTTGTTAACGGGAGAGCTATGTGGGTTATGTGTTTTCCCGAAAGCATTCCGGCGGACCCCTGCTCATCGCAATATTAACATCTCAACAATTATGAGGGGGGATCTGATCATACCATCTGGGAGTCCCGAGCCTTCGTGATCTCGCCTGTGCCAGTCTAAAGAGTGGTTTCCCTTCCCTTCCCTTCATATCGGGTGTGTCGCTGAGCATTAACAAGCAGACCAACGGGTAACTGTCCTTGCGCCGATTGACCACCGGAGCAGCTGGAAGGTTGGGATTATCGGCAAATTTCTCCGAGATATTGATGTGTCTTATCTCATAATTTATGATCGGAATCAGTTCGATACCGGTGATATCGGGGATAATACGGAGTGTTTCGGGACTAGTCCATGCGTCTTAGACGAATTTCACATACCTAAACCCATTACCATGTCATCCAATTGATAGGGCTACAGATGACGACTTGCTTCGGGCTCATGCCTCTTAATTAACAGGCTGCCGACTGCTCGCGAATCTGCAATTCTCCCATAGCTCGCCATTGAGGACCTCGTATGTCATGTGCACTACGGCTCTTCGAGAATAGCTCGAAGGGCTGGGACAGCAATCGGGGACATGCCGACGTCCGGGAGTCCATTATATACGAGGTGTTTCGCGGGGTTGGATGGTGATTTGATGTAAGTATTCGAGGTGGCCAGCCTCCGGGAAGGAAGGTGAAAGGCTGGCTTATGAGCCCCGGGAGTGAGCGGAATTGGCGCAGCGACATCTGCCGTTACCATATTGGCTTTACGCCACCCGGAAATACCAAATCAGGGGATCAAGTGCAACAAGCATAGGGGAATAGAGATAGCTGACCAAATAGGTAGTCCTGGCGAGCTGGTTCTAATACTTGTAACGGGGCCGACATCCTGGGAGTGATGGTCTTTATATATATCCTTCCTGACTTCATATCATCGCAACTCTAATCTTCCTTCTTTGTCAATCCCCCCCCCGATCCTTCGTTCCGGAAAATTCCTCGCTACTGCGCTAGTGCCTCAGACTTTTTCCAGTTATTATTCTGCACTTCCCCCCCTCTTTCCATCCTCTATCACAATCCGTCCACCCACCCATCCATCCAGTGAACTACTCTGCATCTGCGAAAGGACTATCGTGCGATCCCCCCCTCCCCGCCTCCCGCTCATCAATCCTCACCGCGACGATTAGTTGTAGTTGATGATAAACTGGACATCCTCACGCCACCGCAACCACAAATACGCATCGAATCGGATTAGGCACGCCCGGATTGCTTTCTCTCTCTCTCTTCCCTTCTCAAGATACTTCTCTCTAGATAATTGACATTCGATATCGTGGGCATACCGATTGCTACTAGCAACCGCCGGGGGGCAGGCTGAGCTACCGAAAATTCTCGAGACAACTATCCAGCGCCCTGCACACCCACTCCCTCTATCCTTTCACAAAAGTAAGAAATAAAAAGAGCGGACTGTTGTATCATTAACGCCTGCGGTAGTATAAGATAGTCCCATCGCTGGAATTATTGATGGAGTAGGACTTGAAACACCTACAACTTACAAATCCAGAGTGGTTTTGAACGGGTATTTTAAAACACGAGCCTTCCCTGTATCCCACCGGCATTCCCTGCTCCAGGGTGGGTAGCGAGAATATCGTCATCCTACAGTGCATCCTATGGGGCATGTGCAGTAGTTATCGACTGTTGTTTTCATATCGTATATCTTGAAGTATAGTCTACCGGGGATGGTTTTGTTTCCTTAACACTAGCTACCGTACCATTCCGCTGCTGGTAGTTGACTAGAACTGCTGTCTCTTTTTCGCTCTTCCCCCTCTCTGGGAGTGAGTGAGTGCTGTTGGGTCCCAGGCTTAGTTTTTTCGCTATGGAAGTGCCTTGGTTGGGATGGTGCTGGATTATTCGTTTGCTCCTAGGTGGCACTCTCTAGAGTTCCTGGGGCTTCCGGAGTTCTTCGTTATCAAGGGATGGTACAGTACAGTATATATGTTTTCTTGTTTTTGCCACTCTAATTTGGCTAATTAGTATCTCTACCTATCATACGGTTTATCATTTCTTGGGCCCAAACCCTATCTGATTCATGCTAATCTCACCACCTGCTGTCTCGCGCTCTGGTCTTTTTCTTTAATTATTATTGAACCTTTTGTTCCGGGGGTATTGTAGTCGACTACGATAGAACAAGTCAAAAGTACCGCACACGGGTTCGATACGACTACATCGTGCTCTGCATGTTCTAATGCAATAAATCTTACTTTATATAGTGTCAACCAGATAGCCAAACAGATAAATAACGTACTCAAGGAATATCGCACCAACAAAGCACATCCCGAACTAATCCCTTTTCATCTTCAACCCTACCTCCTCCACTATCCTGCAGGCATCATAGAACCAGGTTCTTTTTCCACGAACGGCATGAGATCATTGGCCGGCTGCATCTCCTCCACCCACGTACCGCATTAAGCAACCCGAACCAGTAGGCTGAGAATATAAGAGACCGAGTTTCACAAACCGGCCAGTCGAGGTGCTAGTGCGGAGTTGCCAGGTCAGGGGGAAGGAAGTCAGGTGATGCATAGTGACTCACTCGTTTGCATCTTTCTTTCTGTGCTTGTTGTTGGAAATGATCCACGGTCGGCCGAGTTCTTTACGTGGTAGACGCGATAAAGTGTTTGCAGACCGCTTAATGGGTAGAGAAACTGTGGACAGAGCTTCACTGAGAGTGAAGGCAAGAATGA
>Ga0307509_10004141_pt1 | contig 21188 bp, 21 predicted proteins | sample 10_EM_MG_FD_202245 | JGI IMG/M metagenome (GOLD analysis project Ga0307509, IMG submission 202245) | Populus trichocarpa ectomycorrhiza microbial communities from riparian zone in the Pacific Northwest, United States - 10_EM | ecosystem: Host-associated > Plants > Roots > Unclassified | place... | reverse complement strand
CCACGGTTCAAGGGGGAGCCGCTCGGGGGGAGTTCCGGCGCGGGCTCGTGCGGTGCGGGGATGTCGAAGCCGCCGCACGGACCCGCGCCGGATCGCGCGCCCGCGCGCGAACGGGACGGAACGGGGACGGAACACCTTGCACGAGAACAGCCTGTTGTCCGAGAACGGCCTGTTGCACGACACAAGCCTGGAGCCGGTGCCCACCCCGGCCTGGCCCGCACCCGGCGAACACACCCTGCTGGGCGCGCGGGACGGCTTGCTGGTCGTCGATCTGCACGGCGACCTCGACCTCGCGACCGCCGGCCCGCTGCGCGAGTGGCTGGACTCCGTCGTCGCCCTGCGCGCGCCCGCGTACGTCGTCGATCTGCGGCGCACCACGTTCATCGACTCCACCGGCCTCAACCTGGTGCTGCGCTTCCGCCGCCGGGTGCTGGAGTTCGAGGCGGGGTTCGCCGTGGTGTGCGCCCCGCGTACCGTGCGCCTGTTGCGGGCGCACGGCACGCTGGACGTGCTGGACCCGGTGCCGGGTCTCCCGGAGGCGGCCTCCAGGATCGCCGGGCGCTGAGACTCGGACCCGGTCTCAGACCCGGTCCGCCGCGATCAGCAGATACTGGAAGCTGCCGTTGCGGTAGGCGGACAGGAAGGTTTCCTCGATCCCGGTGACCAGATGGTCGGCCTGCCGGCGCAGCGCCCAGTAGGGGATGGTGTCCTCGGTGAGGTCCTGGACGTGCACGGGCACCAAGCGGTTGCGGGCCATCGCCCGGAAGTACTCCGACCTGGGGTGGATGTCGCAGATGTAGTGGGCGTTGATGAGGGACACCTCGCGCGAGGCCCGGCCGTAGGTGTCGTTGTAGCAGCCGGTGATCACCACATAGCGTCCGCCCCGGCGCAGCAGCCGGGCGTGCTCGGCGAACAGCAGGTCCAACTCCACATACATGGTGGACTCGTTGTTCCACGACGCGGCGAACTCACCTGTCGGGAAGCCGGTGTCGAGCATGTTGCGGTGGTGGTAGCGCACCTTGCCGTCGATGTCCCGCTTGCGCGCCTGGGCGTTGGCGAACTCGGCCTGCTTGGCGGAGATCGTGACCCCGTCGGCCCGGCAGCCGTAGCGGAGATTCGCCACGACACTGCCGCCACCGCGCCCGCAGCCGGCGTCGAAGACCCGGTCGGCGGGGGTGAGTCGGCCGAGGTGGGAGGCGAGGAGTTCGGCCTGCGCGTGCTCCAGGCGGTGCAGTTCGGCGGTGAGCCGCTCCCGGCGCCGGACGGGGTCGGGCTCCTCCAGTACGGACTCGTCGGCCCCGCCTATTCCGTAGTGGTGGTGGTAGAGGTCGTCGAGCTGTCCGAGGGCGAGGTTGACCGGGTTCTCCTCGGCGTTCCAGTAGTCCGCGACACGGTTCTGGTACGTGGACTGGGTCGGCACCGGGGCCGTGGTGGGGCCGGCGTCGGCAGTGGTCAACGGTGACTCCTAGCGTCGTACGTCTGACGAGATGTCAGGAGACGTTCTGCTACCAGTAGTTGGGCAGGTGGTAACGGTGGCTGTTGGTCGCGTGCCACTCGTGGTTGCCGGCCACCCAGGCGGCCAGGCCCTGGGTGTAGCGCTCGACGAGGGGCGAGGCGGCGGACAGCACCGCGGACTCCTCCTCGAAGGCGTCCATGATCCGGTTGTGGATGTCGACCGACTTCAGATAGGCCGCCTTCAGCCCGCGCCGGTCGTTCGCGGCGACGACCTGGGGGAGGTTGAGGTGGTCGGGGTCGGACAGTTCCTTGGTGAAGGAGTAGAGGTCGTTGACGATCGTGGTGGCGTTGCAGGCCAGGGCCGTGACCCGCTGGATCTCGGGCCGGGCGTAGACCTGTTCGGGCAGTTCGTAGCCGTCGATCGCGTCCACGATCGACAGACAGGGGCGGAAGTTGTTGAACTGCCGCATCACCAGGTACTCCCAGATACGCGGCTTGTACCGGGTCTCGGCCCAGGCGGCCTCGGCGAGATAGCCGAGGTGGAGCCGGGCGATGTCGTGCACGAACCGGTCGGTCTGGCTGGGGGTGGCGAGGAGGGCGTAGTCCTTGAGTGCGAAGTGGTACGAACGCAGCGGGCCGTCGGCCTGTACGCCGTGCCGCCACTCCTCCTCGTGCTCGGGGGTGGAGTGGAAGGGGTCGAGCGCCGACTGTCCGAAGATCAGCCGTCCGCCCAGGCCGCGGTGCGAGCCGCCCTTGTCCTCGTCCTCCTCGCAGTAGCAGTTGTCGACGATGTTCTCGGCGAGCAGCAACTTGCCCGCCACGGTGAGCCGTTCGAGGTCGAGCGCCCCCGGGTGCTGGAGCACCACGGCCCGGCCGAACTGGAACCCGGCGAAGTCCCCGTCCCACGCGGCCGGGAACAGATCGAGCTCGCGGGCCCAGGCCTCCAGTCTGCGGTCGATCTCCGCGGCCTTCTCGGGGTCCGCGGGGGCCGCGGGTTGGTACTTGAGGCCGGGGATCGCGCCGGTGCGCCGGGCGCGTACGGCGCCGGCCAGGTTCGGCGGACCGGGCAGCGGAAGGGAGGTGGTCATGGGGTGCGGAAGGGAGGTGGTCATGGGGTGCTCCGCGCCGTCATTCGGCGGTCCGGCCGATCTGGACGTTCTCCAGAATTCCCGCCGCGTCGGGGACCAGGATGGCCATCGAGTAGTACGCGGTGACGAGGTAGCGGATGATCGCGGCCGAGTCGATGCCCATGAAGCGCACGTTCAGGCCGGGCTGGAACTCCTCCGGGATACCGGTCTGGAACAGCCCGACGACACCCTGGTCGGCCTCGCCGGTGCGCAGCGCGATGATGCTGCTGGTGTGCTGCGGGGTGATCGGGATCTTGCCGCACGGGAAGAACGGGACACCGCGCCAGGCGGGGATCTCGTGCCCCTCGACGTTCACCGTGCCGGGCACCAGACCGCGCTTGTTGCACTGGCGGAAGAAGGCCGCGATCGCCTTCGGGTGGGCGAGGAAGAGCCGGGTCTTGCGCCGCATGGCGAGCAGTTCGTCAAGATCGTCCGGGGTCGGCGGGCCGGTGAAGGTGCTGATGCGCTGGGTGTAGTCGATGCTGTGCAGCAGCCCGAACTCCCGGTTGTTGACCAGCTCCCACTCCTGCCGTTCGCGGATCTCCTCGATGGTGAGCCGCAGTTGCTGCTGGGTCTGGTCCATCGGGTCGTTGTAGAGGTCCGCGACCCTGGTGTGCACCCGCAGTACGGTCTGGGTGAGCGACAACTCGTACTCGCGCGGGGTGAGTTCGTAGTCGACGAAGCCGCCTGGGAGCGTCGGCTCGCCCACATGGCCGGCCTGCACCGGGACGTCGGCCTCGCCCTTGCGGTTCATCGGCAGCCGCTGCCGCTCGGCGTACGCCTCCAGGTGCGCGGCCAACGACGGTACGCGGTCGGTGAATTCGGCCACGACGTCCCACGGCAGCACGAGGAGCACGCCTGCGGTATCGGCGCGCACGGAACTCAGCCACAGCGGGTCGGACTGCCCTATGGCCTCGTCGCCCATCTGGTCGCCGTCGGTGACGACGCCGAGGATCTCCTCCTCGTCGTACTTGCCGGTGGTGAAGCGGGTGAAGCGGCCGTGGGCGACCAAGTAGGCCTCGGTGACGGGTTGTCCGGCCTCGAAGAGGATCTGGCCGGCCCGCACCTCCCGGACCCGGAACCGGCCCGCGACCTCCTTGAGGACCTCCGTGTCGGCGTACCCGCGCAGCACGGGCAGTTCGGTGAGCGTTTCGGGGATGACCCGGATGTCGTCGGCGCCGTTCTGCTCGAACCGCACCCGGCCGCGGCCGACGCTGAGCTGGAGCCGCCGGTTGACCCGGTAGGCGCCGCCCCGCACGTCCACCCAGGGGAGCATCTTCAGCAGCCATCGTGAGGTGATGGCCTGCATCTGCGGTTCGGACTTGGTGGTCGTGGCGAGCTGACGTGCCGCCAGGGTGCTGAGACTGGTGGGTGGTTGACCGTTGCCGGGGGTCGCGGGGTCGGGTTCGTCGGTGGCGGGTCCGTGGGCGCTTTCCGGAGTGGACACATTCCCTCCCGGGAGGTGAACAGGGGTGAGCGCGTCGTCGGTGTACAAGCCAAACAGTGCTGCCCAGGGCCGGTAACCGCGCGCGGGGGGCGGCTTCACGCCCTGGAGGGTGTAAACCGCCGATCGAGGCGGGGAGGGTAAGAGATCGTTCCCGCGCCCCGGCGCGCGGGGCGCGGACACGCCTCACTCGGGTGAAGTTCCGTGCGCCGCCGACTCGTTGATGTCGTCCACCCGCGAAACCCTCGCGCTCTGTCTGTCCGCTGAGGTCGTCCATCCGCGCGAGCCTCCGCACGCCGCCCGGCTGTTGAGGCCTTCCCCCGCGAAACCCCTTGCCCCGCCTATCCGTTGAGGTCGTTCACCAGCACCGCCGCCCCGTCGAAGCGGCCGGCCTTCAGATCCGTCAGCGCGTCCGCGGCGCGCGAGAGCGGATAGGTGTGCGTGGTCGCGCGCACGTCGTGCCGGGCGGCCAGGGCGAGGAACTCCCGCGCATCCGCACGGGTGTTGGAGGTGACGCTGCGCAACTCCCTCTCGTAGAACAGCTCGTGCTCGTAGTTCAGGGGCGGTGTGTCGCTGAGGTGGATGCCCGCGACCGCCAGCACCCCGCCCCGGTCGAGCGCCCGCAGGGCCACCGGCACGAGATCGCCGACCGGTGCGAACAGGATCGCGCTGTCGAGCGGTTCCGGCGGCGTCTCGTACGCGTCACGTGCCGAGGCCGCCCCCAGCTCCAGCGCGAGCCGCTGCGCCGCCCGGCCCCGGGTCAGCACATGCACGGTGGCTCCCTCGGCCAGCGCCACCTGGGCGCACAGATGGGCGCTGCCCCCGAAGCCGTAGAGACCGAGCCGCCCGCCCGGTGGCAGCGCGGCCCGGCGCAGGGCGCGGTAGCCGATGATCCCGGCGCACAGCAGGGGCGCCAGGGCCACGTCGTCGAGGCCGGCGGGGAGCCGGTGGGCGAACGCGGCCGGTACGGTCGTGTACTCCGCGTAGCCGCCGTCCGCGTCCCAGCCGGTGTACTCGGAGCGCGGGCACAGATTCTCGGCCCCGCGCAGGCAGTACACGCACGTGCCGTCGGTGTGCCGCAGCCACGCGACGCCCACCCGGTCGCCGACCGCGAAGCCGGTCACCGCCGCCCCGAGCCCCGCCACCACGCCGACGACCTCGTGCCCCGGCGTCACCCCGGGCCGGTGCACCGGCAGATCCCCCTCCGTGACATGCAGATCAGTACGGCACACCCCGCACGCGCGCACGTGCACGAGGAGTTCGCCATCCCCAGCTACGGGCACCGGCTTCTCCACGAGCTGGAGAGCGCCTCCCTCGACGGGCCCCGGCTCGGCCACGGCCCACGCGCGCATCGTCGTCGTATCCGCCATACGTCCAGTGTGGAACGGACCTCGGCGTTCGGCGCGCGCCCCGCTCCCCGGGTGACTAGCGTGAGAAACCGGACGACACCCCACCAATCGGAGAGGGCCGCAGCCATGGCCGTACAACCTGAGGGAACCCCCTGTTGGGCCGACGCGATGTTCAGCGACGTCGAGGGAGCGAAGAGCTTCTACGGCGACGTCCTCGGTTGGACCTTCGGCGAAGCGTCGTCGGAGTACGGCAACTACACCCAGGCCTACGTCGACGGGAAGGCCGTGGCGGCCGTCGTACCGCCGATGCCCGGAGCGGAGGGGCAGTCGCAGTGGTGCCTCTACTTCGCGTCACCGGACGCGGCGGCCACGGCGGCGAAGGTCCGGGAGAACGGCGGGCAGGTGCTGATGGAGCCGATGCAGGTCGGTGACTTCGGCACGATGTGCCTGGCCAGCGAGCCCAGCGGCGCGGTCTTCGGGATCTGGCAGGGCGGCACCCACGAGGGATTCGAGGCCGCGGGTGTGCCCGGTGCCTACGCCTGGGCCGAGGTGTTCACCCGTGAACCGGAGAAGGCGGACGGGTTCTTCCCGGCGGTCTTCTCGTACTCGGCACAGCAGGTGGATGACACGAACGTCGACTTCCGCGTCTACAACCTCGGTGAGAACACGGTCCTGGGCCGGATGAAGATGGGCGAGGAGTTCCCGCCCGAGGTGCCGTCGTACGTCAACGTCTACTTCACCGTCGACAACTGCGACGACGCCATCGCCAAGGCCACCAAGCTCGGTGCCGTGCTGCGCTTCGGTCCCATGGACAGCCCCTTCGGACGGTTCGCGGCGCTGAGCGACCCGCAGGGCGCCTCGTTCTCGGTGATCGACATGACCACGACGCAGGGAGAGATGCCGTCGATGACGGACGTCTAGTGCGGTGACCGTGAAGTACTCGCTCGCGTAGTGTGCGCGTCATGCACATGGTCCGTCAGGTGATCGTGTTCGACGCGGCCGACCTCCATGCGGAGAGCGCGTTCTGGGCCGGCGTTCTCGGTGGGCACGTCTTCGAGGACGCGGACTGGCACAGCGTCGTCGACGCTGCCGGAGAGTGGCGGATCGGCGTCCAACTGGCGCCGGACCACGTCCCGCCCGACTGGCCGCACGGCGCGACCCGCCAGCAGGTGCATCTCGACCTCCACGTCGATGACCCGCGAGCCGCACACGAGGAGGCCGTCGCCCTGGGCGCCCGGCTCCTCCGACCGGCTTCTGATCTTGATGCCGCCGAGGGGCATCAGGTGTACGCGGACCCGGCCGGGCATCCGTTCTGCATCGGGTGGGGACATCCGTCCCGAGAGGCGCTCGCGGCGTACGTCGCCGACCGTCTCGATCACCGACACGGTGGACCCGCGCGGTCACAGCACTAGGTGGGCAGGTCGGCCGTCAACTGCCGTCGCCCGCCCATCAGGCGGGCGCGCAGGCGACGGCCGCGCCGACCATGTCGTCCTTCGTGACGGAGGGATCCTTCAGCCACGCCCTGATGGCACCCGCGAAGCCGTGCGTCATGAACTGCGCGATCATCCGCCGGTTGGCCTCGGGCAGTCCCGGGTGATCGCCGTCGGCCGGCCAGGTCGACGGTGGCCTCCTTGAAGGCCCGCGTCGTGCGGGTGATGCGCGGATCGCCATCCGCGAGCTGATCGACGCCTACGCGCACTGCGCGGACCGGCGGGACGCCAAGGGCCAGATGAGCCTGTTCACCGAGGACACCCGCTTCCTGGTGTTCATGGACGCCACCGCCACCGCCGCCGAGCCGACACAGACCCTGCACGGGCTCGACTCCATGGCCCCGGTGTTCGACAACCTCAAGACCTACCGGGCGACCGGTGAGAGCTACTGCCTGGCCCATCACATCGGGGTCGACGAGTCCGGGCAGCGCACGCTGATGATCGCGTCCATCCGTTACCTCGACGAGTTCACCAAGCAGGGCGGCGACTGGTACTTCGTCGAACGCCGGCTGATGGTCGACTGGACCGAGACGCGCCCCTCGACGCCCTGACGCCGGTGTGCGGTCACGTGGCCGGTTCTTCCTCGTAGTGGGCCACGCGGTTGGCCACGGCGACTCCCCAGGGGATGCCGAGGAGCAGGACGAGCGCCAGGCCGAGGACGAGCGGAGCCGGGCGCAGGGCGCCGACTCCCACACACAGGACGGCCATGGCGACACAGGTGCGGGCCAGGGGGCGGTAGAGCCCGAGGTTCTCGTTCCAGTGGCGCAGGGACGCCGCGAGCACCATCGTCGCGCAGAGCACGACGGCCGCGCCCCCGCAGAGCACCCAGGCCGTGGCGGCAGGGGTCCGGCTGTCGTGGGCGTGCTCGACGAGGCCGACCATCGCGGCGCCCATGGCAGCCACCGCGGCGGTGATCGGCAGATGGACCATCATCCACCGCAGGGCGCACGCGCGCGTGGGCCTCGGCAGCCGGTGTCCCGCGAAGTCGAAGTAGGTCCACCACGCGCCGAATCCGACGACCACGGCGACGAGTCCGACGGCGAGGGTGAGCGCGTCGGTCGGCTCGTGGGCCAGTCCGTCGACCACCCCGGTCACGTTCTCGCCGAGCACGATGATGATGAACAGCCCGAACCGTTCGGTGAGCGCGGCGGTCACGCTGAGCGCCACCACCTCTTCCGGAATGGCTCGCGCGATGACGAACACGAACCCCGCCAGGTAGACGACGGCCAGCACACCCCAGGTCAGCACGCGGGCGTCGGCGGGCAGCGCCGCGCTCGCGGCCAGCACGACCGCGCAGGCGGCGGTCCCCGCCACGTACAGCATGCTGGGGCGCCGGAACTCGGGCGTGTCACCGCGTGAGGCGAGCAGCCACAACAGCGCCAGGACCGCGAACAGCACCCCCGCGTCCACGGCGAAAGCGGTCCCGCGCTCGGCGCCCGCCTCCGGAATGAACGCGCCCAGCGGGACGAGCACGAGGATCTGCAGCAGGAACATGCTCCGGCCGCGGGCATCCTCGTGCCCGTGCAGTTCGTGGTGCAGGCTGCCGTTGAACCAGGCGATCCACACCAGCGCGAACACCGCGGCGAACAGGCCCAGTCCGTGCCAGTCGAGCTCCCCGGACAGATGGTGGGCGGCCTGTGCGACCAGCACGACCACAACGAGGTCGTAGAAGAGTTCCAGTGGCCCGACCACACGCTCGCGCGGCTGCTCCCCGTGGGGACGAGGTGGTCGCCACAAGTGGCGGCGCACCTGGGCCCATTGCTCTTGTCGCGTGGTCATGCGCGCAGCGTAAAGGGCCGGCGGAGGAGATCTTCGGATACGGTCCACAGCCGGGCCGCGTGGAGGCCGGTGGCGAGAGTGAAGCGGCCCAGGTCATCACGGCCCGGCCCCGCCCTGCTTACCGGGCGGGAGCTCGCCCGGGGTGACGCGGAGTCCGTCGTGCGGTCATGGCATGATCGGGCGCATGCGTGAACGTGTGGTGGCCGCGTGCGACGGGGCTTCGAAAGGCAATCCCGGGCCGGCCGCCTGGGCGTGGGTCGTCTCGGACGACAAGGAGAGCCCGGCCCGCTGGGAGGCGGGACCGCTCGGCAAGGCCACCAACAACGTCGCCGAACTCACCGCGCTGGAGCGCCTGTTGACGGCGACAGCACCGGACGTACCGCTGGAGATCCGGATGGACTCGCAGTACGCCATGAAGGCGGTCACCACCTGGCTGCCGGGCTGGAAGCGCAACGGCTGGAAGACGTCGGGCGGAAAGCCGGTCGCCAACCAGGAGTTGGTCGTCCGTATCGACGAACTCCTCGACGGCCGCTCGGTCGAGTTCCGTTACGTCCCCGCCCACCAGGTCGACGGCGACCCGCTGAACGACTTCGCCGACCGCGCGGCCAGCCAGGCGGCCATCGTCCAGGAGCCCGCGGGCAGCGACCTCGGCTCCCCGCAGCCGCCCCCCTCGCCCGACACCCCGAAGAAGCCCGCTCGCGCGGGTGGCGCCAAGTCGCCCCGGAAGAGCACGAGTTCGGCCTCCCGCACCATCAAGGCCAAGTTCCCCGGCCGCTGCCTGTGCGGACGCGCCTACGCGGCCGGCGAGCCCATCAGCAAGAACCCCAAGGGCTGGGGCCACCCGGAGTGCGCCACGGCCGAGGCGTAAGCCCCCCGCCTGCCCGACCCGTCCCAGCCGCCTTCGAGTCCCGAGGCCGATGGGACTTCGTCACGCCTTCAGCCTGCTACTCTGCGGTTCCACTTGACCACTTTGAGTAATCCCCAGGGGTGTGCGCGTGAAGGTCGCCTGTGTCGGAGGCGGGCCCGCCGGTCTGTATCTCTCGATCCTGCTGAAGCGTCAGGACCCGTCCCACGACGTCACCGTCTACGAGCGCAACGCCGAGGGCTCGACCTACGGCTGGGGCGTGACGTACTGGCGTGGTCTGCTCGACCAACTCCGGGAGTACGACCCGGAGTCCGCGCAGGCCGTGGACGAGCACTCGGTGCGCTGGAGCGACGGCGTCGCCCGCATCCGGGACCTGACGACCACCCAACCCGGCGACGAGGGCCACGGCATCGGCCGCCACCGACTCCTCAAGATCCTCGCCGAACGGGCCCGAACTCTGGGCGTACGGCTGGAGTTCGAGTCCGAGGTGACGGCGGACGACCTGCCCGACGCCGATCTGATCGTGGCCGCCGACGGCGTCAACAGCGCGCTCCGCACCCGGCACGCCGACCACTTCGGCGCCGAACTCAAGCCCGGCCGCAACCAGTACATCTGGCTCGGCACCAGCAAGGTCTTCGGCTCCTTCACCTTCGCCTTCGTGGAGACCGACCACGGCTGGATCTGGTGCTACGGCTACGCGTTCGGCCCCGAGGGCAGCACCTGCGTCATCGAGTGCGCACCCGAGACCTGGACCGGACTCGGCCTCGACACCGCGGCCGAGGCCGACGGACTCGCCCTGCTGGAGAAGCTCTTCGCCGACCTCCTCGACGGCCACTCCCTGATCGGCCGCGCCTCCGCCGACGGCAGCGCCCAGTGGCTCAACTTCCGCACCCTCACCAACCGCACCTGGCACCGCGACAACCTCGTCCTGCTCGGTGACGCCGCCCACACCACCCACTACTCCATCGGCGCCGGCACCACCCTCGCCCTGGAGGACACCATCGCGCTGGCGGACGCCCTGCGTGACCACACCGAACTGCCGCAGGCCCTCGCCGCCTACGAACAGCGCCGTAGATCCGCCCTGTTGTCCATCCAGAGCGCGGCCCGCTACAGCGCCCAGTGGTACGAGAACCTCCAGCGCTACATCCACCTGCCCCCGCACCGCATGTTCGCCCTGCTCGGCCAGCGGCACTCGCCCCTGCTGCCGTACGTCCCGCCGCAGGTGTACTACGGCCTCGACAAGGCGGCCGGGCGGCTGGAGGCGCTGCGTCGGTTCAAGCGCTGGCTCGGCCCCAAGGTCGCGCGGACCGTGCACGCGCGGGCGCTCGCCTCCCGCAAGTAGGGCACCCTCCGGGAGCGGTTCGGCTTCCGCGAGCGGTCTGGGAAGGTTGGGTGAATGACTATTCACCAGTTAGGGTGAATAGTCATTCACCTTCTTTTTTCATGTCAGCTGGAGTGCCCATGGGCCAGCCCGTGCCGATACCCGAGCCGTCCGGCAGCCTCGCCGGGCGGAGCCCCTTGCGGGACCGGCTCACCGTTCCGGTGCTGGCGTTCGGCGGGATCCTCATGGCGGTCATGCAGACCGTGGTCGTCCCGCTGCTGCCGTCCCTGCCCCGGCTGACCCACTCCTCCGCGGGCGCCGTCTCCTGGATGGTCACGGCGACCCTGCTCTCCGGCGCGGTCCTGACCCCCGTGCTCGGCCGGGCCGGCGACATGTACGGCAAGCGACGGGTCCTGACGGCCACCCTGAGCCTGATGACCGTCGGCTCGGTCATGTGCGCCCTGTCCTCCGACATCCGCGTGCTCATCACCGCCCGCGCCCTCCAGGGCGCCGCCTCCGCCGTGGTGCCGCTGTCCATCAGCATCCTGCGGGACGAACTGCCCCCGGAGCGCAGGGGCAGCGCGGTGGCGCTGATGAGTTCCACCGTCGGTATCGGCGCCGCGCTCGGACTGCCGCTCGCGGCGCTGATCGTCCAGTACGCCAACTGGCACGTCATGTTCTGGGCGACCGGCGCCCTCGGTGCGATCGGCGTGTCGGCGATCTGGTGGGCGGTCCGCGAGTCGCCGGTCCGTGAGCCGGGCCGTTTCGACGTACTGGGTGCGCTCGGGCTGGCCGTCGGGCTGGTGTGTCTGCTGCTGGGGGTGTCGCAGGGCGGCCAGTGGGGGTGGGGCAGCCCGCGGATCCTGGCGCTCTTCCTCGGCGCCGTCGTCGTACTCGCCCTGTGGTGGTGGCAGCAGCTGCGCACCGAACTCCCGCTGGTGGACCTGCGGTTGGTGTCCCGGCCCAGGGTGGGTCTCTCCCATGTCGCGGCCCTGCTGACCGGCTTCGCGTTCTACGCCAACTCCCTGGTCACGGCCCAGCTGGTGCAGGCCCCCAAGGCGACCGGGTACGGGCTCGGACTGTCCATCGTCCAGACCGGGCTGTGCCTGCTGCCCGGCGGCATCACCATGCTGCTGCTCTCACCCGTCTCCGCCCGCATCTCGGCGGCCCGCGGCCCGCGCATCACGCTCGCCCTCGGCGCCGCGATCATCGCGCTGGGCTATGTGGTGCGCATCGCCGACAGCCATGACCTGTGGACGATCATCCTGGGCGCGACGATCGTGGCCACCGGCACCACCTTCGCCTACTCCGCGCTGCCCACGCTGATCCTGCGTGCCGTCCCGGCCGGCCAGACCGCGTCCGCGAACGGCGTCAACGTCCTGATGCGCACCATCGGCCAGGCCGTCTCCAGCGCCGTGGTGGCCGCCGTGCTGGTGCACCACACCAGCCTGGTCGGCGGGCTCCCGCTGCCCACGCTGCACGGTTACCTGATGGCGTTCGGCATCGCGGGAGTGATCGCCCTGGTGGCGAGCGCGGCGGCGCTGACCATCCCCGGCGACCCCGTCTCCGACGACACCCGGCGCGCCGGGGACCGTACGGAGGGCGCGCGGGACGAGGCGCTGGAGGGAGCATGAGTGCCGTGAGCACCACTCCACCCGCCGCGTCCCCGCCCGCACGCCGGGACGCCGAGGCGACCAAGGCGGCCATCCTCAGAGCCGCCCGCTATCTCCTCGCGCGGAACGCGCACGCCGACATCACCCTCAAGGCCGTCGCCGAACGCGCCGGTGTCAGCGCGCCGTTGATCCTCAAGTACTTCGGCAACAAGGACGCCCTCTTCGCCCGCGTCATGTCCTTCGAGACCGACGCCGAGGACCTCCTCGACGCCCCGCTCGACGGCCTCGGCCGCCACATGGCCAGGCACGTCCTGGTCAGCCAGCGCGAGCGGGGCGCCGACCCGCTGCTGCGGATCGCGTTCGCACCGATCCAGGGCGACCACGGCGACATCCTGCGCGTCAACTTCCGCGCCCACGTGATCGACCGCCTCGCCGCCCGCCTCCCCGGCCCCGACGCCGACCTGCGCGCCGAACTCGCCGTGGCGACCCTCCTCGGCCTCGGCGTCATGTACGGCATCGCCCGCGGCACCCGGCTGCGCGCCACCGCGATCGACACCATCGTGGACCGCTACGGGCCCACCGTGCAGGCGCACTTGACGCCCTAGGCGTAGCGGCGCGCCTTGCGGTACTGCCGGGCCAGGACCCGCAGCGTGGCCAACGTCGCGGGACCCGTGTCGTGCAGCAGAACCCGGCCCCCTTCGCGTCGCACCGCGCCGAGCCGCAGTTCCTGGACGGCGATCAACGCGTCGAGGAACGGCCGGTGTTCCGCCGCGACGAGCGCGGGAAGCGTCCGGCAGCCGGCGAGCGTGGTCTCCGCGAGGTCGGCCTGTGCCCGGACCACGTGGTCCAACGCCGGTACGCATGCCGGTGACTTGCTGCGCAGGTCCTCGAACTTCAGCCCGTGCCGGGCCAGTTCGTCCCGTGGGATGCCGATGCGGTCGTTGTCGGCGTCCTCGCAGAGGTCGGCGAGGAAGTCACTGCGCTGCCAGCCCTCGATCAGATCCCGGCATCCCTTGACGTACGACTCGTACGCGTCGGGGGCGGCCGGTGCGAGCAGCGACGCGGTCAGCAACAGGCCGGGCAGCGAGTAACCGTCCACGTACGCCTGGAAGTCGGCCTCCGTCTCGAAGCCGGTCCAACTCGCCTCGACGGGAGCGCCGTCGAGGAAGGCGCGCACCCGGGCCGCCATGTGCGGGTGACGGCGCGTGGTGTCCCAGAGCGCCAACAGGGTGTCCGGGCTGGGCGGTTCGCTGCTCTCCAGGGCCGCCGTGGTCTCGGCGTCCCAGGAGGCGAGGGTCGCCGTACGCACGTCCACGGCACCGGTGTCGATCAGTTCGTCGGTCGCGTGCATGTAGGCCACCGCGGCGACGACCGGTGGATGCAGCTCCGCCGGCAGCAACAGCCGTACCGCCACGTACTCGTGCAGCGCGTACGTGCGCACGATCCCGCGCTGGGCGTCGTAGGCGCGCCGTAGTCGCGGATCGGTGATGCCCGCCTTCGTCAGCGCGGTGGACCAACTGCTCACAACTCTCCCCAGCTCAAGGACCCGGAGACAGCCTAGTCAGTGCTAGCCGAACAGCCGGTCCAGGAAGGCGTTCCCGAACACCCCGTGCGGGTCCAGCCGGTCGAAGGTCCCCGCCGCCTGCCCCCACACCGACTCCCCGAACGAGCCCGGGATCGCCGTGCCCAGCACCTCCTCATCGCTCCACGCGGCCTGCTCGGTGTAGGCCCAGCCCTTCGACCACTCGACCCGGGTCAGGGCATCGGTGCCGTCGTAGGAGCGGTACAGGAACTGCTCCAACTCCCGCAGGAACTTCTCCGCGTACGGCGTGCCGGGCAGGGTCAGGACGTCCAGCCAGACCGCCGTGTCCCACTCCGGGTGCTCGGTGCTCGGACGCAGCGCGGACAGCAACGGGGCGCGGGCGCCTGCCAGTTCGGTGTCGGCGGGGTGATCGAGGCCGGTGACCCGGATCTCGACGGTGCCGTTGACGGGGAAGCGCCCGAGCGCGGCGTACGCGGTGAGCCGCTCCCGGTAGAACTCGGTGAACTCGTGGACCACGCGCTGTACTTGGGCCCGCGAGGTCAGCACCGCGTACCCGTTCGCGGTCTCGCGCAGTGTCGTCGGCTTGATGTAGAGCAGCGTGTTCTTCGAAGGACCCCAGATGTCAGCCGACAGTGTCGTCGTCAACCCCAGTGCGGCGACGTCGAGTTGGGCGTTGCCCAGCACCGGCGCCAGATACCACGCGGCATCGGACAGGATCCGCCCGACGAGATCCGCGACCAGTGTCGGCACGTTGTCGGAGAACGGATAGTTGTACGGCGACGAGACGCGCCGCGAGGTCAACGGCCGCGTCGGCTCGACGCTCCACACCTTCAGCCAGGGGAACTCGGTGAACGCGAACCAGATCGCCTCGGCCCGCCCCGCCTCGTCCAGGAAGCTCGCGAAGGTCCGTCCGCCGGAGCCGGGCGCCGCGAACAACTCGGTGGCCGGAATGTCCGTACGGCTGACGCAGCGCAGGTTGGCGTTCGCCCCGACCCGCAGCACGACCTCGGTGACCAGCGCACGCCCCAGATGCGTGAGCAGCGCCGCGCAGTCCGCCTCGTCACGCGTGTAGGTCCGCAGTACGTACGCGCCGGAGTCCGTGTCCCACACCACCGCCGTCAGCGACAGCACCAGATTGCTGAGCGACCCGAACGTGTGCCCGGCCGTCCGCTCCTCGCCGTGCGCCGGTACGGCCGTGCCGTGCGCGTCGATGGCCAGGGCGCCGCCGAGCGTCAGATCGCCGGGCGCGGGCGAGGCGGTGAGACCGAGGCCGTGGCCCTCCAGGAAGGTGAGCAGCGCCTCCAGGGTGATCCCGGTACCGGCCCGCACGGCCGAGGCGGAGTCCAGGGTCAGGCCGGTGAGGTGCGGGGCGGTGTCGACCAGCAGCACCGGCGCGTCCGACGTCGTACCGGACTCGATCGTGAGCGGTGACCAGCCGTGCGAGGAGCCGCGGGGACGGACCCGCCAGCCGTGCCGCCAGGCCCAGTTGACGACGGACACCACCTGGTCGGCGTCGGTCGGCGCGCACGCCCACAGGCCGTCGGCGGTGATCTCGCCGACCCAGTTCCGGTACGCCGAGCGGTAGAGGTCGACGTCGGCCGGGAAGTCGGGCAGCTCGGCCGCCGCGACGGCGGGATCGGCCGTCAGGAGTACGGGTACGGCGGCCAGGGCCGCCGCCGAGAGGAGGAAGCCACGACGGCTCCAGGGAGCGGAACTGCCGCTCCCCGACGGGAGGTTGTTTGCCACATGATCGGTCACCCGCACACGCTAGGTGCCGGTTGACACGAGTAGGCATCCTGTCGAACTCATTCACTCGTGTGAGTGAAAGATTCACAGGTCACGGCCCGGAGGAGCCCGTTCCGCGCATGTCAGTGGCGGATGACAGACTGAGGGCATGGACGAACGTGTAATCGGCAGGTCGCATCAGCAGCTGTCCGTCGTCGGTCTCGGCACCTGGCAGCTGGGCGCCGACTGGGGAGACGTCGACGACAAGGAAGCCCTCGCCGTACTGGAGGCGGCGGCGGAGTCGGGGGTGACCTTCTTCGACACGGCCGACGTGTACGGCGACGGGCGCAGCGAGCAGACCATCGCCACGTTTCTGAGCGGCCGGCCCGATCTGCATGTCCTGGTGGCGACGAAGATGGGCCGCCGCGTCGACCAGATCCCCGAGAACTACGTCCTCGACAACTTCCGCGCGTGGAACGACCGTTCACGCCGCAACCTCGGCGTCGACCGCATCGACCTGGTGCAGCTGCACTGCCCGCCCACGGCGGTCTACTCCTCGGACGAGGTGTTCGACGCCCTCGACACCCTGGTGGCCGAGGAGCGCATCGCCCGGTACGGCGTCAGCGTGGAGACCTGCGAGGAAGCCCTCACCGCGATCGCCCGGCCGAACGTGACCAGCGTGCAGATCATCCTCAACGCCTTCCGCATGAAGCCCCTGCTCCAGGTGCTCCCGGCCGCGCAGGCGGCGGGCGTCGGCATCATCGCGCGCGTGCCGCTCGCGTCGGGCCTGCTGTCGGGCAAGTACACCAAGGACACGTTCTTCCCGGAGAACGACCACCGCACCTACAACCGGCACGGCGAGGCCTTCGACCAGGGCGAGACCTTCTCCGGCGTCGACTACGCCACGGGTGTCGAGGCCGCCGCCGAGTTCTCCGCGCTCGCCCCGGAGGGGTACACCCCGGCCCAGCTGGCCCTGCGCTGGATCATCGACCAGCCCGGTGTCACCACGGTGATCCCCGGCGCCCGCTCACCCGAACAGGCCCGCGCCAACGCGGCGGCGGCCAAGCTGCCCGCCCTCTCCGAGGACACGCTCACCGCGATCCGGGACCTCTACGACCGCCGGATCAAGGACCAGGTGGAGAGCCGCTGGTAGGCCCCGGCCTCTGTTGAACAGTCCTCCGTCAGGCAGTTCTCCGTTTGAAGGGTCGGCGGTCCGGTTACACGGACCGCATGACCCAGGACGAAGATCGGCGGACGGGGCGCGACGAGTCCGAGGACGAGCGCGCGGACCGGATGTGGGGCGAGCTCATCCAGGAGGTCCGGGTCGCGCAGACCGGCGTACAGATCCTGTTCGGGTTCCTGCTCACCGTCGTCTTCACCCCGAAGTACGCGCAGCTGGAGCACGCGAACCAGGTGCTCTACCTCGTGACCGTCGTCCTCGGCGCCACCGCCACCGGCGCCCTGATCGGCCCGGTGTCCCTGCACCGTCTGGTCTCCGGCCGGAGCGTGAAACCCCAGGCGGTGCGCTGGGCGTCCCGGCTGACCTTCGTCGGCCTCGTCCTGCTGCTCGCCACGATGACCTCCGCGCTGCTGCTGGTCCTCCGGGTCGCCACGCACGACACGTATGTGCCCTGGCTGGTCGCGGGGGTCGTCACCTGGTACCTGCTGTGCTGGTTCGTGCTGCCCATGTGGGCACGGCACCGCTATACGACCTGACGACACCGAGCCGCGCCATCTGCCTGTCGTGGACGCGGCTGAGCACCAGCACCGACACCGTGGCCCCGATCAGCGCGCAGAACATGTCCCACTGCGTGTCCCACACATCCCCCTGGGTGGCCAGGAAGGCGTCCGCGCTGTGCCCGCCGATCACGGCCGCCGCCCACTCGAAGAGCTCGAACAGGGCGCTGAAGGCGAGACACGCGCACACCGTGAGCGGCGCAAGCCAGCGGCTGCCGCGCAGGGGTGAGGTCCGGGTGAGCAACTCCCGTACCAGGACCGCCGGTACGAACCCCTGCATGAGGTGGCCGAGACGGTCGTAGGGATTGCGGCTGAGACCGAAGGTGTCACGGACCCAGTCGCCCGCCGGTACCTCCGCGTACGTGTAGTGGCCGCCCACGGCAAGGACCAGCGCGTGCGCGGCGAGCAGACAGCACAGCAGGCCGGTCATGGGGAAGCGGCGCCAGGTCAGGACGATCACCGGGAGTCCGACGAAGACCCACACGGTCTCCAGGAACCACGTCGTGCGATCGTGCGGATGCCAGGCGGAGAGGGCCATGCCGACGACCACCAGCGCGACCATGGCGGCGGGCAGACGGCGCCGCGGTGCGGAAGCGAGAACGGACACGATGGGACTCCCTTGTCGTGGGGAGCCCCATCGTGTCCGAAGGCCCAACTCGCTACATGAGTACGGCTACTCAGCCGGAGTGGCGGTCTTGCGCAGCGCGTTGAGGCAGCTGTCGATGGCCTGCTGGAGTTCCTCCAGACGCTGGACCATGTCGTCCTCGTAGAAGTCCTGGGCGTCGTCGAAGGTCAGCTCCTCGAACGCCTTCGTGGCCTTCTGGAGGCTGCTGTAGAACTTGGTGCGCTTCTCCTGGACGCGGAGTTCGGGGTCGGCCTCGACCGCCTCGACGACCAGGTTCTTCATCGTGTCGTAGGCCTCGGTGGCCCACTCGCCGGTGTCCTCGCCGTCCTCCAGCTCGTCGAGGAGCGAGAGGTGCCGCTCGGCCTCCTGGCGCAGGTCGACGGGAGCGTCGACGGTCTGGCCGGCGGGGGTCTTGATCTGGCCCGACTCGGCGATCTGGCGGACGTATCCGATCCGGTCCGCCGAGCGGCTCTCCGTCGCCACCGCCTTCTTCAGGTCGTCGGTGCGTACGACGTCCCGGGCCAGCTCGGACTGGAGCTCCGGGTCCTCGCGGACGCGGTCCAGCAGGGCCTGCCGGGCGGCCCGCGCGGTGGACGGGTCGGCGAGGATCGCGGCGCGCAGCGCGGTCGGGTTCTCCGCGACCTCCAGCGCCTTGGTGGGGCGGATGCCCTCGGCCTCGGCGGCCTCGGTGATGGCGGTGCCGCGCTCCGAGGTGGCGCTGGAACGGGAGACGTAGTAGTTCAACCACACGTCCGCGTCCGGGAGTTCGACCTCCTGGCCGGGGGCCAGCTCCTCGAAGTGCGGGACGAGACCGTCGTCCGCGGCCCGGTCCCAGGCCTTGTAGTAACGCATGACACGCTCGGGGGAGCAGTCGGCGAGTTCGGCGAACTCCTTCGCGGACACCTTGGACGTCTCGTCCGCGCTCTGCCCGCCGGGCCGTACGCTGCGCGCCACCTTGAGGCCGAATGCCCAGCCGCCGGTGCGGGCGTAGGCTCCGAACTCGTGCGCGTCCCGGGCGACGAGGCCGGCGTCGTCGAGGGCGGTGAAGGACGTCTCGGCCTGGTCGATCACTACGGTCAAGGCGGACTCTCCTGGGCTTGTGATGAGGCATGGTGCGAACAGGCAGCCTATATCCACCCATTGCCGCTGGTTTGAGCGCCCGGCCCTCGCGTCGCGGTCAGTGCCGTCAGTTCGATTCCCGCCGGAAGGTCTTGAAGAAGGTCTGCAACGCCTGGCGGTTGGCCGCGTCGTTCCACTCGTCGGCGGGCGTCGTCCACCGTAGCGAGAAACTGCGCCCGCCGCCGATCAGGAAACCGCGCCCGAGCGTGCGTATCCGGTCGTCGCCGGTTCCGGAGAACCACTCCAGGTCGGCTGCCTTGTCGCCCTGGTACGTGGTGGCCTGGATGTCGCCGATCTGCTGGAACCCCTCGGTCTGCTTCAGCCCCGGCAGGACGTCGTCACGCCAGATGGCGACCGGGTCGGGACCCGCCTGTGTGCTGTACGTCACGGCCAGCGTGCGCGGGTCGCCCGTCGCGCCGAAGGTGACCCGGTAGGCGTCGGACACCTGCTGGGTGTCCACCACCTTCCAGCCCTTGGGCAGCGCCACGGAGAAGCCCTGCGGCGCCTTGAACACGCGGAAGCCGGCCGGCAGCGCCGAGGCGGTGGGGGAGGGGGACGCGGTGACGGAGGGCGAGGCGGACGCGGAAGCGGACGGTGAGGCGGGGGGCGTGGGCGACGGTGTGGCGGACGGGGAGTAGGCGTGACCGTCGACGTTCTCGCCGGGGGTACTGACCGAGGCGGAGGCCGACGGGAGGGGAGAGGGGGAGGTCGCCGCCGAGGTCTCGGTGCCGGGCAGTTGGTGGGTGGCGGCGAGGACGGCGACCGTGACGGTGCCGACGGCGAGGGCGGTCCCGGCGGCCATGCCGCGGCCGCTCCAGGTGGTCCCCGCCCCGCGCACGGCGTCGAAGGCCCGCCGCAGCCGGGGCAGCGGAACCGGATCCCGGTCGGCGTACGGGTCGTCGTTGAGGATGCGGGTGAGGGACTCGCGGACCACCGAGCGGGTCGGCCGCTCCCGGGAGTTCTTGCGCAGCAGCCCCTGCACGACCTGCGCCAGCGGCCCGGCGCGCGACGGGCCGCGCATCGGGAGCAGGTCCACGCCCTTCAGGGTCGCCTCGGGGCGGCCCCGGTCGCGGAACGGCGGATGTCCCTCGACCAGTGTGTAGAGGATCGCGCCCAGCGCCCACAGGTCGGCGGCGGGACCGATGCGCTCGTCCCGGGCCTGTTCGGGGGAGGCGTACGACGGTGCGGTGATCCGGGGGGCGAGGGTGGCGCCCGCGAGTCCGAAGCCGGTGAGGACGATCCCGCCCTGGTCGCGCACGAACACCTGGCCGGGGCTGAGTTCGCCGTGGGTGATGCCCTCGCTGTGCGCGGACTCCAGGATGTCGAGCAGTTCGAGCCCGATGCGGGCGGCCCGGACGTAGTGGAACGTGCCCTGCTGGGCGAGGAGTTGGCCGAGCGGTGTGCCGTCGATCCAGTCGGTGACGGTCCACAGCGTGCCGGCCTCCTCGACGGCGTCGACGACCGGCGCGACCCGGGTGGGACAGAGCAGCACCATGACGTCGGTGGTGCGCCGGATGCCGGCGGTGATCCGGCCGGCGCTCTCCCCGTCCGGGGCGGCGGGAAGGGTCACCTGCGTGAGGAGGCAGGGGCGTTCGTCGACCATGTCCTCGCCGTACCAGGAGACACGGTTGGTCTCGCGGTGCGCGACCTCCATGGGCCGGTATCTGCCGGCGACCGACTCGTGTACGGAGACGTGCGTCTCGACCATGGCCATCCCTCGCTGAACCCCTGGCTCTCACCTTTCCCAGAAGTACGGTGGATGTGCTGGGCTGCGTTCAAAGGAAGCCCAATTCCCCGGTGTTTCTTGCCTTTTATTCAACGGCGGCGAGCAGGTGTGCGAGAAAAACGAGTCGCGGGGAGGTCCCAGGTGGGCGCTCGTGTCCCGGGACGGGTGAATTCGCCATGGGGGCTTCCGCGGCGGAATATCGGCGCCCTACCTGGTGGTAACCGGCGGTAAACGCAGGCGTGAAGACCACGAATACACGGGTCTTTGTCG
>Ga0307509_10004140_pt1 | contig 21191 bp, 13 predicted proteins | sample 10_EM_MG_FD_202245 | JGI IMG/M metagenome (GOLD analysis project Ga0307509, IMG submission 202245) | Populus trichocarpa ectomycorrhiza microbial communities from riparian zone in the Pacific Northwest, United States - 10_EM | ecosystem: Host-associated > Plants > Roots > Unclassified | place... | reverse complement strand
GCCCCCCCCCCCCCCCGCCCCCCGCCCCCCCCCCCCCCCCCCCCCCCCCCTCCCCCCCCCCCCCCCCGGCCGCCGCGCCCCCGCCCCCCCCCGCCCCCCCCCCCCCACAAGTACAGTCTAATCTAATACCGCATTCCCTTGTTTTATTCGCCTGCCGCTAACTTAAGATGCACTAAGCGATCCTTATCAATGTTCGGTCTCGATGTACGATCTGATAAGTTGATCTCAATGTACGGTGCGATCTGACGGGTGAATGAAGAACGTACTACATGTGCACCCATGGAATAGACTGCCAGGGGCACTGGTATTGCATATTATAGTAAAAAGTAAATAAAGTATAACAAATAAAGAAGAAAAAATGTTCTGAATTGCGAGTTGTAAAGAGGGAAAGTATTCGTAGTAGTTATTCGCCTTATCATCCTAAGAACACCCATAGACACCTATCTTTTATATCAGGGACCTATGACCTGAACGATATCCGTTTCAACTTCTCAATCAACCCATTCCAGCCATCCTACAACATTCCGCCCTGTCCACTCCATTTCAACCAGTACATTCCATTCCATCAGATCTATTCCATTCTTCCAACATGATTCCAGACAATCCGTTCATCCCAACCATTCAGCCCAACTCCGAATTCCCACATTCCATTTCAGCGGTTATCTGGAAGCATACCAGCCATTGCTTACAGCACATATGGATATTCATGGAGCTAACTTTAAAGCTTCTAATCTGGGTGGGAACGCCTTTCATTTTTTCATCAAATGATATGATTTTCCCTCACTTCATAACTCCTAATACCATATTGTCTAGGTAGAAGTTCGCGAAATTTGGCCATCAGGGGGAACAGAGCGCAAGTGTACCGTATCCACTGATCAAATTCGCTATCCCCGTCCCAGGATGTGTTATATCCGGCCCAGTTAGAGAGCGGAATTAGGCTTCAGATAGCATTTCTCATTGGCCGTTTCATGCCAACTTGAACTAGCGAACCATAATCCATTGTTTAGGCCAAAATCTGAGGCAATGCGATATCTTACTGGGCCGGAAATAACACATCCTGGGGGACGGGGATAGCGAATTTGATCAGTGGATGCGGTACTCGAATGTAGGGAGTGGACAGATACAGAAACGAACCCCAAGGCTCGAGGTCTCGAGTGGGGCCTCTCTAGTACTCGGCACAGTACCGCGCTCGGGTATAGTCGCACCCGGCCATGATGGAATTCTTTATACGGGAAACCACGCTATTACGAACGAGTCCACTGGGAATTTGTGCCCCTGCTCTCATAGAAATTGTCCTCACTATAAGGAATTTCTTCCAAAACCTCGCCATAATGAACAAAAAATCCCGAACTCTTGGCGTTCCTTATCGCAGGATGAGACTGTACTACCGATAGTGTGACCATTTGGCGGCTAAAATTGTACTTTACTACCGTAAAAACTTGAATAATTGAACCGTGTGCTATGAAGTCCAGAATTTCCTTCTCTGGAACGGGGGGAAAAAAACACAGCAAAAGCACAGCCTTTTTCCCCCTTCCGAGACAGAAAAAAAACAAAAATTTCTTCGCCTTACTGAGAGAGGAAAGTCCAACGACATAGCACACGGTTCAATTATTCAAGTTTCTACGGTAGCCCTGCTATTGCAGTGAAGGTTGATCCGGAAATAATAGCATAGGAAGACGGTATTGTGGAGAAAACCTGTGCTCGAGTACTCGAGTACGCATCAAGCTTGCATGCGTCGCCGTCTCCTGTCTAGGGTCCGGTAAGAAGTGGGTGAAATAGGTAGTTATTGAAGGTTAACTAGCCATAAATATCCCTGCCCGTTCGGGTTAACTGTTCCCTACCGTACCCTGGTAGAGTACGAGTACCGCGGGGGGGTCAAAATAACACGAACACTTGCGCCTCGCAGCCAAGTGCCACCTCTGGAAATCGGTGAAAGCATTTCCTTCGATAACTACCAGACCCAAATGATATCGCCAATTTACCACCCCCGCAGCAGCACCCTTTCACTCTGGGAGTAAGGCTAGGTGTATTTTATTTTTGGTTGTTGAGGTTGCTCAAATTATTACTGCTGATATTAAGCTGGGTTGTATCATACTGGGTTGCGAGGTACAGGTGTTCGCGTTATTTTGACCCTGCGCGGTACCAGGCTATGATGGCAAGTCGGCCGATCTTCCCCTGGTTGACGCCGGCGCCTTCCCAACAACGCAGAGAGGAATGTTTGCGCTAGCCATTGGGCTGAGAGCATACTCGACTCGAGTACCCGTAATTGAACAACGTTTGTGAACGCGACCGCTATTCCATGATACTGGGGTCCGGGCGGGAAGGCCAAATTTGGCGGCATGAAATAGTAGCCAGTTAGCATCTGCGGGATAGGCGGGCTGAGTTGGCTTACCTCTGGATTGCAATGCCGTTGGGTTGGGCAAGCATGGGCGCGCAGTTCCCTCCCGTATCTAGTCACAGATTAAATTATTGAACTTTGGGAAATCAAAACCCACCAACTATCGCCCCCTCTCCCAACGCACACCACCGCCTGTGTATGTGGCCTATGGGCTCCATCCCCACCCCTCCAAAATCCGGTTCACCCTACTAACCCTGGATGGGTTATGTATGTACAGTACGTTGTTGAATGAGGAGAGGATTGAAACCCTGGTATCCGAGTAAACACAGCATCGTACCGGATCTGAAGGGTAAGCCTGTTGAAATCCCTCTGATTGCCCCCCGAGCCTTCTCAACCGCTCAGAGAACTCTCTGTTCTCTAGCTACTGTGCCATGAGTTCGACAGACTTTTTCCTTCACCAAATTTTAGCATCTATAGGCTCTTCAGCTGCATAATTCGCGTTACGCGTGCGTAATCTCGACCACGCCCCACCAGTTCGACAGACTTTTGCGCACACCCTAAGTGCAGTACTCGAGCACTCGAGTACAGCGAGGACGTCCTGAACCTGCCTCTTTGGTTGCGGGGGAAAGCGCATGGAGAAAGAAACGTCTTGCCCTCCGTCGGGACAGCCGAAAAGGAGGTGTTACAGACCTTGCTTAGGGAGAAACTCTAGCCTCCTAGCACAAGTGTCCAATTATTCTCCCTTCCTTTTTGCGATACAAGTTCGCAGGCGCAGATTGTCGTCACTCATGCATTTTGCGCATGACCTTACAACACAACTACCTGAGTAGTAGTTGGAAGTAATCTACGGGTCCCGCGTTCGGTGGATACCCCGCACAAGGCGCCACCGTAATCGTGTTGAAGGGTAATAATCTACTCGAGTAGGGAGGATAGGGGACTCTGGGCGCCTTAGCGTGAGGTCCAATTATTTATTTTTGAGGTTGGTCCCATCGAGGGGAGTTCTAGCTTAACAGGTTTACTTGAAGATAAGGAAAAAGAAATAACGAATGCAGCAGAGCGTGGAGAAACCATAGTGGTTCTTCCGTTGCTAGAAATTAGCCTTCGATCTGCCGCCTTCGGTTACATTTTTCTTGATATGGTGAAGATTCACATACTATCATGTCTCGTGGATCGTGGCACGGCTGGGGGAATAGTAGCATTGCAAGAGCTGTACCTGCAGTGACGGCCCATACCGGCACTCGCAATTGGACGACTTTTGTGAATATGGCTACTATTGAATAATACCACGATCTGGGCAAAAATACTGCTGTATGCGATAGCAGTTGTGCTCACAAGCTTCATTCGGGTGGAATCAAGTCTCCCAGACTTGGTGACTTAGTACCCGGATCCTGGGTTCATCGCAAACTCAAAAGCCTAGCCATTCGGAAACTAATATAAGACTGCTTCGTGCTGTTGGGATAACTACTACAACCGCACTCTGAAATACTAAAGCTCCCAAACTCTCCTCCCATTGAACGGAAGCAAATCGTGATCAACAAAAGCCCGGTATCCAACACTTATAAACAGCCAGATCACCTTGAGGTAAATTCTCATTCGTCGGAATACAGTCCACACTCTCATACACTTCAAATAAGAGGCTTAGAGGGTACCCTGCAGGAGAAAGAGAGCGAGGGCCCCATTCAAAATTCACCCCAATGTGCTTCGGGAAGAAAGAGAAACCCCAGCCAAGTGCCGGCCAGCAGGAAGAGCCCGGCCCGCCTCAAGTCGGCAGGCCCCCAGCATCCGACCAGCGGCGAGCGTCCAGAAGACTGTCAGGATATAACTACCCCGTTACTCAAGAGCAGAACCGCGTGGGCATGCCGGCAACACCTCTTGTGGACGCGACTGGATACAGCTCGCAATCACCTCGGGAGTCCCACCAACGTCAGGTGCGCAGCCAGCCTCAAGCCCGCCAGTCCCAAGAATCCGACCAGCGACGAGCGTCTGGAAGACTATCAGGACTTAACAACTCGGATGGGGGAATCACCATAGCCGTAATGGGAGATAGGGGTAAAATCCAAAGCCTATCCGGAACCTGCATTGATGGGCTAAGATAAATGATAGGCGCAGGTAAAAGCTACTTCATCCGGAAGGTCGCTGGTAACCCGAAGGTCAAAATGAGCGCTGGTCTTGATACTTGTAAGATACCCCCCTGCTGTAGTTGGACTCGAGTGTTAATTGGAAGAAGCCACTAGCAAGGTCGAACCTTACTCTTTCGAGTACGCAGGGGAGAAAATCACACTTGTCGACACCCCTAGCTTCAATGGTACGGGGAGAAGCGATACCGAGGTCCTGCAAGAGATCGCTAATTGGACCTCGGAAACCTACAGGAAGGAGCAACTCCTCTCTGGTATCATATACCTTCACCCCATCACCCATACTCGCATGGAAGGTTCTGCCGTGAGGAACCTGAGGTTGTTCCAAAGTTTGTGCGGTCAGGAAGCACTAGGGAACGTGCTTCTCACAACAACACAGTGGTCGAGCGTTGATCCGGCAGAGGGGCAGGCTCGCGAAAATAACCTCCGGGATGAGGGTTTTTGGGGCGGGCTTATTAGCAGGGGCGCCACTCTTCAGAGATTCCACGGCACCAGGGAATCCGGATTAGAGCTTATCTCCAAGTTGGTGTCGCAGGAACGGAAACCCCTCCGTATCCAGGATGAGATTGTCAAGCAACATATGACTCTACCTCAGACCGATGCAGGAAAATTCCTTAACCAGGCTTTGGCTGCCCAAGAGGAGAGATCTAGGAAGGAACTGGAATCTCTAGGAAGGGAATTTCGGGAGACTATAAGGGCAAAAGAGGGTGGAATGGACCTGGACCTGATCCTGATAATTGTGGAGGAGCGAGCACAACTTCAGAAGGAGCTCAAACAGGCTGAAGCTGAACGGGTATTGTTAGAAGGATTGAATGCGGTGGAGATAGAAATGGAAGGCCCCAGTCGATAGCTCCCGGGAAAAACGGAGGCCCGTCACTATGTACTCTCCAACACCCTCCTGGAGAAACCCAGAAGATTCCGCAATTTGAGCCACCTGTATTCCCCCTCTGTTCATCCCAGGCAGTCGTCCGGACTGACCCCAAGATACCTATCCGTCCTAAGTTTCCTTTTCAGTACCGCTATCCGTCCTATCGGGTCTAGATGGGTGGACTGGACGCTGGGGTTTACTGCTATGATGTCGCAGGGAGGTTCGTAAGCTATCGCCTTGAGGATAGTTACTCTTCGACATAACTGACCACGAAGAGCTCAAGTCGAATATCTTCGGGATCAAGGTCTATTTACAACCCAAATCCCTTCCTTTCCCGGGGATTTCTGCGGAGACAGTTCTGGAGATGTTTAGTATAGGGGTGGTTGGCATCATCACATGTTGGACAGAGTACACTACGGGTGCAGGTTTAGTACTCCTACTAGGATAGGTGCCTGTGAATTCTTAAGATTTAGCAAATATTAATTTTGGATAGTTTGTAAGATATAATACCGGTGCTAGATCATGTGCAGTGGGTGAATGTCTTGAAATTAGAAGGTTGGGGGGGATTGGAGCTGGAAGTGTCTTAGGGTGTCGAGAACAGGAGGATTTCCTTTCCTTAGACCTATTGAGAAATCCCTGTAGGGTAGGGAATTGTTTTCCTTTCCTAGTTCCTTTCTGTTTACAGCGCCAGTTAATCTTAGGTAGAACTATGGGGAAACAATAAGTGAGTAGCTCAAACTACCAGACTTTAATTTTGTATCGTACGGGGTATGAAGGGTGAGTCTGTCGAACCTCCTCCGGCTGCCTTTCCCAGGCACTCAGAGGGCAATGCCTGCTCCACCCATTGGGCTAAGAGTTCGACGGACCGTGCAGCCGGCCTATATCGAACTATATGGTAAACCGAGGGAAAATCCTCCTTTATATACAGCCTTCCAATGTCACATGACACGCAAGGCCGTACCTAGGGAAGTATCCGTGGGCCAGGTAATCACGTGGGTGTGTCACACAACCGTGGCGCCTGTAGTCGTATAGGAGGGGAAATAGTACTATTCAACTGGGTGAAACCCCTCTATCCCTGTTCCCCCCCCACTTCTGCACCCCAAAACCAAGCCTCGCAGGCCATGATCTTGTAGCAAAGCCTTTGGATTCCCGGGGCATCCACCGCCATGGATATCCCCTAAACCACTGAAAAATTCAGGCCTAGTTAAAATGTTGAACACTAACCTATTCCTCCAATCGTGGTGGAAAAAGGTTCGTGCTTGAGAAGGGGAGCAGTCCTCAAGAAAGGGCAAAATCAGTACCGCCAAGGGTGGCCCTGATAGAAAGAGATTGTCCATGCAGGTCTGCTCCCCATTACTCAAACAGGCTTGTGTTCAACATTTTAAATGGGCCCGAATGTTTTAGCTCCGCAGGGGATAAATGCTGTAGAGTTGAGTGAAATCTACCCTCCGTTAGCCTAGGATAGGTTCAATTTGGCAAGCTAACAGAATTACGAGTACCTGATAATGAGATATAGCGCATTCAGTGTTCTGGTCTAATGCAGCTTCGGGGAAGTGCCAATCCCTCTCATGAGCATTTGACTCAGAACCTGGCCATCACAGGGCGGACAGAGATGGTGGATTTCATGAGTTTTTACATTACTCGATATTGGGACGCCTATGCGGTAGATCGTATCCCTCGCAAGTGTCCTTTGCGAGCGGGCGGGGAAGCCGTTTGGATGGTCAACAGTATTGGAGTGTGTCGGGTGATTTCTTATGATGCTGGGTCTAATCTTCCCAGTCACCAAGCCTTCCTTATTGCTTATGGTGCGAGGCGCCTAAAACGTGGTCTAAGCCCTTGCGCGGTAGAATGCCTCTATATACAAGAGTAAAAGGTTATAAATAAATAAAGAGAGAGCTGTTTCTAGAAGTCCCATGGTCAATTCTTCCTAGGACTGAGGTTCTTTATTTTATCCTTCCCCCTCTGTAACTTTACCCTACCGCTTCCCTCGGAATGATGAGATTGATGGGAGGTGAAGCATAGTAATTAGGTATTATTGATCCTATGTCTGTTACGTCCGAAGGGCATGGTTGATTCTGGAAGTTGTAGGAGAATCAGATCTTTCGGAAGCATTGAGTCTTATTCGGGAGAGTTATAGATTTTTGAGTAGTTTACAGAGAAGATTCTGCTAACATGCCTTCCCTTTGATATCACGGGAGTGTGTGGAGGAATTGTGGTATGTGAGGAGATATAGAGATAGGCGTGGCGATCCATGGAAGGATTAGGATGGGTTATTTGTGTTTTGCTTGTACACCTGTCTCGAATACTAGTTTAGTTTTTGGAGATAGCGAACGGAGTTGTGGAAGCAACATCTCATACCATTCCTACAGAGGCCCAAATTCCAGGCAAATCCTCTCACTCTACCCTCCGCCGCCATGCAACCCATTTCCCCACATTGACATATTATCCATCAGACCCAGAGGTTGGGTGACTCTTCATAAGCATTTCCCCTATAAATAACCCTTTACCCTTGTGAATAGAAGAGTTACATGATGCCACAAGGTGGTCAGATCTTAAGACACTTTGCACCACACTGAGCAACTTAGCCGAAAAGCTCAACCGACCACTAGATCCGGAACCCATCCGATCGGATTGCTTTCGTCCGTTCGCCCTAGCGCAGACAAGCCACTCCCAGCAACCGTGCGGAGAGGAAGGAAGAAAGGGGGAGATGAAAAAGAGAGGGGCGACAGAATCAATAGATATTTCTGGGTTGAAAATACGAAAGAAGGCCTCCAGAGCTCCGGGCTTCCTGGAGCCGAGGGTTACGATATAAAGATTGAAAATTGAACCGATACTATGCAGAGGTTAGGGTGGCGTATATTTGTGCATAAGGAGGTTGAGTTGGCTGGAAAAAGAGGTTGGGTCATGATAGCAGAGGCGTAGGTTCGTGGGGGGGGGGGGTTCGGGCTTGCTGGTGGGTTCCAGTTTTGGGATTGGAGGCTTCAGGGTTAGGGTTGCATTCCAAAAATATCCAAGGAGGGTTTCTAGCTGTGAATAGCGGGGTTGTCTATATAATGGTAATGGCGATCGTGCGCCCTAGCTGCTATTACGATTTTAGAAGGACATGATACTCTGAGTAGGCTTGGGGAAAATGTCGGTATTCTGTGGTGTTTTTGGTGTGCACCGCTCAGATAGTAGCCTGTTTTGGCATTACCACTGGGATGTTAGTTGGTTTACTGAGTTTGCAAGGACTGGGACCATCCCGTCATCCTAGAGCTAGGGCGAGGGGCACAGATACTCATCTGTGGCATCTGAGATCGCTTTTGTTCCGTGTATCTGAAGCCCAGATTGTCCTGCTCTCTCCGAGGAGATGAGAAAATGGGGGCTACCAATCTCACAACTCCTGTGAGAATCTACTACCCCAGGATAGGGGTTCAATACCTACTGCGGTTATATTCCCAGAAGTCGATCCTAACTCCCGGGTTTTTGAGATATCCCCTAAGAGAACTGGGTGTCAGCTCTCCGCGGGTCTTGCGGCCTCCAGATTCTAAGCCTGGAGCATCGGGGAAGGGTTGGCGTTTTCTTTACTTAGTATAAAACTGGCTCCCTAAATATGTTGATCTGGAAAAGCGGTTTTCAGAGACCCTCTAACTTATAGAGTGCTCATGGGCTGATGGTTTGATAGCAGATCCTAAGAGTTTGTACAGTGGTTGGATTTGTGGCCCTAGGTCGATTTCGGTGCTGCTACGAGTATCAATGATCAAAATGGCAGAAATGTATGCTTTAAGTCGGCGATCATAATTATGCGGTAACAACCCCTGTCACACATCAACGCTGCCCCCATCCAGCTCCTGGTGCGTGGCTTACAGACATATCGGTGAAACTCACCATAGCCATCACACCCTCTTCAAAGCCCAAGTCCCAAGTTGACTGCCATAGACAGGAGTCCTACCCTCCTCTCGAAAGGTAAAAGTACCTCTTCTCCGCTTTAGCGTCTTCCGCATTCTACCCTCACCCCCACCCCCCGGCATTTCGGCCTGGATGGGGAATAGTAGCTATTTTGTTCGGAGCACACATTAGAACGATGTCCTGCTGGGACCGCTTTTTATGCTTATTTATAGTTTTGCAGGCCCGGGCGACTGACATGTTATATCGTGCCTATCGTGTCACTAGCGTTGCACCGGCTTGGCCGCACTGTACTATTAGTTGTTGAAGAACCTAGAACAGATATCGAAGGGTGGGAGAGAAAATCGGGATAGAAGAATTGCTTAATTAAGTATGGTACTCGGGGGGCGTTGCTGTATACCCGAGTACCCCTATTGTGGTTGTCCGTATCTGGACTCCCACAGACCTCCTCACGCTAGTTCACTAGCACGCCTGCCAAGCATCGTGAACTTCACGATACTAGCATAGATACAGTATTCTATCCGCATATTCCAACATTAGTTATCAGTAGGCTCCCGAGTGATCGAGAATGATTGGGCAGAATTTGGACATATTCCAAGTCCGGCGTGAACACTGATATGGATTTGATACGCTTGGCTGCGTGCGGCATCAGATATTGCAAAGGGCAATTGTAAACCTCAACTTCTTCAAAGGCTAATTGGCACATAGCAAATGAAATCCAAACAGGAATCGCCGGCAGTTGCCCGGCGCTCCCAGGGGTTATCCTATATGTACTCGCAAATCTTGTAGAATCCTAGAGAGCTATGCGGTGGAGCGGAGGCCATTGGGGGAGGGGATGTGACGTGATAGGATAATAGTCAGAGAGTACTAGCGCAGTGATACGTGATTTACTCCCATGCTATGATTAGACTAAGTGATAGGTAATTACCAAATATCTACACTACTCGGGGCACATTAAAGCTATTACTATGCTTAAGGGTGGGACAGGAGACACCGTCAGGCATTTGAAAACATTTGCAGCTATCTTTAGATATCTACAGATGTTTGTGGGTGCCCGGCGGTGTCAGCCACCCGGTTATAAAATATTTGCTAACGGGATGATATATACCGAAAGCCTACCTCACCGCCAGGAATTGCCACCGAATCCCGCAGCCTTCCCTAAAGCGTGGTCTTCCCGGGCCGTATATCGGCCTGCTATCTGCCGGCCGGCCCGGCCCCTAGCGAACGCTGGTTGGGGCTAATTTTCAATGGGGGAAATGGGGGCCGCAGAAGTAGACGGTAGACTAAGAGAATTCGCTTGGGACTTAGGCACTTTGGAGGAAGGATATGGAATGTAAGTTTCATCGCTAGTACTGCCTTCATTCGCTATCTTTCAACCTCGCTCTTCAACTAAAACTAAATTGACGGTGGAGACAAGTGTTTAAGTAAAATACAGATTCCATATCCTGATCCTTCGATGGATCACCACACCTATCTCTGTGTTTCCCGCATGCTCTTGTTCTTCCGTACGCTCCCATGATAACAGGGGAAAGACATATCGGTCAAATCTATTGTTGAACAATCACCGGTATCCGTACCATCTGCATGTCTCCTGAGCGGACCCCCGCACCCTCGAAACAAAGCCAAGCACATCTGTCTGTTGGATTGACTACAGGGCATGCGGTTAGAGGGTTGTGCGGATATGCATGTATCATATTATGCGGATATGCGGCTAGGAAAGATACGGTTTAGGGCATGCGGGTTTTGGATTTCCGGCGGTTAGGTATTTTCCCGTGGGTTGTTGTTCTCATATCCTATGCCGCTAGGCATAGGATATTTCTCTCATGATTTTGTTGATGTGTTTGGCCATAGGGTATGAGGTATCGGGTATTTGGTTTATTGTTTCTTTCATACCCTTTGTCACAAGGCATACGGGAGTTGTCACCGGCAGGGCATAGGCCTTAGGATCACGAAGGATCATGGGGCATCAGGATGAGTCTAGATTGTTTGTGATTATGAGGGATTATGTTTGGTTAGCTGCGTGTGTTTCTTTAGAGAGCGTTGAGTTTCGGGAGTGCTTTGTTGTTAGTTAGACGGTGATATATATCTCCTAGCTTTCCTTAGCTAGAGAGAGGGCAGCTATCTAGCCCACCGTTCCTCCACTCCTGACCGCTCCACTCAGAGTCCGTTGTTATCGCACTTTCGTTCCCTTCCTCTTTTGTACTTTCTCTTAGCCTTCATCACTGTCGAATAAAAATGCCTCAGCGAATAGGAGGGAAGGTACTCCGGTCGAGTTCTAGTACCGCTATTTCATGGCCAAGATCAAACCAGTGTTCGCAAGCGGCTAGTCCGGTCAGGCTCGAGCTCCATGCCGTCCGGTCTGGGCTTTTCTTGGGGCTGGCCAGGCCGGATTGTAGGCCGCGATCTGGCTTTAATGGGCCAGCTGCCGTGGCCTGGACGGACTGCAGATGTTGTAAAATAGCTTGATTGAAGAAAAGCAAACCACCTACCGACCAGCACCTGCGAGAAATGACTAATATACTATATAGACTAGCAGTCACACCGGATAACCTGTCCTATCATAGAGAACACATCTCTAACATGACGCACTAGTGAAATCCCATCTCGGTATCCATATCAAAAAGAATCCGATATGGTCATCCACCGCAACCGGATCCTGACAAGCCACATTTTCCAACAGCAGATATCGGTAGTCTTTCGAGTGATAATGGGTGGTTTACATTATCCGAGGATTTTGGGCTTGAGTACCCATTTGCTGTGAGTGTTAAGAAACCAAATATGTCAGGTTAAAAGCCCACTAGGTGCGGAACCCAAATTTGAGCTAGACGGTTTGTTGTGTTGTCTTTGGTAGAGTTAAGTCGGGGCTGGAAGCGAGAATTAAAGTGAGAAGAAATAGTTTACGACGCAGTCATCAAGGATGAAGAGTGCTAGGATTACCACGGGGCGGAGGAGGTCATGTATTCGTATAGCACAAAGACCTGTAATATGATGTTTTAGTTGAATAACAAAAATAAGGAAAATTATGGCGGGTTTATAATATCCGAGGGCACATGGATAGAATGGCTTCATACCTCCCCCCCCCCTTATCACCAAATTTGTTACCAAAATGAATTTAAAATATCCACAAATATCCCCTGTGTAGTGTACGCCGAGCCTGGATGACCAGCAAATATCTGCGGGTATCTTCTGATATTTACGGGCAACATCAGATATCTACCGGCATCTTCGGATATCTGCAGATATTTCCGGGCATGTGAAGATGTCTGTTACTTATAAACGAAATATTTACTAATCAGACGGGATATGCTGAAAGCCTGACCGCGCCCCCAGGTATCCATGAAGCTCGCGGGCTTCGTAAAAGCCTGGCATACAGGCCTAGGCCTGTTTCACTTTGACCTGGCCTGGCCGGACTGCACATCTGCCGGCTATCTGCCGGCCGGCTGGCCACCTGTGAAGGCTGGATCACACCATCACAGTCTGCCGTCGCGATTGAAGTTAGTCGCGAAGCACTGAGGAATTAGGGGGCTCTGTGGGCAGCTAGGACGTGGACTCTGGTACTAGTAATTCATGTTTTAGTGCGAACCCTGGAATGTAAACAAAGAACCTAATTGGCTTTTAGTGATACCGACAATATTTACTAAGTGTCAAATGGGTAAACTGTCGCTTTCGGTTTGCTTAGCCCCAGCCGCGGGCAACTATCGGTAAGCAACTAAAATGAGATCCTATATCATAAAATCACATATAGAAGTAATAGAGTAAGCATAAAGTGCTAGTTGCCCCATCGTGGCGCTGGCCCCATCGTGGCGGCTGTGACAGTTGCCTCATCTGACACCTTATTAGTAGCAATAGAAAAAACCAAGAGTCATTCTACCCTCATTGAATATCCTAACCGAAGGAGATTATTTCCTGCACACACACAAAGTCGATATGCCCCCTTCCTTTCTATTCCCAGGCGGTTTTCTAGTTGGAGTGCTAAGAAGGTCCGATTGAAGATATTGAGTCATTTTGCTAGCTTCCTGATTTCAAGTTTCATGTGTTTTTTTTGTTTAATTTCTCTAAATGTCACATATAATACACTGTAGCAAACTTCACACGAGGCTGCGGAACCTCCTTTCACTTGTGGAGAGGCTAATCCTTTTCTCTCACACGACAACGTTCAAGCTCGTGTTGGCGCGCACCCCACAGCCTTCCCCGTGCGGGGTTGTGCAAACATTTGTGTTGGTATCATAAAGAAAACTAGCGCACGCCAAGCCTGCCAACATAACCTTGTCTACTCGAGTACAGTACCGGGGTTTAATGGTAAGTCTGGCGAACCTCCCTCATTGGCTCCAGGCCTTGTGGGGCACTCAGGGAACCGAGTTTGCTCGAGCGTGGTGCAAAAGTTCGACAGACTTTTTTCCATCACCAAACTACCAGGAAATCCACCAATTATGTGTTCTTGGTAGCCTCCATACGCATAGAAACTCGGCCTATGGTCTTTGTTTTGCTAGCGGATGCCGGATAGGTAAAGCTAGGATAAATTTAGGAAATTAACGGCCTATGAGAGCAAATTTCGACGGACTTTCGCGCACACTAAGTGCCGGGTATGAAGAGGGAGGATAACACTGTTGGGCTTCCTTCACAGTACAGTACTTCATGAGACAGTGTTCGCTCCAGCCATTGGGCCAAGAGTTTGGCGGACCTCAACACACCCTAACTACAGTATCGTCCCACTAAGGCTCCCATAATTCTCACCTTTTGGGTTGAGGAGGGAAAACACCCCGGGAAAATGTCTTTCGGTCCTTCGTTAACACAACTAGGAAGAAAAATATAACACACTTCATTACTCGTAGGGGAAGGAACTCCGGTTTCCCGGTGCATGACCCAATTATTCCGCCTTCCCCGGTATTGGCCGGTAGACACAGCTCGTCGTCACTCCTGCATTCTGCGAATGGCCTTACGACACACTATCTATTGGCATTTTTCCTGAGAATAAGCCCTCAGCTATTCATTTCAGAATGAATATGTCCAAGGTTTTTATGGCGCTCTGCAGATATGTGTTATGCTCGTGTGAGTGAACAATTGGGTTGGGTGGGTTGAAAAATTAAATATCTTCCCGCTGGTGACGCGGAGAGTTCGCATAAGAAAAAATTGCACTTCTTACATCCCCCAGACAGAATCAAGGTTTAGCGCCGCAGTGCTTCTTTTTCTTTCTTTTTTTCTCTTTCACACTGCGCACAAATTGCTAAGAATTGAGGTTAAACACTTGTGCTCGTTCTTGTGGACAGTCAAAGTAAATTGTTCGTAAACTAGAGAGGACTACATTGAGCTTGCGGTTAAAAAGGCAAAAAAAAATTGTGCGGGGTTCTGGTTATGTTCTCCCCAGTTCACAATACGGTTTCTAGTCCATCATGAGCTTTTTTTGTCTTTGCTCTTGTTCATGAACAAGTATTTTTGCGTTCTTGACCTGCGACGTGGAGAAGTCACTGTTAATTCAGTATAGTATCCTGGTAGAACCCAATTATTCCAGTGCTCATGTCCCCAAAAACGGTTTATGGAGTGTGGCTGCTGTCGGGATATAAGAACGCACGAACATTGTATTGCACAACCCATCGCAGGCTGACCGTAGATCTGGGAGCAAAAATGAAATTCCTTCATAAAATACTAGTCTCTTGGTGGTCTATAATGAGAATATCTTTTATCACAATCCTCGTTGACTTGGGTAGAGTCATTGACATTGCTATTTTTTGGCTGCGGGTCCTGATGGGTGAGCTAACGGCTGGGTATTACCAGTCGGTCTGCTTTGCAAGTATATTCTAAACTTTGAGCGTGCGGCGGTATCACTCCCCGGCTTTCGGCCTCCGTCACAGTGTCTTGGTATTCGGTCATTGATCAGGTCTTTTCCAACGCGGGGATTCAATTCAAAGGAGGGGCAATCAGCCACTGGCATCAGGCAATAGCAATTTCAAACCCAACTGAACCTTGCAACCCGATCCACCTTCTGTGGGGGTATCCGCTCAAGCTGTAACCACAGACTACTCTTAACTATAGTAATAACTGGAATAACTGGACCTCGTGCTACCCATGAGGCGGGTTGCCTCTCCGAGTCAGGCACTGATATTTCTCATTCAATTTATTCCGGCCGAATGTTGAGAGACAGCTTTTCCCAGTGTCTTCTCCCACACCTGTAATCAAGAGAGGGGGGGGAACTCTGTACCACATATCGTGAGGTCGAACGATTCCGTTTTTCATGGTTGGCCGAATCAAGGGAAGCTCGAACCTATCTAGGTTAAGATAAGGGAGCAAAAACATATGCCCGGAGGGTGGGGAAAGGGTAGTAGCTCATTCGTAGCTAGAAACCCCCCCTCAATCTTCTGCATCCAGTTACATTTTTGCGTTGATGTAGTACGGGCCTACACTTGGAGGGCTGTGACAGAGTTGGATAAGGTCTCAATTGAAGCCTACTCGCAATCGCTTGGCGTTTGTAAAAACGACTGCTACTGCATGGGCAAAATCTTGAGGCTCCGGGCAGGATTTTGCCCATATGCAATAGCAGTCGTTTTTACAAACGTCAGGCAATCACCAGTAAGCAGCATTACCGGACCCATGGCTCCAGTGAGGCGGTAACTCGAGTGCCGCAGCGGAACTAAAATTCTAGCCATTCGACTGATATAGGACAGCTCCTTGCTCCTTGCTCCTGGATAACTACTACAGTACAACTACACCCTGAGATCCTAAAGCTTTCAATCTATTTCTCCCATCACGCTAGAGCAGATCGTGAGCAGCAAAGGCCCAACATCTGACACTTGAACAGCTAGATTATCTTGAGACGAACTCCCGGCCATCGGCATAAAGTCAACCACACTCGGCCCATGAACAACATGCCTGAAGAGAACCTTAATGGGGGAGGGGAACGAGCGCCCAACTCAAAGTTTAAGCAATTATGGCGATCTATTATAAAACGCGCCCCCAAGGAGCGCTCGCTGCGCCGGGACCCACATCCGCAAGTGGACGGTATTTCAGAACTGCCTGGCGATCAGCAAATACCGGTATCTAGCAGCCGCCCACAATCACCGCAAGAGCTCGACCTAGGTCGGGCGTGCAGCCCGCCTCGAGTCGGCCGGCCTCGGGGGTCCGACCAGCAGCCAACGTCTAGCCAGCACCGACCGCGTAGCCAGCACCGACCATCCAGCCGGCGAGCGTCAAGAAGACTATCAGGGGTCAACTTCCCCATTTCTCAAGAGCAAGACTTCATAGACAGGCCGCCAGTACCTGCTGTGGACACAACTGGATACAGTTCACAACCACCTCGAGAGCGCGGCCCGCGCCGGGTGCGGAGCCAGCCTCAAGTCCACCAGTCTCGAGAATCCAATCAACCCCAAGAACCTAACCAGCCCCGAATACCCGACCCACGGCGAGTGCCTAGAAGACTATCAGGGCATAACCACTCGGACAGAGGAATTGTCATAGCCGTAATGGGAATCACAGGTAAATCCAAAGCCCATTCAAAACCTGCATTTATTGGCTAAGATAAGTGACAGGCGCAGGTAAAAGCTACTTCATCAGGGCGGTCACTGGCAACCCGGAGGTCAAAGTAAATGTTGGTCTTTACTCTTGTAAGGTAGCCCCCTACTATAGTTGGAATCAATGTTGACGGGAGAAGGCACCAGCAAGGTCCAACCTTACACTTTTGACTATGCAGGTGCAAAAATCACGCTGGTCGACACTCCTGGCTTCAATGATACGGAGAGGACCGATACCGAGGTCCTGGAAGAGATCGCTAAATGGACCTCGGCGACCTACAGGCAGGATCAACTACTCTCCGGTATCATCTACCTTCACCCGATCACCCATGCCCGCATGGAAGGCTCTGCCATGAGGAACCTTCGGATGTTCCAAAGTTTGTGCGGTCAGGAAGTACTAGGGAACGTGCTTCTTACAACAACACAGTGGTCAAACGTTGATCCGGCAGTGGGGCAGGCTCGCGAAGACGACCTCCGGGGTGAGGGTTTTTGGGGCGGGCTTATTAGAAGGGGCGCCACTCTTCAGAGATTCCACAGCACCAGGGAATCCGGATTAGAGCTTATCCGCGGGTTAATGTTCAACACACGGATGCCCCTCGATATCCAGGATCAGATTGTTGACAAAAGTATGAGTCTACTTGAGACCAATGCAGGAAAATGCATCAACGAGGAATTGATTGCCCTAGAGAAGAAGTTTAAGGAGAAGGTGCAATCCCTCGAGGAACAATTTCGGAAAGCTGTGGAGGCAATGGGTGAAGAAATGAGGGTTCTTATGGATGAGAAAGAAAAGACTCAGCAAGAGCTCGGAAGGGTCACAGATCAAATGAGATTATTAACAGAGTCGCATGCAGCGGAGTTAAAAAAGCGCAAGGCAAAGGAGAGGGAAGAGGAAGCGAGGAGGTCCGATAAGGCTGCAATTGCTGTTGCTACTAGGGATATTGCAATTACCGCTCAAATCGCAGGTGTGTTCACAAGCTATAAAACCAGGGGCCGCTTGATCCTTGACATCGAGAAACACGAGGAATTCGAGTCGGATATCATCGAGATCACTATCAATTACCAGCTCAACTTCCTTTCTGGCATTCGGGTTTATACAGGGAATTTTGGGGAGGCGTTTGGTGCGGGAATCGATAGTACCAATTACATTGTCTTGGGCGGAGCACACTATCGGTGCAGATCTGGCACTCCCGTGAGAGTAGGCAGCCAAGAATTCGTGATCTTTAGGAAGGTTTAGTTTTGGATAGCTCGTGAGATATAATATTGATGCTACGTTATGGGCGTTGGCCGAGTGTCTTGCAATTGGGTTGCATGGGGGCAGGGAGTAGGATTGGGGTATTTATCGGGGCTGAAGAGGGGAGGCGGGGCCGCCGGGGAACGGGATTCCCTTTTCCCAGACCTGTTGAGAAATCCCTGTCGCGTGGGGGATTGTTTCCTTTTTCAATGTCCCTTGATGTTGGGTAGATCTCTAGGAAAATGAGACAAGTTTAGTAGGATGCCAGGTAATTTACTCTGTTATGGCAAGATCATGTTCAGACCAGCGGGCCTTAATCTTGTATTGTACTTGTAGCGCGTACTGGGCATAGAGAGCAAGCCTGTCGAATTTGGAGAACAGCGTTTGCCCCACTGTACTTGTAGCCATTGGTTAAGAGTTCGACAGACTCAGGGACATCCCAAGCCCTCGCGCGGGGGCACAACTCATGCTTCGTGGTGTTAGCCCTTTCGGAAACCGACGACAACTGACTGACACGTCTACCCACAATGCCATGTCGTTTCCGAAACAGATTGCTCTTGCATTTGCATTCAGCCAAAGTTGACCGGAGATATGAGATAGCAGTCCCTTTTACAAACGTCACCACAATACGAGTAGACCTATCCCTAAACTTATCGCCCTCCACCTCCCTTAGTGACGAGGAATTATTTGCGAGGAGTCCGTCGTACAGTGGTTGTGTTGCTCTTTCTCCGATCAAGTTTCTCTAGAAGCACAAGCCACAAGCTTCACCATAATCAGAACTCAATATGTTGGTACAATTCCACGATATGTCTTTGGAAACCGGTACCCCAAAGCCTTTAAGATGGGCTGCCACGTGTCAAAAATGACCCTTTTTATGTGGTCACTATGAACCTCTAATCCCTGCTGCAAAATCCCTAACCCTGTCGAACTGTTGAGAGAGAAAAAAAGGCCCCCAGATGATAGTGATGTGCTATACTGCGCTCGAGTACTCATAATTTTCTGACGTCTGTGAACATGACTATATCAGCAGCTATTTCTGAATATGCATTACAACTAATACTCGAGTGGCCTAGAGCCCAACAACCAACAACACAGAGCCTAACAGCACGTAAAATACGAAACTGTGATCGATCTAAGTACTTTTTTTCTGGGAATCTACTTCTGAGCGGGTCTCGTACATCCGGTCTTAGCGCTAGTGCAGACCTAGCCCTCTTCACAGGGGTTAGAAAATTACGAGTACTCGTACTCGTAATTTTCTGACGTTTGCAAACACGACTGCTATTGCATACCGCAAAAATCTTGAGGCTCTGGGCAATTTTTCGCCCATATGTAATAGCAGTTGTGTTCGCAAACGTCAGAAGATTAAGTTACGAGTACCGTAAAATCTCGCTTTTAACGAACTGATCTGGACTAGGCCTTTTAAACCCCTCAGATACTGTCAAAACTAAGCTTTTGAGGATTTTGGAAGAGAGGAGGTATTTAGCCTATCGTAAATTTCAGAAACTTTAGCCGATTGCAAGCTGTCCTTGTTCTTAGCGAGTTCGTTAAAAGCGAGGTTTTACGGTCCCCGAGTTCGGCAAAAACTCGCAGTGAAAGACTGCACCTTGTCGCACTCTAATTGGCCAGTACAATAGCTAGATTCAGAAGTTTACCCTCCGATTGGTCACAATCCATGCGCGGTGGCCTTGGCTGCATGGCGAGTTTGGCGAGTCCCCGAGGTACTCCGTTGTATAACCACTCATGCATGCATGCCACTCAGATTGAAGAAAGGGGGCAGCTGCAGTCTCATAGGGCCTTGACGAATATCAGCGGGTGACGAACAGGGGTATCCCCGGCGAAAAATCCAATTCGTCAAAGTAGGGTAACGGGGGACACACCTGCCACGGATCCCTTTTCGTCACCCGCTAGTATTTTGTTAAGACCCATCAAGGACTTTACCGTACTGGTGGGCATCCGGCAACAGGGGGCAGCTAAATCCATGCAATTGACGCTGGACCTTTGCTTGATGCAAGTACAGTACAAAGCAGTGTTCCCCCAAGAGCGTTGGCTTGTCGGATAAGCCAACCTAACTGGAAACTAGCTTATCCAATAGTACTTGGGCTGGATGTTGATATAGGAGGCTCCTTGCTCTGCTCCTGGGACAACTACTACAACCACACTGAAATCCTAAAAGCTTCCTCTCCTCTACACCAAAGCCGATCATAGTTTACTCCAATGTGCTTCGGGAAGAAACCCCAGGCGAGTGCCGGCACACAGGACGACCCCGCCCCGCGTCGGACGCGCAGCCCGCCTCAAGCCAGCCAGTCCCGACCACCCAGCCAGCACCGACCACCCAGCCAGCACCGACCATCCAGCCGGCGAGCGTCAAGAAGACTATCAGGGGTCAACTTCCCCGTTTCTCAAGAGCAGGACTTCATAGACAGGCCGCCAGTACCTGCTATAGACACAGCTGGATACAGTTCACAACCACCTCGAGAGCGCGGCCCGCGCCGAGTGCGCAGCCAGCCGAATGTCAAGCAGCCCCAAGGATCCGACCAGCCACAAGAATCCTCCCAGCAGCGAGCGGCTAAAAGACGATCAAGAATCAACCAGTCAGATAGCGAAATCGTTATAGCCGTAATGGGTGTTACGGGTAAAATCCGAAGCCCATTCAAAATCTGCATTGATTGGCTAAGATAAGTGATAGGCGCAGGTAAAAGCTACTTCATACGGGAGGTCACAGGCAACCCGGAGGTCAAAGTGAGCGCTAGTCTTTATTCTCGTAAGATAGTCCCCTGCTGGGGTTGGACTCGAATGCTGACAAGAGGAAGACACCAGCAAGGTCCAACCTTACACTTTTGACTATGCAGGTGCAAAAATCACGCTGGTCGACACTCCTGGCTTCGATGATACGGAGAGAAGCGATACCGAGGTCCTACAAGAGATCGCTAATTGGACCTCGGCAACCTACAGGAAGAAGCAACTCCTCTCCGGTATCATATACCTTCACCCCATCACCCATACCCGCATGGAAGGCTCTGCCATGAGGAACCTTCGGATGTTCCAAAGCTTGTGCGGTCAGGAAGCACTAGGGAACGTGCTGCTCACAACAACACAGTGGTCAAACGTTGATCCGGCAGAGGGGCAGGCTCGCGAAAATAACCTCCGGGATGAGGGTTTTTGGGGCGGGCTTATTAGCAGGGGCGCCACTCTTCAGAGATTCCACGGCACCAGGGAATCCGGATTAGAGCTT
>Ga0307509_10004139_pt1 | contig 21191 bp, 18 predicted proteins | sample 10_EM_MG_FD_202245 | JGI IMG/M metagenome (GOLD analysis project Ga0307509, IMG submission 202245) | Populus trichocarpa ectomycorrhiza microbial communities from riparian zone in the Pacific Northwest, United States - 10_EM | ecosystem: Host-associated > Plants > Roots > Unclassified | place... | reverse complement strand
CAAGTGAAGTTGAATATGTCAACAGCATTCCATCCTGAAAGCGATGGGCAAACTGAAAGGGTTAATCAGACACTGGAGCAATACTTGAGGAGTTATTGCACCTATCAGCAAGACGATTGGGTATCCCGGTTACCGTTTGCGGAACATGCGTATAATACCTCAACGTCTGAATCCACAGAGGCTAGTCCCTGTGAAAATAATTATGGATTCGCCCCGCAGACACAATGGTCGGGGATGTTGTCAGATAATAAGGGAATACACCCAGACAGTGAGCTTATGGTTAAGGATTGGGAAGGCAAATGGCAAGAAATCCGAGGGACAATACAAAGGGCACAGGAAAGACAACGGAAATGGCATGATCAGAAAAGACAGCCAGCTCCGGAATATGTCACGCTGGAGGATGTCCTCCAAGGCAGGGCTAAGAAAGCCGATAGAGTAATGCTTAACCACAAAAATCTCCGTACAAAGAGGCTTATGGACAAGCTAGACCACAAGATGCTGGGACCATTTGTTGTTCTACGCAAAATTGATTCTAGGGCCTATGAGATTGAACTGCCAGACAGATGGGAAATCTATCCTCTGTTTCATGTCGGGTTGTTGGAGCCTTACCGGGAGGATCCCAAAGGGAGACCTCAAAAGGAAATACCAAAGGCAGATATTGTGGATAACGAGCCTAGTTATGTAGTCTCCGAGATTGTTGACAGTCGGTGGTATGGGAATCATAAGAAGACATTTCCCCACCGGTTTGTGCAGTATATGGTTGCTTGGAAAGGGTACGGTCCAGAAGAGAATTCCTGGGAACCGTTCGAGATATTTGAAGATACGGCAATGAAAGCATTGCAGCAGTTTCATGAAAGGTATCCGTCTAAACCTAAAGACCATAGGGTTATAGACAATCCAAACCGTGGGACTAAAAGACGACGTTGACGGTCTGAGGACAGACCAAGAGAAGAGAGCAGTAGTGTATCGACCCTACGATAGGTAGCCACAATCACTATCACCTTAGCCCAAATGGTATACCAAGTGGTATCCAGAGGTGGTATGGTCTCGTATATATTATACACATGGCTGGTAATCCTAGGATAAGGCCTTGGGAATAGTTGAGTAGCCTTGAGGTACTCTACGAGGCAGGGTAACCTTTCGGGAAAACGTTCGCATAAAGTCAATTGATTTATGGGAATGTTACAGGGACCTCCAAGACGCCTTCTGTGGTCGACTGGAGGGCTTCCTGAGAGGTTAAAGGCATAAGAGGGCAAAGTTACCCTACCTTCGGAATTTGGTCATTATGCCCATGGGTCCCAGTTACCCTACTGAGGAATCCTAGTTACCCTACCTTCACCGGCGAAGTCATCCTAGAACATAGAGGTCGATTGCCTCACATTCTATGGGCTCTTAGATGTTCCTGGGCGCAAACGCATCTGCGCCGGGAGGCCCCACGCCCGTGCAAGAGTGCCCTGAACCTACTATTGAACTTGGTCGGCTTTTGCTAACACCCCCCTCTGGCCCCAGCATTGGGACGGCGCGTCATAGGCAGACGGCTGTGTAGTTGCTCGTTTGCTAGTTAAAAGAGGTTATTGGAGCAGCTGCCGTAACACCGTATAAGTCGTCGCTGTCCGTCCGACTGAATGTCGTTCGCAGGATATATAAGGGGAGTATGGGTAACCACCAAAATGGAGGTCACCCATATATGGTCTCTCGGGCACCTAGGAGTCTATTCTTGCCTACGGGTAGTAGGGTAGTCTTCCTAGCGGTACTCAGGTAGTCACAGAAGGCCAGGGTGCTTTCGAGACAAATACCTCAGTAACCAGCCCGGGCCTTCTCCCCTTCATTTGTAGCATTACTATGGGTTGTTATTGGACTCTAGAGGTATGAGTCTTATCACGGTAGAGTATGTCCCGAAAGGCTGGCTATGGGTAGCGCCCACTTAGCCAACCATCGGCTACATATCACCGGGGCAGCTTGCAGGTCAATTTATCACCTTAGATAGACGCGTAGATTAAATAATGGACTGCATAGCTTGTATAGACGAAACTACCACTGGGCCAGTGAGTCCACCACCTAGGTATTGACTCCGGTTGTTGTCATAACAGTTAGCCACTGGTATGACTTCGATGGGAATAGTTTTTCCACCTGCGGTTGTATTGGAGATGCATTGCAGAACCTCATATCCCATTGACGGAGTTAAGTGTACCCGAGTTGGTCCGACACTTCCAGCAGGAGAATTCTTGATGGAGGGTAGACCTCGGACAAACCCTGAGCAGGACAGGGTGCTCGCTCAAGGTCGGAGTAGTGGTGAATGTCAAAGGCTTAAATCTGATATCTACTTAAGTTTAAGCGTTTGGCATTCTACTTCGATAACCAACTTTCCTCGAGAGAACTTATTGAATGAAGCTTTCAGCTTAACGATATTAAGTTTAACCGTTTTGATTCTTCGTGAATTATTTACTCTATCTTGATCTTCTACTTTGAGTTTTGGTGCGGTCGCAACCTTAGACTTCACCTCTCTATAGGGTGCCCCCGTTACAAACTTATTGAGTGAAGCTTTCAGCTTAACAATATTAAGTTTCACGGTTTGATTCTTTTGAATTATTTACCTCATCTTTATCTTCTACTTTGAGTGTTTGGTTCGGTCGCAACCTTAGAGTTCACCTCTCTATAGGGTGCCCCCGTTGCAGTATATCGTTAAGCTCACTCTCTTAACTCCCTTCTGAGAATTGTTGAATCCTTAATTGGGACAATTGTTTGAGTACGAGTCACTTGTCTGGTACAAGAAGCATTGGGTGGAAAGAACAATGTCTTCAGATATGGATGGGGTCAAGTATGACTATGACCTTTCCCCCTATAATGCTATTGTAGACTTGGGCAGAATAGGATGGAAGTCCATCGCAGTGCAGATGGCCGACCTAGAACCCTCAGACATCCCTGAAGAAGTACAGGGGTCAGAAATCTTAAACCCCGTTACCTTTCTTCAAAGCTTCACGCATGACCCTTCGGTGGGACACAGAATCCCTCAACAAAGACGAACTCCCATGACCTTTACCAACTTCACTAGGGAACTATTTGAACCCTACATAGTGAGAGAAGTAACTAAGTGGTTTCAAGAATTAAGGCTTCTATGGGATATTTCATCACTGCTACCCAGCTCGAATGGCAAAACGAGATGGTAGCCAATGCCAACCGCTGGATGAAAATTCAGCAGGCAGAGTACGGTAAATTAGCCCTTTCAGATCCAATGATCAGGGCACGCCTGACAGCTTTGGAGTTGGCTGTTCAGGGAGGGTACTCGATAGACTCCGACAACGACGTCAACATGCGCACAGCACCCCCGCTGCCTCTCGCAATTGAGACTCCTCCACAATACGCAGCTGAGATGGCGGCTGTCATGTTGCATAAGGAAATGGCACCAACTTTGACTCAAGTGGCTCAGACGGCCTTGGAATCGCAAGAGCGGGTCTGACAATTTGCACAACAATTGCAAGTGTTGGTTGTTCCTCAACCAGCCCCGTTGGGAGTGGCATTCGAACAAGCCATGAGATCTAGAGGTGTTAGCCCTGTGGCAAACCTCCGGAACCTTCTAATAGCAGCTCAGCGGAGTGGTGTTACCAAGTCTAGAAGCCAAGCTTCGAACCAAAGCTCGAGGCAACCCTCACCTCAGCCACCACCGCGAGCCCATTGAACGTACCTATCCCGCCGGTAGTTGAACCTGCCACACCAGCACCGGCAATACGGGTAGAATCAGATCGGCCCTCCGCCGTTGCCGCCTCAACGCCAATACCTGCCACACCTCACAATCTTGTAGCGTCTGCTTCGGCACAGCCACCAGCAGCTCCAGCAAAACCTTCGGGAAGAGCTGGATGGTCAGTTTTTTCAGATCAACCAGGAAAATTCGCTTCGAAGTATTCTAACGAAGGATGTCGCATGGTTGGGTGAGAAGGTAGTGAGTTTTATTTGTCGCATCGGGCACCCTGTGTTAAAGGCATGAACCAAGCCATTTTAATGCCCCCGAAAGAAAAAACCACAGTCACCACGAAGCGCCGTTGTACCTATTGTGAGTCAACCTGACATAAGGTAGCCGACTGTAGGGATTTTCAGCGTGATTACCAGAGACCCCAACCTCAACAATCCGTCCGTCAACCGGCCCCACCACGTTCGCCCGCACACCCACTGTCTGATCAGATCGATGAGGGCGAGCCGGCGGAAGAACGGTTTGACGGCTATGACATACCTGGGGGAGCCCAAGGTGCGAACACCGGAGGTGCTGGAGGTGGACAAGCTCCCCAAGGCGGAAACGTTGCTGGAGGAGATGATCCGGGTGATTCCAGTTCTTCTTCGTCCGATAGTAATGGATCCGATGCTTCACCCCCCGATCCGAGAGACTTCCTTGGCAGTCGCAAGCGCCATTGGAGTCCAGAAATGAAGGACAAGTACGATAGAGGCTATGCGGCCCTGAATAAGTTTATTCAGGAGTGAAATAAGGCTAAGAAGTCATCTCATTGGCCTAAGAAGCAAGAGAAACTTGGAGTTGACCCCTTCACTGGGGATCCCAAGGACACACAACGCTTCGTACATGATGTGGAGATTAAGTTGGACTACTTCCGCGATTCCAAGGTAAAAGAAATCCAGAAAGTCAGCCTCGTCATCCATCTCTTGAGAGATACTGCCAAAGAATGGTATAAGGCCATACACCCGCACATTAACAAAGATGCGGCCAAACGACAAGGGATCAAGTTTGATCCCAAGAATGAGTTGCGAACCTGGGAAGCGTTTCGCAAGCGTTTGGAAGACAGCTTTGGCAGTCGGTTGGATAGGAATCGCGCTCTGAGGGAATGGAGCCAGTTGTACATGAAAGACGGGAAGGTCGATCGCTTTATCGACGAACTTATCCGTCTTGCACCAGTGTTAGAGTATAGCGGGGAGTTTGTTAAGCACTGGGAACGCATGGGCATGACAGACGTCCTCAACTCTGGGTGGTCAATGAAAACCCCCCATCCAGTAGCATATATGAATTACCTAGACCTGTTGCGTCAAACTGGACACCAACTCGAAGATGTCTCCAATTTTCGTACACAAGTACAAAAGGAGCCTCACTCTTCCAAACGTGTAAAGAGCGACGACAGGCATACTTCTGAGCGAAAGGGACAGAGGAAGGAGAAAAGGGCCACAGGCCCACGGCAGCAGAAGCACCGCAACCAAGCACAAGGGTTTACAAAACCTGCAGAGACAGAGCATACAAAGATGCACCGGAACGTGCCTCAGACTCTAATTGACAAGCGCAAATGGTTGAATCCATGTTCTCGTTGTGGACAAGGCGGTCACTAATGGGCAAAGTGCCCCTCTGCAGCTCCAGTTGTCGCATCCTGACACCTTAGGCGAAAACGAAGTGCTGGTGAGGCTGGACACGAAGCCACCCAAGTCCCAAAGTCGAGACGCATTGAGGCGGCTCTTAAACCTGCTGTGAAACAAGTAGTTGCCGAGCTCCGTGGATCACCCCCCCCAGATTTGGATATCTTGGAGGGTGATACCGACATGGATGACTAGGTAAGCTTTATCCTATGATAAGATCATGGATGGAAAGATGCTAAAACTTTACGCGAGGCTAATTGATAGACATATGTAACGACCCTACGATAGGTAGCTACAATCACTATCACCTTAGCCCAAAAGGTATACCAAGTGGTATCCAGAGGTGGTATTGTCTCGTATATATTATACACATGGCTGGTAATCCTAGGATAAGGCCTTGGGAATAGTTGAGTAGCCTTGAGGTACTCTACTAGGCAGGGTAACCTTTGGGGAAAACATTCGCATAAGGTCAAAAGAATTATGGGAATGTTACATGGACCTCTGAGACGACTTCTGTGGTTGACTGGAGCACTTCCTATGGGGTTAAAGGCATAAGAGGGCAGAGTTACCCTACCTTGAGTATTTGGTCATTAGGCCCATGGGTCCAAGTTACCCTACTGAGGAACCCAAGTTACCCTACCATCACCGGCAAAGTCATCCTAGAACTTAGTGGTCGATTGCCTCACATTCTATGGGCTCTTAGATGTTCTTGGGCGCACACGCATCTGCGCGGGGAGGCCCCACGGCCGTGTAAAGGTGGCCCGAACATACTATTGAACTTGGGCGGGTTTTTGCTAACACCCTCCTCTGGCCCCAGCGTTGGGACGGCGCGTCATAGGCAGACGGCTGTGTAGTTGCTCGTTTGCTAGTTAAAAGAGGTCATTGGAGCAGCTGCGATAACATCGTATAAGTCGTCGCCGTCCGTTCGACTGAATGTCGTTTGCAGGATATATAAGGGGAGTATGGGTAACCGCCAAAATGGAGGGCACCCATATATGGTCTCTGGGGCACCTAGGACTCTATTCTAGCCTACGGGTAGTAGGGTAGTCTTCCTAGTGGTACTCAGGTAGTCTCAGAAGGCCAGGGTGCTTTCGAGACAAAGATCTCAGTAACCAGCCCGGGCCTTCTCCCGTTGATTTGTAGCATTACTATGGGTTGTTATTGGACTCTGGAGGTATGCGTCTTATCACAGTAGAGTATGTCCCGAAAGGCTGGCAATGGGTAGCGCCCACTTAGCCAACCATCGGCTACATCTCACCGGCGGAGCTTGCATGTCAATTTATCACCTTGGATAGACGCGTAGATTAAATAATGGACTGCATAGCTTGTATAGACGAAACTACCACTGGGCCAGTGAGTCCACCACCTAGGTAAGGACTCCGGTTGTTGTCATAACAGTTAGCCAATGGTATGACTTCGATAGGAAGAGTTTTTCCACCTGCGGTTGTATTGGAGATGCATTGCAGAAACTCAAATCCTATTGACGGAGTTAAGTGTACCCGAGTTGGTCCGACACTTCCAGCTGGATAATTCCTGATGGAGGGTAGACCTCGGACAAACCCTGAGCAGGACTGGGTGCTCTCACAAGGTCGGAGTAGTGGTGAATCTCGAAGGATTAAATCTGATATCTACTTAACTTTAAGCGCTTGGCATTCTACTTCGATAACCAACTTTCCTCGTGAGAACTTATTGAGTGAAGCTTTCAGCTTAACGATATTAAGTTTAACCGTTTTGATTCTTCGTGAATTATTTACTCTATCTTTATCTTCTACTTTGAATTGTGGTGCGGTCGCAACCTTAGAGGTCACCTCTCTATAGGGTGCCCCCATTACATTATGAGTATACCGTGATGCCCTTTGGGTTATGCAACGCCCCATCAACATTGCAAAGTATGATCAATGAAGTATTCCGAGAAATGTTAGATGTCGGAGTCATCGCCTATATGGATGCCATTTTGATCTATACAGAAACAGTTGAAGAACATGCCACCCTGGTAAGGCGGGTCATGGAAAGGCTGCGGAAGGCACGCCTTAGCGTTAGCATTAAGAAGTCAAGCTTCCATCAATAGGAAGTAGAGTTCCTTGGATAAAAAATATCCGATAGAGGAATCTCTATCACAAGTACAAAAGTTGAAGAGATCCGGGCATGGTCAACGCCCGAAAAGGTCATCGATGTGGAAAGCTCTATGGGCTTTGCCAATTTCTATCGTCGGTTCATGAAAGGTTTTAGCAAGATAGCCAAACCATTAACGGACTTGACAAAGAAAGTTATCAAATGGACGTGGCCTCCTTCGTGTCAGGATGCTTTTGACACATGGAAGGATATGTTTACCACGGGCCCAATTCTGACACACTTTGAGGACACTTGTCCAACTAAGTTGGAAACCGACGCTAGTGACTTTGCGTTAGGAGCCGTACTATCTCAACTCTGTGAAGATGACAAATGGCATCTTGTAGCTTGTCATAGTAGAAAGTTCTCGGCAGCAGATATAAATTATGACGTCCATGATAAGGAGATGGCCGCAATAGTGGCAGCCTTTAAAGAATGGGCATATATGTTGATGTCGGTTGATGTTCAGATATTTGTGTAAACCAATCATAAGAATTTACCGCACTTTAACACTACAAAGACTCTAAACCGAAGACAACACCACTGGGCATAGTTTCCTCAACCGTTCAATTTTAAGGTTATCTATAGGGAAGGACGGTTGAATGAAAAGGCTGATGCTTTGTCGAGGCGTAGAGACTACCGCCCTGAAGGGGGGAGTAATTCCAAACCTTTTACTTGTTTCGCACTGGACAGTATATTGGCGAGGAGCCTGTCATCTTGCGACCACCTGTGTTGCCGACTTGCCACGGTTTTCGGTTGCTGACAACATTTCATGAGGCTCTTATGAAGGCAGCCGATAGTGATCAAATCTATTTGGCAACGCTAAAGGCACTCCTCAAAGGCGATACTATGGTCGATACAAATTTAGTATCGAAAAGGACTTGCTCCTGTATAAAAACTGGTGGCACATTCCAAAGGATGAAAGTGTAAGGTGAATGATCATGGAGCCAGAATATGATTCACAGATTGCTGGACACTTCGGAACATACAAGACCATTGATAGGGTCAGGCCTAACTTCTATTGGCCAAAGATGGATGAAAACATTACCGAGTACGTTCGCTCTTGCGATGTATGTCAACCTAATAAAGTCATCCGGCATAAGAAGTATGGACTCCTAGCACCATTGGAAGTTCCTATGAGTCCATGGACGGCAATATCCATGGACTTCATTGTTCGGTTACCAGAGTCCGATGGGTATACGAAGATATGGGTCATCGTAGACAGGTTCTCCAAGATGGCATACTTCATCCCACTAAGGACTGAAGAACATATTAAGGAACTGGCCCTGACATTCGTGAAAGAAATCTGGCCCCTCCATGGGCTTCCTGAATCAATTGTCTCTGACCGAGATACCCGATTCACGTCTAAGTCTTGGACAAGCCTGATCCAGCTATTGCAAGTAAAGCTAAACCTCTCTACCGCATTCCGTCCAGAAAGCGATGGGCAAACTCAAAGGGTTAATCAGACACTAGAACAATATCTAAGAAGTTATTTTTCATATCAGAAAGAGGATTGGGTATCGCTGTTACCTTTCGCGAAACATGCGTATAATACTTCAATGTGGGAATCCACGGAGACAAGTCGCTTTGAAATAAATTATGGGTTCTCCCCACAGACTCAGTTGTCAGGGATAGTGTCGGATAACAAAGGAATACATCCAGACAGTAAGCTTGTTGTAAAAGATTGGGAAGGCACATGGCAAGAGATCCGAGAAACAATACCGCAGGCACAGGAAAGCCAACGGAAATTGCATGATCAAAAGTGACAGCCAGCTCCAGAATATGTCACATTAGAATATGTCATACAAGGCAGAGCTAAGAAAGCGGATAGGGTTATCCTAAACCGCAAGAACCTGCGTACTAAAAGGCCTAAGGAAAAGGTAGACTATAAGATGTTTGGAGCCTTTGTTGTCAACCGCAAGGTGGGGTCCAGGGCTTATGAGATTGAGCTGCCGGAGCGTTGGGACATCCATCCTGTATTCCATGTTAGTCTGGTGGAACCCTATCAGGAGTATCCTGTGAGCAGGCCTCAAAAGATAATACCACACCTGACATAGTGGACAATGAGCCTAGCTATGTTGGTGCGGAGTTGGTTGATAGCCGATGGTATGGGAATCCTAAGTCACAGTTTCCAACCCGCGTTGTACAATATATGGTTGCTTGGGAAGGGTACGGTCCAGAAGAGCATTCCTGGGAACCGTTCGAGATGTTAGAAGATACAGCAATGCAAGCATTGCAACAGTTCCATGAAAGGTATCCGTCTAAACCTAAAGACCATAGGGTTATAGACAATGCAAAACCATGGAACTAAGAGACGACATTGACGGTCTGAGGACAGACCAAGAGAAGACGGGGGTAGTGTAACGACCCTACGATAGGTAGCTACAATAACTACCACCTTAGCCCAAATGATATACCAAGTGGTAACCAGAGGTGGTATGGTCAAGTATACCAATAGCTGGTTAACCTAGAACTAAGTCTAGGAAATGGTTGAGTAGCCTTTGGTACACTATAAGGCAGGGTAACCTTTGGGGAGAACATTCACATAAGGTCAAGAGAATCATGGGAATGTTACACAGACCTGCACGACGACTTTTGTGGTCAACTGCAGGACTTCCGGAGTGGTTAATGGCATAAGAGGGCAAAGTTACCCTACCTTAAGAATTTCGTCATTATGCCCATGGACCCCAGTTGCGATAGTGAGTAGTCCAAGTTACCCTACCTTCACCAGCAAAGTCATCCTAGAACTTGGAGGTGGATTGCCTCACATTCTATGGGCTCTTGGATGTTGTTAGGCCGACGCGCATCTGCGCGGGGAGGCCCCACGCCTGTGTAAGAGTGGCCCGAACATACTATTGAACTTGGGCGGGTTCAGCTAACACCCCCCTCTGGCCCCAGCGTTGGGACGGCGCGTTATAGGCAGAAGGCTGCATAGTTGTTCGTTTGCTAGTAAAAAGAGGTCATTTGAGCGGCTACCGTAACACCGTATATGTCGTCACCGTCCGTCGAACTGAATGTCGTTGGCAGGATATATCAATGGAGTAAGGGGAACCTGCAAAATGGAGTTCACCCATATATGGTCTCTCGGGCACCTAGGAGTCTATTCTAACCTACGGGTAGTAGGGTAGTCTTCCTAGTGGCACTCAGGTAGTCACAGAAGGCAAGGGTGCTTTCGAGACAACTAGCTCAGTAACCAGCCCGGACCTTCTCCCCTTGATTTGGAGCATTACTATGGGTTGTTATTGGACTCTAGAGGTAGGAGTTTTATCACGGTAGAGTATGTCCCGAAAGGCTGGCTATGGGTAGCACCCACTTAGCCAACCATCAGCTACATCTCACCGGGGGAGCTTACATGTCAATTTATCACATTCGATAGTCACGTAGATTAAGTCATGGACTACATAGCTTGTATTGACGAAACTACCACTGGGCCAGTGAGTCCACCACCTAGGTATTGACTCCGGTTGTTGTCATCACAGATAGCCACTGGCATGACCTCGATAGCAAGAGTTTTTCCACCTGCGGTTGTATTGGAGATGCATTGCAGAAACTCATATCCTATTGATGGAGTTAAGTATACCCGAGTTGGCCCGGTACTTCCCGCAGGATAATTCCTGATAGAGGGTAGACCCCGGACACCCCTGAGCAGGACAGGGTACTCGCACAAGGTCGGAGTAGTGGTGAATGTGAAAGGCTTAAATCTGATATCTACTTAAGTTTAAGCGTTTAGCATTCTACTTCGACTACCAACTTTTCCTCGAGAGAACTACATTCAGTGAAGCTTCGTGCTTAACTATATTAAGTTTTACTGTTGATTCTTCTGAATTATTTTACCTCATCTTTATCTTCTACTTTGAGTGTTTGATGCGGTCGCAACCTTAGAGTTCATCTCTCTATAGGGTGCCCCCGTTACATATACTTAAGTTTAAGCGTTTGGCATTCTACTTCCAGAACCAACTTTTCCTCGAGCGAACTAAATTGAGTGAAGCTGCGAGCTTAACTATAATAAGTTTTACCGTTTGATTCTTTTGAAATATTTACCTCATCTTTATCTTCTACTTTCAGTGCTTGGTGCGGTCGCAACCATAGAGTTCACCTCTCTATAGGGTGCCCCCGTTACACCTGTGTACGTATCTACTGTAGTGGTATAGTGTAGACCTGAGCCGGGAACGTGTTTTCCACTGGCATCTACAATCGGTGTTGGTTTCTTCTGACGTACACAACGTACTTGGGCATTCTTAACTTAATTACTGCTTAATACAGCCCCAGTAGTGCCACTATCTCACAATAAGCGGGCTTTACCACTTAGCCTTTCTTGATTGTAGCTCCATTCCAGTCTCACTCTCACATGAATGGATCTTTTATGTGGCGGTGAGCCTGCAAGTCTAAACCGTTTATATGGTCTCTTGTCCCTGAACATTGCGGTTAGTAAATTTCCAGAAGAATTTGGTATGGTTTTACATCGCTAATCCATGTCTCTTGCCTTTCAAAACAAGAGCGGCTATAACAGGTTGTGAATAACCTTTATCACTTGATAAATTTTACTGGTTTTTCAATCGCTTGGCTGTTTACTATCACCCCAGCCTCATTTCGGGTATTTAACCCTCCTCAGGTAAACTTGCAAAATAACTTCCATTACTAAGTCAAGTCCAGCCTGACTAAATCAACACATAACCCAACCAAATTCAATCCAAAATTCCAAACAGTATGAGATAGGCAAATAACACTTTCGCAAAATCGTATAAGCAAATAAAACAAAAGGGCAAAACAAAGTACCACAACCATTCCCAATTTAACAAAAGAAACCCAACCAATCTCGCTATCCCTATAGCCAGATTTAGTTTCAATATGTTATACCTCTAGTGGGGAACATTACTGCTTCATTTCCGTCATCTATCTCATTAGCCCTTCTAGGCACTAGAGTAGAGTTAGCTTTTGCATCCCTATCATCTCTTGTGATAGATCTCACCTAGCCGTCCATATCGGTATCAATCTCCAAGATATCGAAATCTGGAGGTGGTGATCCACGGACCTCGGCTACAACTTGCTTAACAGCATGTTTCGGAGGAGCTTCAATGCGTCGCCATTTCGGGACTTGGGTGGTTTCGTATCCAGCTTCTACGGCGCCTCGTTTTCGCTTAATTCCAGAGGACGCAACAACTGCAGTAGCCGAAGGACACTTTACCTAGTGGTGACAGGCTTGTCCACTTCGAGAGCATTGATTCAATCGCTTGTGTTTGTCAATCAGAGTCTGAGAAACATCACGATGCATTTTCGTGGCCTCTGTTTCTTGAGGTCTTGAAGACCCTGTCCCATGGTTGCGCAGTTTCTGTTCGCGTGGCCCCGAGCTTTTCCTATCCTTTCGCTGTCTTTTAGCGGACAATTGCCTATCATCGCCCTTTTCTGGCTTGGAATGATGTTTTTCCCTTGTATCCGTACGGTTAAAGGAACCAACGTCTTTCAACTGATGACCGGTTTGACAGAGGAGATTGATATTTTCGACATATTCATCGGGAAGCGGAGTTTTCAAAGCCCATGCATTGTGAAGGTCTGTAGTTATACCTACGCAGGCTTTCTCCTTGACAAAATTGCCGCTATATCCCAACTCCAAAGCCAGTCTCATCAGCTCGTCACAAAAGTGATCAATCTTACCGGACTTGATAGTCAAATCATTCCACTCCCTAAGAGCACGATCCCGATCGCAGTGTCCACCAAAATTCGACACCAGCAGTTGCCGAAAACCTGCCCAAGTGCCAAGGACATCTTTCGGATCCAAGGGAATACCTTCTCGACGGGCACCCTCTTCACTAATGTAAGGGTGTATGCTCTGGTACCATTTTTTGGCAGGTCCTTGGAGAAGGGGGATTACCAAACTGACTTTATCCCAGTCCTTGCGGAGGGATTCCCTAAAATAGTCCAGTTTGATCTCGCCATCCTGTATGAACCATTGAGTATCGGGAGAGTCACCTTTGAACGGATCGTCACCTAATTTCTTAGGTTTCTTCAGTTGATGCGCAGACTTCTTACCCTTGCGTTCTTTCCCCAGATACTCAGCAATCTCATGACACCGCCTATCATACTTTTCCTTGCTCGCATCATTCCATTAGGACTTGCGTCTTCCTAGGAATTTCAGCGGATCGGGAAGGGAGAAGTCAGAATCGCCACCTGACGTGGAGTCAGAATAACCCGGGTCCCCACCGCCTCCAGCGTTTCAACCACAGGGAGGAAGATTTCCTCCACTGCCACCGGCGTTGCTGCTGGGGCCTCCCCTAGGGGAATTATACCCACTAAAACCATCTTCGCCCGGCACGTCTTCCTCCATTCTCTGAGGTAATAGGTTAGACGGTGGGGGAGGAGGTTCTTGACAAGCGGCACAAGTGTTAACCGCATAGTTCCTTAAAAAATCAGGGCAGTCACTATGCCTAGTCTGCCTCACACTCTCACAGTACCCGCATCAGTTCTGTTTTGACTTTGGCTGAGGAGGGTCGTTCAAAGGTCTCGACCAAATCTTGATCGGCTCAAAGTCACTCTTGAGACATGGAAACCTATGGGCATATAGGATATCACTCCCTTCGGCCCCGACCCTACAGTCTGGGGAACAAAAACCCGCAGGCGCTGGCGCCTCAGACCTTTGTGCAAAACCGGGAGGTCCAGCATTACCCGAAGGTGTTGCAGGTGCTGGTGGTGCTATTGCCGAAACAAAGCCGCCTGGGACTTGTGAAGTGGTGTGTAGAGGGGTTTGCCCTACTACCTCAAAGGGTCGTTCTTGTTTGAGACGTATCGGCGGCGTAGTGTGTTCCACTGCTAAAGGGGCAGGAACAGTCAACAATCGTGGTAAGGGAGAGGAGGTTGCGGTGACAGCCTCCGGAGGTGGCGCCTGTGGAGAATTCTGTCTCAATGATTTCCCCGACGAAATGGGTCTAGATTTCGTCACCCCGAGAGGATGTGACGATGGCCGGTGGTTTTTGACTGCAGGAGTTGTTCCCTGTGAGCGGAAAACCTCACTGAAGGCCACTTCGAGAGGGGTTCGACGTTCATCTGCTTCGGCCACCTGCTTGGCAATTCCGCAAGCTACTCTTACTATGTGATAAACTGTCTACCCACTTTATTCAACCAAGGTTGATATTTCTCATTAATCATGCAGGCTGCAAATTCAGCAGCATAATGAGGTGCGGGTTCTATAGCCAAAGGAAGGGCAGGGGCAGTGTTTATAACCACGTCATTCTCAGCGTCAATGGAGTACCCCTGGGCAGCTGCTTGCTCCAAGGCTTCTACCCGTTTCCGAATCATCTGATCTGACATAGCTGACTGGCGGAAATTCTTTCGCTGCTATTCAATCCAACGATTAGCGTTTTCCAGAATCTCAGTTTCAAATGCATGCTAATCCTCTTTACCAAGATTGAGAAGATGGCTTTGTGCATCTTGCACCTGCAGTGTAATTTCCTCAAGTATGTATGGTTCAACGAGATCTTTTGTAAAATCAGTGAAAGTCATCTTCCGTCATCTATTCTGGGGTATTCTCCGTACTACTGATGGGTCATGAGTGAAACTTTAGAGAAAGGCGCAAGGGTCTTCACTCACCATCTCTCTGACCATATGAGGTATTTCAATCTCAAAGGTAGGATCATTCACAATGTCAAATGTCAGGAGCTGCTGGAGGAGCCGGCAACCTAATCTCTTCAGGACTGCTTTTGCAGCGGTTCGAGATAATTCTCCCTCAATACCAGTCATACGCTCAGGACCAGTATGAAACCGGGACACAGCCATAGTTGAAGACATTTTTCTTTCCACCCGATGCTTCTTGTACCGGACAAGCGACTCGTAATCAAACAATGTCCAAACTATATGCTAAACAACAATTCTCAGAAGAGAGTTAAGCGAGTGCACTTAACTATATACTGTAACGGGGGCACCCTGTAGAGAGGTGAACTCTAAGGTTGCGACTGCACCAAACACTCAGAGTAGAAGATAAAGATGAGGTAAAATAATTCAGAAGAATTAACGGTAAAACTTAATATAGTTAAACTCGAAGCTTAACTCAATTTGGTTCTCTTGAGGAAACGTTGGTTGTCGAGGTAGAATGCCAAACGCTTAAACTTAAGTAGAAATCAGATGTAAGCCTTTGACATTCACCACTACTCCGACCATGTGCGAGTACTGTGTCCTGCTCAGTGCTGTCTGTCTTTTGGCCTCCCTCAGAAATTATCCAGCCGGAAGTACCGGACCAACTCGGGTACACTTAACCCTGTCAATAAGATATGAGTTTCTGCAATTCATCTCCAATACAACCGCAGGTGGAAAAACTCTTCCTATCGAAGTCATACCAGTGGCTAACTGTTATGACAACAACCGGAGTCAATACCTAGGTGGTGGACTCACTGGCCTAGTGGTAGTTTCGTCTTTACAAGCTATGCAGTCCATAATTCAATCTACGCGACTATCCAATGTGATAAATTGACATACAAGCTCCCCCGGTGAGATGTAGCTGCTGGTTGGCTAAGTAGGTGCTACCCATAGCCACCCTCTCGGGCCATACTCTACCGTGATAAGACTCATACCTCTAGAGTCCAATAACCACCAATAGTAATGCTACAAATCAAGGGCAGCAGGTCCCAGCTGGTTACTGAGGTATTTGTTCCAAAAGCTCCCTGGCTTCCTTGGACTACCTTAGTACCACTAGGAAGACTACCCTACTACCCGTAGGCTAAGATAGACTCCAAGGTGCCGGAGAGACCATTTATGGCCGACCCCCATTTTGGCGGTTACCCATACTCCTCTTATATATCCTGCGAACGACATTCAGTCAGACGGACGGCGACGACTTATACAGTGTTACGGCAGCTGCTCCAATGACCTCTTTTTACTCGTAAATTAGCAACTAGGCAGCCGTCTGCCTAGGATGCGCTGTCCCAACGCTGGGGCCAGAGGGGGGTGTTAGCTAAACCCGCCCAAGTTCAATAGTATGTTCGGGCCACCCTTATACAGGCGTGGGGCCTCTCCCCGCAGATGCGTGTCTGCCCAAAAACATCTAAGAGCCCATAGAATGTGAGGCAATCGACCCCTAAGTTCTAGGATGACTTTGCTGGTGAAGGTAGGGTAACTTGGACTGCTCAGTAGGGTAACTGGGGTCCATGGGCATCATGACCAAATTCCCAAGGTAGGGTAACTTTGCCCTCTTATGCCATTAACCACGCCGGAAGTCCTGGGGTTGACCACAAAAGTCATTGCGGAGGTCCCTGTAACATTCCCATAATTCTCTTGACCTTATGTGAATGTTCTCCCCAAATTTCTTTTTCTTTTTCTTTTTTTTCTTTTTTTTAAATCATATGTTCATTGTTTCTAGAGTACAAGAAATGACATGCATCTTTAATGATATGGCCAAAACAAAACCGAAAATCAAACTAACAAACAACAGAGGAAATATCCATAACAGGTTCCCCCAACGCGACCAATAAGTGTCGCAAAGCAGCCGTAGCTAACGTAAAGGAATGTATATAACGCCTAACTAGTCTTGAGGGCCAGGGGCGGAAAGGGCGGAAGACGAAAAAGGGGGTTTGAAGGGGTATAGAGAGAAGGAGCAAGCTGGGGCATCCCGGGGGGGAAACCTGAGGCGGTGGTGCGAATGAACTCAGTGAGTACGATAAACAGCTGCTGGTCGGACCAGATTGGGGCCTCCGGGGCCAAGTCCGAGACCCCTTGGAGGTAGCGGGATCTCTGACGGGCTAAGGAGGGGCAGGACAGGATGGCATGCTCGAAGGTCTACAGGGCCTCATAGCACAGCGGGCAGGTTGTGTCGGCCTCAGGGTCCCCCCATGAGGGGTAAGCCGCGAGATAGCTTTTCCAAGAGCGCATCTGGTGTATCCTGCCTGCAACAAACTTGCCCAAACCCATGAAGGGGTGGGGGCGTGTTGAAGGTAGATAGGGGTAGTATGGGGGGGCTGGGGTGGCGGACCAGTCAGAGAGGAGAAGTTGTTAAGCTCTCAGTTTGAGGCGTGCGTATGATGGGACAACCCCGGTTACCGGGGGTAGGTAGTCCGTCAGGTGGAGGGAGATGGGTGGTACGGTGACCACATCGTGTACGAGTGGGGTGGCCGCGTTGGCCAAGGCTGTGATGGCGTTGTGCCGCTACCTCGGGTTCCGTAACTTGTCTGGAGCAGACCGCCAGTCGAGGTTAAAGAAGAGATAAGGTTGGGAGGTAATTTTCCCACATGCTATCAAGGCTGTACGGTGTGGCGAAAAGGTGGGGACGGACTTAGGGAGGCGTGCTGTGGCAGGGTTTATCTCCGGAGAGGAGCAGATGAGCCTTAGGCCAGCAAGGCTGAATGTTCTCCCCAAAGGTTACCCTGCCTTATAGAGTACCCAAGGCTACTCAACCATTCCCTAGACTTAGGCCTAGGTTAACCAGCTATTTGTATACGAGACCATATCAGCTTTGGTTACCACTTGGTATATCATTTGTGCCAAGGTGGTAGTTATTGTTGCTACCTATCGTAGGGTCGTTACACCATAGGTACACAAAATAGGACGAAACTATAAACTAGTTGGACCATGGCTAGGACACTTCAATGTTAGCGAAGCACAAGACAAACATAACAACTACAAGCTTGTCCTCCCAGATATCATGAAAGGTATTCACCCTTGGATCTATCAAAGCCACTTCAGGATATACCTCAGACCAAATCTCGATGCTTTTCCAGGCCTTCCTACACCACACCGTCAATAGCCAGTCATTATTGATGCCTCAGACAATGAGCTCTGGGCAGTTGAAAAAATCCTCAATGATTGAATCTACCACAGGAAGCGCCAATTCCTAATCTACTGGAAAGGATATGATCAAATCGAAGCCACTTGGGAACTACTTGAACATCTCGAAGCTATTAGAGAGGATATTGAAACCTCTTGGTTAAATACCTACAATCAGGCCATCCCCTTCGAAGTCACATGGACTGATAACGATGTATGGTCTGCCTGCACTCTCTAAGACCCTGAATTTATTCCGTTTCTCCTGAACTCGATCCTGACAGATTCTGCAACCCCATCCAAGACTCACACTACTCTGAGAGCGAAGCCAGTACCCTACTACCCCTTGACAAATCTGAGACGGAAACCTAACAGGAATACTTATTCCTGTTATAGGAAATCTAACAGAATCCACCTATCATTCTCGCTACAGTACTTACCTGATGTTGGATGTTTCCTATTTAGGTTCTACAATAGTAGTGTTAATTTCTTTACCTTGTTCTTTCCTTGTTGTTATAGTTTCCTATTGGGTTATTTCTCCTTAACCTCACTTATAGCACCCTTTGCTACCCTTGTACCCTTCACGCAACCTGTTATGCACACGAAAATAGCTCACCTATATTTGCACGAGATATGCAGCTTCATCAAAGATGACTGTATATCCGAACCCTAAAAAGCTTGCTAGAAGTAGGACGAACGCGAAGGCATCTGTGGTAGCTACTCAGGCAACCGGAAGAGTTCACGTTCCTTGAAGTAATTCCCTGATTGGAACGATAACATGTTTGAACTCTATCACATATCTGGTACAGCTGCGTATATATGCAGGCTGCTTGGAAAGATGGCCATGCGAACTAATCACTCAGTCTTCCATGAGAACTATTGGTATGTATGCGTACGGGCTGCATTTATTAAACCATAGTTCATTAGAACCAAGAGATCGAAGACAATCTACTGGAGAAGTGGAAACACCCACAGATAAATTAGTAGTCAGGAGACTCTCTGAGTTCGAGCAGGGCTATTACTTTTAGGGTCAAACAGTGTTCAAACTTTCCTGAACAAAGTTGAAGAACCGAAAGATAGATAAGTCCTTAAGAAAGGAAAGTAGCGCAAACTTTAGTATGAATAGAAGGGCTCTTCCCCTATCGTTGAGGGAGAATCAAGCAACAGAGAAGAGACCTTAACAATATAATAAGTTATTGATAAATCTTCTAAAGTTCGAGAAAAAACTTTAAATTACTTTACCAAGCCTTCCTGACATATTTCCATACACTCAAACCACGGCCTAGATAGCTCTATACCTCTTGGAGTTAGCTACCCCGTAACACAACCTTATGCCTTGCTACTAGTCCGACTGGATTAGTACATTAGTAGTGATCTCGTATTGTTTGATTATATTACTTGTTTTGTTAGTTACATCCTGTCGCCTCTATACCTATGTTCTAGGGCTTAGTTGTTTGCTCTGATACTATCTCAGTATAGTAAGTATTTGAGGTAGGAACAGCATATTTGATTATGTTTTGTTCGTATTTAAAGAGCCTGATATCGCCTAAGGATTTAGTCTCTCAAGCCTGACTAGAACGCTCGTCTTTAATATCCTACAAGTTGAACGGTCATGCTATTAGTCCTTCGTCTTTCTAATATCTCTTGAAGATTATAACAGGGGCACATATAGAGAGGTGAACACTAAGGTTGCGACCACACCAAACCGTCAAAGTAGAAGATAAAGATAAGGTAAAATAATTCAGAAGAATCAAACAGTAAAACTTAATATAGTTAAGCTCAAAGGTTCACGCAATTTAGTTCTCTTGAGGCAAAGTTGGGTGTCGAAGTAGAAGGGCAAATGCTTAAACTTAAGTAGATATCAGATTTAAGCCTTTAACATTCACCACTACGCTGACCTTGTGCGAGTACACAGTCCTGCTCAGGGCTGGCCGAGGTTTACCCTCTATCAGAGAATATCCTGCCGGAAGAATCGGACCAGCTCGGGTACACTTAACTACGTCAATAGGATATGAGTTTCTGCAATGCATTTCCAATACAACCACAGGTAGAAAAGCTCTTGCTATCGAAGTCATATCATTGGCTAACTGTTATGACAACAACCGGAGTCAATACATAGGTGGAGAACTCACTGGCCCGGTGGTAGTTTCGTTTATACAAGCTATATAGTCCATCATTTAAACGACGCAATTCTCTAGTCTGATAAATTGACATGCAAGCTCCTGTAATGACCCTACGATAGGTAGCGACAATCACTATCACCTTAGCCCAAATGGTATACCAAGTGGTATCCAGAGGTGGTATGGTCTTGTATATATTATACACATAGCTGGTTAGCCATGGGCTAATTGGTAAGGGTCACATGTCTTAGTAGAAGGTCACGTGTTCAACTCTCCAAGGCGGCAGAGTTATTTTATGCGTTACACGAAATATTTACACTGTGAAAGATTCAAGAGGAATCGAGTAGGCAATAAACAAGTGAGTGCTACACGCATGTGGGACCCATGGGCAGGAGATCAAGAGAACCCAGTTACCCTACTAAGGAACCCAAGTTACCCTACCTTCACCGGCAAAGTCATCCTAGAACTTAGAGGTCGATTGCCTCACATTCTATGGGCTCTTAGATGTTCTTGGGCACGCACACATCTGCGCGGGGAGGCCCCACGCCTGTATCAGGGTGGCCCGAACATACTATTGAACTTGGGCGGGTTTAGCTAACAGCCCCCTCTGGCCTCAGCGTTGGGACGGCGCGTCATAGGCAGACGGCTGCGTAGTTGCTCGTTTGCTAGTAAAAAGAGGTCATTGGAGCAGCTGCCGTAACACCGTATAGGTCGTCGCCGTCCGTCCGACTGAATGTCGTTCGCAGGATATAGAAGGGGAGTATGGGTAACCGCCAAAATGGAGGTCGCCCATATATGGTCTCTCGGGCATCTAGGAGTCTATTCTTGCCTACGGGTAGTAGGGTAGTCTTCCTAGTGGTACTCAGGTAGTCTCAGAAG
>Ga0307509_10004138_pt1 | contig 21196 bp, 26 predicted proteins | sample 10_EM_MG_FD_202245 | JGI IMG/M metagenome (GOLD analysis project Ga0307509, IMG submission 202245) | Populus trichocarpa ectomycorrhiza microbial communities from riparian zone in the Pacific Northwest, United States - 10_EM | ecosystem: Host-associated > Plants > Roots > Unclassified | place... | reverse complement strand
ATCAAATCAAATAAACCAAATATAAATCAACTAAACATAGGAGATCCTGCACTGCCCGCTCCTGTGTACCGTTACCGGAACATGTACACATGTTACAGTGAGCCCTGCCCTGACATCCACAGCTAGTGGCTCTTGCGGATTGGGAGTCGCCATCTTCGCCGCAGGGTGTCACAATCCATATTGTTGGTCGATCCGGAGCACCCGCGGCCCCGCATCCCTTCCTCGGCCACCCCTGGTGTGAAAGAGATTCGGACCGTAGAATGGCCTGGGGGGTCCTCGCTACACCAAGCATCACGCATCTGCTAAGGGTCGTCAGAGAGCAAGATGTCGAAGATGATATCCAATGTCCACGGTTTGTCATCCGACGACAGGCGAGGGTGCTACCAGACTACGTCAGGAACCCAAAGATCCTCTCCCCCTATGCCAACTTATATTCCTGAACCGCGATGAGGACATTCGTGTCTGGTATCTCACCAATAGTTGCCAGGATCCGCTGGACCACATTGTTATCGAGTCACGACCCGAAGACGGTGAGGCGCTGGACGAGACCCCTGAGGCTCCCAATAGGAGGTTCCCGTTTTTCGACCGCGCTATCTAGCAAGAGTCGGCTGGGGCAGAAGATGCGGCACGGGCAATAGGGGAGGAGGAGGAGTGGTTTGACGAGGACGAATAGCTACAGGCCTGTAACATGTGTACATGTTCCGGTAACGGTACACAGGAGCGGGCAGTGCCGGATCTCCTGTGTTTAGCTGATTTATATTTGCTTAATTTGATTTGAGTTCAGCTCCGCCACTGTTTTTCAGTCAGATAGGTTATGCTATTATATTGCTATGTTTAGTGTGCTTTGCGGGAAGTTAATATTTAGGATTCTGGGTATGGAATGGTCATGTAGCACTGGTTGAGGCTGAGTTTTTTTTCTTTCTTTGGTCTTGCAGGATTACAGGATTCCGGTAAGTGCGCAGCTACTGGTAAATGATCGCGATGGCAGGAAGGCTATCGCTTTTGAGTTTTGTATTTAAACCAGTCTCCTGGCTAGCAGGAGACAGCAGACTTCGACAGAGCTTCAGTCCCAGAATACACTTTGTTGAACGGCAATCCCTGAGTTCTATTTGTCCTTCAACTATTATCTGTTACCTCCGGTCCCTTGAAGCCTCCCTTAGCACCAGCGCTAGCAGGTCTATTGCCGGTCCTATTGTATTTGCGTTAGACAGGAATAAACCTGTTACATTTTTTTGCCTACAGCAGGTGAAAACCCTTTGTTCTCAGGATTGGGAACAGCCTGGTAGGATTGATCACCCTTCCAGAATCTTGATAACTAGTTAAAAGCAGGAGCGGCAGGGAATGGAACTCCCGGCTCAGATGGAACATTCATAATAGCAGAACGCAGGAGCAGAAGCGTTACCAGGTCCGGTAGGGCCTACAATCGTTCATCAGCAGAACGTACAGACGATACTCCAGAACCAACCACACAGGAACCAACACCTGGGCCCACGCCAGGCTCAGCAGACAGACCAGCAAGAACCACCCACCTCCTCCCAGGAGATCTAGACACAGATTGAGGGTGAAGACCACGACCTCACAGCTGAGGAACTCATACCCAGGGAAGCCCGGTGGCTTGAGGGAAGAGCAGCAGCAAGAGCAGCAGAACAGCAAACTTCGGAAACTGAACACCCACCAGAACGCCCCACTACAAGCAGGTGGCGAGCCCCCAGCATCCTAGGAGTCTTTGGAAGTCAGACACCAACTAGAGCGCCCTCCCGACAGAATAGAGAGCAACAACTACCTGGTACATTCATCCCAGACACACCAGAAAGATAGTGAAGATCACGGAGCGCCAGAGAGGACCCGGAACGACCAGACCCACCACCTCCAGCCCCAGACCCACCTACAGGCACCATGGCAGACCCAGGTCCGGCCAGGTTGCCCCCTCCTAAGCCCCCTAAGCCGCCATCTCTAGCTGTGAAGGACAAGACCTCACACCAGACAAACTCAAGGGATGGCTCAGAATCTCACGGTCCCCTGATGAGATACGTGTTGGGATAACTTTAGTGTTCTTTCTTTTGTTACACGGTTGCTATACGGGATTTCTTTTGTGAGGTTGACGACCAATTGTATTGTTTCATTGGTTAAGCGGATATGCGACTCATACTAGGGTATGAGTCAGGTGGCAAAGGCTGTGCTAGGATTTCCTTCTATATGAGGGGGGGGCTGCGCCCCCTATTTCCTTCGATGCTTAGGAAGGCCTACAGCTCCGCGCTCCGCTCCTCGAGACGGTATCGTTTCGACGCCGCCCTCTGCGCCTCCGCAAGGGCAGCGAGGTCAGCCTATTTCAAGGCCATCAAGAAGGCAAAGAGAGATCACTGGTCCTCCTTCCTGGCCTCAGCAAGCCCCCAGACGGTGTGGACGGCCCAGAAGCTAGCCGTCGGGTGTCTTCCCCCCCGATTCCTGCAGCTTCCGCGTGCCTCCACACCGCCGGAACTGAACCGGGCCCTCCTCGATCATTTCTTCCCCGGTGAACCAGTCAGGTTTCTCCACAACATCCTTCTCCCGTTCAGTGAATGCCTCCCCTTGTCCCCGGACGAGGTCGCCAGGGCCCTGGCCCGCCCCTCTCCGACGTCGGCCGCTCACCTGATCCACGACCTGCTTGCCCCTCTGGTGACTTACGGGTCCCACCCCCTCACCCTCAAGAGCGCTCATGGCATCGTCCTAGATAAGCCCGGGAAGCCCTCTTACGACTCCCACTCGTCGTTCCGCGTTATAGTGTTACTCCAGACCTTTTCAAAAGTCTTAGAGAGGATAATGAACTCTAGCCTCTGCTGCATGGCCCGCGCGGCCGGCCTTCTCAACCCACACGAGTGTGGCTCGCTGGCTGGCCCGGGCCTCTCGGCCTCAGACGCGGTCACCACCCTCACCCACAAGGTGAAGACCCTGCAGATGGCTGGTAGAAAGGTCTCCACGCTCTTTCTTGACATAAAGGGGGGCTTCGCTAATGTTAACCCCTCCACCCTCTGCGGCATTCTTAGAGCCAAAGGGGTCAACCCGTATCTTGTGTCTTGCACCAGGTCCTTTCTTTCTGGCAGGTCTTGCCGGATCCAGTACCAGGGGTCCCCCAGAGTGTTCGCCCCGGTTTCGGTGGGGACCCCCCAAGCGTCCCCAGTCTCTCCACTGTTGTTTGTTATTTACGTTTCCCGCCTCCACTGCGAGATCCCCTATGGTCTCTCCCTCTCGTATGTTGACGACTTCGGTCTCCCCCCCCCCCCGTCTCCTCTGCGTCTTATCGGCGGAACATCCAGACACTACAGAAGCAGTATGCAAGGCTGAAGACCAGAGGGTCCAGGCTGGGCATCTGCTTGTCCGTCCCCAAGACGGAGCTCATCCACTGGCGTACGAAGAGGGACAGAGACCCCATCTCCAATGCTCCGGTCCACCTTCACGAGTCGGTCTTTATGCCCAAGAGTGAGGTCAGATGGCTGTGATACAGCTTCACCCCCTCGCTCTCGACTACCCCCCATTTCGTCAAAAGGCTTGCCAAGGCCCAGGCGGCCTTCGTGGCTGTCAAGCGTCTCTCCCCTCCAGGGATCGGCCTCCCCCCCTTCCTCTGCCATAGACTGGCCTCCTCCCTCCTGTTCCCCATCCTCGGCTATGGCGCAGATGTTTTCGTGCCCACCGTCCACATGGTTAGGAAGCCCTCCGTTTTCTGGCACAAGGTCCAGAGATGGACGACTAATTGCTTCATGTCTACCCCCACGGATATCTTGGCCATCGAGGCCTGCCTCCCACCGCTCGAGCTCCTCCTCGCGTACCAGCGACGCCTGGTAAACCTTAAAATTATGTGCTCCCACCCCAAAATCAACCCTGCAACTGCAAGGCTCCCGCCATCAGTGTAAACCCAGTCCCTTCACCGCCACTCGCCAGACCATAGGGTCTTGAGTGCGAGGAACGCGGGCAGCCGCCTTCCCCTCCTGTGGCTACAGGCAAGACCGCCCTCGAAGAACAGGGCCCACCTCCCTCTTGACGCCCTCCCACACTCCATGATGTTTCTCCTGGGCCCTGATGGGCTCAACCCCCTCCCGGTTACCTCCCAGCACCTGCTCATCGATCACTACCCCGAGCCCCCGCCGGGCCGCTCCTACCCCCAGCTCAAGCTCCAACGCAGGAGTCTCCTCCTCAAAGAATGGGAAGAGTCCACGCCGGACCCCGCCAGGTACCCATACTGCCGCTCGCTCAAGCCTCACCCGTTCATGGGGCTAGACAACCTTTCCGCGTGCCGCCTCCATCAGATGAGATCTCGGAAGAGTTACCTCCGCGCCCACCCCTCCTGGGACAGCGATGTCTCCACCACCTGCCCCAAGTGCCAGGCTGCCCCCAAGACATTCGAGCACGCCATCCTCCACTTCTCAGCTAAGGAACCTAGCAGGACTCGCCACCTTCAGGGGGTCCTAGACATTGGTCCTGCCGCCCCCGTCTGGTCCTCGGCAGCCCTGCTGGGCGCCCTCGCTCGCTTCATTAAGTCCATGGCTAGTGCCTTCCCACGAGGCATGTTCCCACGCCCAACGTGTGCTGCCTCCTCAATTTCCCCCCGTTCTTCTAATGTAGTTTCCTTTGGCTACTTTATGTCGTCTCAGGATAGCTATTTTTAAAGGTTATTGTTTTTTCATGCTACCGGCTGGTTTGCGGAGGGTTTCCTTTGATATCCTTGCTTGAATTTCCCGCCCGTATGTCGGCCTGGGACCTGTACGGACCCCAGTTGAAGAACTTTGGTGCCTGATGTTTCCTTTGTTTGTTTGTTTTGGATTTTGGGATTTGTTTTCGCCATAGCTAGCGCTCCATGCGATTTCTTGTACCTTAACAACAAATATAGGGTATAAAAAAAAAGAAAGAAAAAAAAGAAAGAAAAAAAAAGCGCCCCCTATTTCCTCATCGTGAGAGTGTCCTTCGGCTCTGGTCTCCCTGGATGGCTTCTGCCTAGGAGTACCACGCACGCGTCTTTCCCTTTCCTCTCTCTGGGGTCTCTGGCCTCCCCTCCCACGGGGTTCTTGACTCTATCTTCGTTTCGCACGCTTGCGTTGATGTTTCTCCCCCTTATCCCGCACTTCGCGACGCGATTTGCTTACCGTTTTGCACGGTCGGCAACCCTCTTTCCTTCGTCAACACACGGTCGCTAGTTTCGTGCTATCAGTGAAGTAGGTGCCCTGGTGGCCTTGCTCTCAGGTATTGCAATCTCTCCTGTGCTCCTTGGTCGGTACTGTCGGTATTCGAAAAATCATGACCTCGCTTCGGTCCTCCATGTTCGTACTTCTTGGTTACTAGCGAGCCTTCCCTCTCCCGCTTCCCACGGGTTAGATCTGCTTGCACCGTACTGCTACAGCTAGCTGGCACCTTACTGTCCCCTCCCTTCTTTCTTCCTCCTCCTTGGGTCTCCCCCTCGTCCAGGATCCCTTCCGGTAGTGACGCTCTGTCTCCTGTAACAAGGGACCACGCGAGAGTGGCGGTAATATCGTCCGGTCGGCCCTTGGTCTATCCGTTGTGGCTGGCATCCCCTCTGCTGAGTGGCTCTCCTCGCTGGGTGACTCCCTTGGTCCTCCTCTCTCTCCCGCGATTTACTCTATGGTCGCACCCCGTGGTGGTTACAGTATTCCATGGTATGGCACTACCTCCTTGGATGTTCCTAAAGTCTGCCGCTCGCCGATTACTGGGGACAGTCCGTCCCCAACCCGCTCGCCCCTGTAGCCCTTTGGGTTTGGGGTTCAGTACGTTTCTCCGTTAGGGCACCCGGCAACACTAGTTTTACCCTTCCGCTCCGTCGGTCGTGGGCCGTAAGATTCTTTTCTTTTGTTGTGGGGAGCCTGCTAAAGGGTTTCTTCGCTCCTGTACATCTTTATATTGGGTTTCTTTGTGTTTGGCTTTCTTATACTTTCCTGCCCGTTGGTTTAGGCTGCCGGCTGGTGTGCGGTTAGGCCCATACCATAGGGTCTTGGGAGTACTTTTTTGGTCTTGATGTTTGATTTCTTTCCTATGGGTGGGGGGTGTTTGTTTGTCCTATGACGAGGTGAAGCGGGCCGTTGGATTGTTTTCATAGTTTTGTTTCGGCCATAGCTAGCGCTCCATGGTGTTTCTTGTACATAACAACGAATACATGATATAAAAAAAAAGTAAAAAAAATAAAAATAAAAATAAAAAAGTAAAAAAAGCGCCCCTATTTCCTTGATTCTTTACGCTACCTTGTATTTCTTTCACGACTCCTGTCCTTCAGAATATAATGTCTTCTATTCTGATATCCAAGATCCACGCCAAGAACCCACGAACCCTGATCGGCGGTTACACGATCAGCCTTGACCAGAGATTGTCATCTCCGAACCCTGAGGGTAAAAGAGTGTATCAATTAGGACCTTCCTGTCGTTGTGTGCCTTGGACTAACGTCCAGGGCCAAGACCCCGTTACACAAGGTAGCGTCTAACGAGGATCCAACCCACACAACACCATGTCTCGACGTGTCGAACTTCCGACCACTGCGTTGACTGCCTTGACCGAATTGTCGGCGGTTACCAACGATGAGTTTGATCAACTACCCAAAGATCGAATTAGACAACAGCTCCGCACTCCGCGCGATCTTGCCACTTCACTCAATAGGCTCCTAGCACTTCCTTCCATTTCTCGACAAAGCAACCCTGCACAACTCGAACAAACCCCTCGCTTCCAGCAGCTGCAACAACGCGTTCAGAACCTAACAAATAAAAGAGAACCGCTTGCTGACGAACGAGATACACTTACCGAAGAACGCGATGCGTTACTCACCGAGGGACAAGGACTGGAAGCAAGGTACAGAGCCATCGAGACTGACCTGGAGCGCGACAGAGCTGGCATAGTTACCCTTAACACTGCGTTAACCAACACAAACACTGCCCTGGCAACTGCAACTGCTGCACTTGCAAATGCAGGGGGACCCGCTCCGCCAGCAGGCGAACGACCCCCTAAGTGAGAATCAATCCCCAAGCCACAGGAATTCGACGGATCCCAACACCAACTTCGCCCGTTCATTGCACAATTACCTACCAAGTTCCTCGGCGATGCCTACAAATTTGTGGATGTCGAACATCGGTTGGCATATGCTGTTGGGTTCCTGAAAGGGAAAGCTTACGAACAAATCCTTCCACTTATTGATGAAGGAAATATTGATATAGCTAGTGTGGAAGCCCTGATCCCCCTACTCGAAAACGCCTTCGGCAATCCTGATAGGGTCCGTACTGCCAAACGGAATCTACAAACTCTACGTCAAAAGAACCGTAACCTCTCTGAATACTTAGCGGATTTCCAACGATATGCTGCCGAGGTATCTTGGACCGATGCTGCTAAGCGAACCTCATTATAGGAAGGATTGAGCGCCAAACTCAAGGACGCTCTAGTAACCCTGGACACCCATGACGAACTTGACCAATATATCATATTGGTCAAACGTGTGGATAACAAGATCCGTGCCTGTGTAGCGGAACATAACGGGTCATCTTCTACATGGAGATCACCTAGCACGACCACGACCACAACACCAAAACTGGCTGCCCCTCCTACGACTACTACCACCACTACAGGTACTCAAGCGGGCCCCATGGACCTTTCGGCTGGACGACGCCATCTGTCACAAGCGCAACGTGAAGATCGCCCGGGACGCGGCCAAAGCTTCTACTGCGGAGGAGCAAACCACATGGCTCGACAATGTCTAAACAGACAAAGTTACCTCAGAGCCAACGCTGCTGCCATTTGTGCACCTCCGCCAGTAGTTCCTGAAGATTCTCGTCCCCAGTCCGCACACTCGGAAAACTAACTGTCCCATGTACAGTCCAAGGCACTCTCATGGGACAAGAATCGCCTTCTTCGTTACTTTCTTTATCAAGTTTATCTCTTGACGACATGGAGAATGGGGTTGAAGCTAATCATCTGGTAATGGCATGTACGATTGTTGACAACCATAACGAGATTAGATCCCATGCACTAATAGACTCGGGAGCAACTGGATACGCATTAATCGACAAGGCTTTCGCCGCGCGCCATAACTTTCCTTGGTTTGAACTTAAAGAACCACGACCCTTGATGGTCATCGACGGACGGCCTGTGAGTTCCGGAGCAATTACTCACATCACCAAGATCGGGTTGTCGATTAACAACCGCCATGAAATGATTCCTGCTTTTGTTACCACGCTTGGGGGATACCATCTGACACTCTGTATACCCTGGTTAAAACACCACGATGTCAAGATTGACTTCGCTTCTAACTCCCTTACTTTTGAATCTGCATATTGTTTGAACAACTGCGTTAATGACCTTACAATGGCCTACGGAATTGAGGAAGAGTTAACACATTTCCTACGGGCTTATGCTGCACAATGTGCTCTCGGATATAAGGTCCTTGACAAGAACGAAGTACTTCAGGTACTTCTCAAACAATACCACAAATCTCTTCCATTATTCCTTGAGAAAACAGAACATCAACTACAACCTCACGGAAGGTTTGATCACAAGATACCATTGCGGCCGCGGTTTGTCCCTCCTTTCGGACCGATATACGGTCTTAGCCCCCCTGAGTTATCAGCCTTATACGAATGCCTAGACCAAAATCTGGATCAGAAATTCATTCCCGAATCATCCTGCCCTGCTGCTTCTCCAATTTTGTTTGTTAAGAAAAAGGAAGGTTCTCTACCCTTCTGTGTTGACTATAGGGGACTTAATGAGGGAACGATCAAAAACCGTTACCCTTTGCCCTTGGTCAAAGAAACCTTTATACAACTTTCACGAGCAAAGATATTCACTAAACTAGATATTCGCGGAGCCTACAACTTAATCTGCATGAGGGCAGGTGAAGAGTGGACAACAGCTTTTCGTACAGGATACGGGCTTTTTGAATTCCTCGTCATGCCCTTTGGGCTTACCAATACACCCGCTACCTTTCAAGCATAGATCAATGACGCGCTACGCCCATTTCTGGATAGGTTTTGTACAGCATACCTTCAGGATATCTTGATATACTGTGAGAACGAGGAACAAGATATCCAACACGTCAAACAGATCCTGGAAGCTTTAACGAAAGCTGGACTCCAGGTAAAACCTCAGAAATGCGAATTCCACACCAACAATGTCGAGTACCTTGGTTTCATCATCACGACCGAAGGCCAACAAATGGATCCCGCGAAGATCACCACGATCATTGAGTGGCCCATCCCTAAGAAATTACGCGATGTCCGCTCCTTCTTAAGATTTGGAAACTTCTACAGGCGCTTTATTCAAGACTATTCGCATCTGGCCAGGCCACTAACTCAGCCAACCAAAAAGGGTACACCGTTTGTATGGTCGGATCTTTGTCAAGCCGCATTCGAAAGATTGAAGGAAGCCTTTACAACGGCCCCCATCCTGATCAACTTTGATTTTGATAAGGAGATAGTAGTGGAAACCGATGCTTCTGACATCGTCTCTGCCGGTATACTATCCCAACCTCGATCTGGCGGGCTTTTGCATCCCATCACCTTCTTCTCAAAGAAACACACACCAGGCGAATGCAACTACGACATATACGACAAAGAGTTGGTGGCCGTGGTACGGGCCTTTGTGGAATGGAGGGCATATCTGGTTGGACGACCTGTTACCGTACGGTCGGATAATCAGAATCTGCGATAGTTTACGACGAAAAGGTTACTCAATCAACGACAAGCCCGATGGTCGGAATTCCAGTCACAATTCAACTATACGATTGAATTTGTAGCTGGTAAAGCACATGGGAAGGCGGACGCATTGACAAGGATGGCGGGACAAACAGAGGAAGAGGTATTGGAGGACGAAATGCATAGGACACAAGTGGTTCTCATGTCCCAGTCTCTGGGTTTGTTGGCAGATATCCTGCTTCATTTTGGAGGGTCCCCTTTGAATGAACTCTGGATGGAAGCCTATCAAGCTGACACCCTTCCAAACCAGGTACTCACGATGCTGGAACAAGGGGTACGACATAGCCGCCTAATATCCCTAGCCGAATCTAGCAATGATGGTAATCGACTGCGGTATCGAGACTCTCTTTATGTTCCCGCTCACGAACCTTTGAAACTGGCTATCATTCGCGAAAAGCACGACGCCCCTGCTGCTGGTCACCCCGGCAGATCCAAAACACATGAGCTAATCACGCGACAATACCATTGGCCGAGTATGCGAAGAGACATCGCACGATACATGGCCAATTGTCAAATCTGTCAACGAAGTTGAACGACTTGTCAGACTCCGTTTGGTATCCTTCGACCCCTCTCTATTCCATATCGACCATGGCAAGATATATCAATGGACTTTGTAACCGGCCTGCCTTGGAGTAAAGGTAATGATGCGATTTGGGTAGTGGTAGACCGGCTAACCAAGATGCGTCATCTTGTCCCTTGTCGTACCACTATTGATGCACCCTCTCTGGCCGACCTATTCCTGGATAACATCTGGAAACACCATTGACTACCGCTGACGATTATATCTGATCGAGGACCTGAGGTTGCTGCTGAGTTCTGGGGAACCATCTGTCGCAGACTAAAAATTGACCAATGTCTATCTACTGCATTCCATCCTGAAACGGGCGGTCAAACAGAACGGGTTAACGGTATCATGGAACAGTACCTACAGTCATATGTGAACTACCAACAGGATGACTGGTGTCAATGGTTACTGATGGCGCAGTTTATGGGAAACAATCCTGCATCTGAGACTACGGGCACCTCCCCCTTATTTGCCAACTACGGCTATGATCCTTGTATGGACCTTCTCGATGAACAAACCCTCCGGCCCAATGACCAAGAGGCACAGACTTTCGTTGGCACTATGACACAACTTCATGCACATCTTAGAACTGAAATGGGTAATGCTCAAGAAAGACAACAGGAAAACGCTGACCGACATAGAATCCCAGCTCCCTCCTTGCAAATCTTTGATAAAGTGTGGCTGAACGCCAAAAACATTAGCAGACGACGACCATCACAGAAGTTGGACAAGAAACATCATGGAGCCTGCGAGGTCAAAGCGAGGGTCGGAACACACGCTTACTGTATAGAATTGCCGAATACCATCAAGATCCATAACGTCTTTCATGTGTCACTGTTGGACCTGGCAGCCAACAATCCACTCAACGGACAGATAATCCGACCACCTCCACCTGTTGAAGGTGAAGGAGAAGAACAGTGGCAGGTTCAAGAGGTTTTGAATTCCAAATTCGTCAGGAACCGACAGCGATATCTGATGAAATGGGAAGGGCACGACGAAACGACATCGGAGCCAGCTGAATCGATCAACAAACTAAGAACAGTTGACAAATTCCACGAAGGGTACCCACTTAAGCCTGGACCATTACCGCAGGATCCGGAATAGGCCTCAGGGAACTTCGGCCCTGGGGAGGGCCCTGCTCTCATGGTCCCCTGATGAGATACGTGTTGGGATAACTTTGGTGTTCTTTCTTTTGTTACATGGTTGCTATGAGGGATTTCCTTTGTGAGGTTTAGGACAAATTGTATTGTTTCATTGGTTACGGGATATGCGACTCATACTAGCGTATGAGTCAGGCGGCAAAGGCTATGCTAGGATTTCCTTGTATATAAGGGGGCGGCTGCGCCCCGTATTTCCTCATCGTTCTCGTCTGCTCCACCTCCAGCAATTGAAATCTCAACACCATGGGCAATCATCGTGAGAGTGTCCTCCGCCTCTGACCTACCACGCCCGTGGCAACTGCGCAGGGGTTTGTCACGCCTTCATCTCCTTACTTTCTCTGGGGCCTTTGGCCTCCCCTCCCGGGGGTTATGGACTCCTTTCTGGTTCCGTTCGTCTTCGTTGAGCACGCTCGCGTTGATGTTCCTACCCTTTACCCCGCACTTCGCGACGCGTTTCGCTTAGCGTTTTGCACTGTCGGCAACCCTCCTTCCTCCGTCAACTCACAGTCGCTAGTTTGGGCCTATTGGTGAAGTAGTTGCCCTGGTGGCCCTGCTCTCTGGTATTGCACTCTCTCCTGAGTTGCAGGATCGGTACGGTCGGCTTTCCAAAAACTGTGACCCTGTCTCCGTCCTCCGTGTTCGTGCTTCTCGGTTGTTTGGCGAGCCTTCCTCCTCCCGCTCCCCACGCGTCAGATCCGCTTGCACCGTACTGCTGCATCCTTCTTCAGCTCGCACCATATCTGCCCCGTCGGCTGGCACCCTACTGTCTCTCACGATGGCTGGCACCCTCACTGCTGAGTGGCTCTCCTCGCCGGGTGACTCCCCTCGTCCTCCTCCCGCTCCTGCGATTTACTCTACGGTCGCAAACCTCGGATTAGGTTACGCTGTGTCATGGTATAGCACTACCTCCTTGGGCCATGCTAAAGTCCCAAGCGTCGCCGATTACGGGGGACACTCTGTCCCCGACCTGCCGGGCCCTGTAGCCCTTTGGGTTTGGGGTTTAGTCCGTTTCCGCGGAGGCGTCCGGCAATAGTAGTTTTATCTTCCCTTCCTGTCGGCACTTGGTGCCGTAAGAATCTTTTCTTTTGTTCTGGGGGGCCCGCCGAGGGGTTTGTGTCTTTCCCTGGTTTCTTTTATATACTTGTCATTCCTTACGTGTCTGGAGGAAGGTATTGCTCCGTCTTGCTTTTGTCTTAGGTGCTAGGAGGGGGGGGGATGGGCTCTGGATTGGAGGGGTTGGAATTTTCCCATGAGGGGGTGAAGCTGGTCGTTGGATTGCTTATAGGTTTTGTTTCGGTCATAGCTAGCGCTCCATATCATTTCTTGTACCTTAATCAACGAATACATGATATAAAAAAAAAAAGAAAAAAAAAGAAAAAAGCGCCTCCTATTTCCTTGTTGTTCTTCCTCGCCACCACGGTGCACCAATTGCGGAGGCGCCCACACAGCGACTCGCAGGGATTGTGACTCCCGTCCGACTCCGCCACCTCTCCGGCGTTCGACGGCTGGCGACGAGATTGTTCGCCCACAGCCCGCTGGCGACGAAATAGACGCGGCCACTGACAACGTGGAGGTCTCGCCCTCCCCTTCACCCTCCCGCTCCCTCCGGTCGGCGTTCGAGATGGCTACACCAAGGACCAGACGGACAACGATACTTCCGCCCTCTTTAAGGCCTGCACCGGGCTCTGGCCAGCTCCCTCCCGTGGAGCCCCAAAGCCCCTCCCCTATGAGGAGAACTCCATTGGGCCTGGCCCTCTAACGCAGTACAACCAATCCTCATGGGGTGGTGAGCAGGCCTCGCCCCCTGCACCGAAACCCTTCACACTCATTCAGCACAACTGCCTCGGGAGCTGGGATGTGTTCCTTTCACTGTTCGGGTCCTTTACACAGCTGGCCCACCCTACTTCCATTGTCGCCCTGCAAGACCCTCCAGTCTGCAGGGGCAAGCTCCACTCGTTTAATTTGTTTACTCTTTTTTGCCCCGCCACGACCGGTGGCTGTAAGCCCCAGGTTGCCTTTTACGTTCATAGTCCCTTTTTGTCGTCTATTTCTCTTTTAGCTCGGTTTTTCGATAGGGGGGACGTCATGGCACTTGACCTCTTCACCCCGGACGGCTTCTTCAACCCCTCAACCACGGGCTTCACAATAATGAATTCCTATAGCACCAAATGTCGCGCCAACAACACTCGGTCTGTTCCACCGGACATTATCTTTCCCTCCAGTCCCCTTCCCACCCTCACCTTGGGTGACTTGAATATCCACCACCCCACGGCTGACGCCCTCAGAGTCTTCAAGGAGGACGAGATAGCCATCTCGACCCCCTACTTTGACAAGGCGACAGACCTAGGGTTCTCCCTCCTGAATACCCTGGGTGTTTTCACTAGGTTCTCCATGTCGCTTATTGGGCGCCCAGGCGTCCTGGACCTAGCTTTTGCCTGCCCTCTTCTGTTGCCATACTTTTCAGAATGGTCTGACCCCCTCCCCTCTACCGACTCCGACCATATCCCGATCCTCCTCCGCTTTGAGGCCCCCTTGTTTTGAGCTCCCCCCCTAAGCTCCAACTGGGCCCTGTCTGACTGGGCAGCCATGGAATCTTGACTGAAAGCTACAACTATCTCGCTCCCCCCCCCTCCTCCCCACCACGCGGTCCCTGGACGTTTGGTTCAGCACCAACCTAGGTAGAGTCACTTGCCAATTTGAGCTGCACACCCCGCTGAAGAGTGTGACTTATCGGTCGAAACCATCGTGGTCTGAGCTCTTGTCAATGCTCAGGATAGTCTCCAACTCCGCTCTTCGCTCGTCGAAACGTGATCGTTTCGATGCCGCCCTCCTCGCCTCCGCAAGGGCGGCGAGCTCAGCCTATTTCGAAGCCATCACGAAGGCGAAGAGGGACCACTGGTCCCCCTTCTTGGCCTCAGCGACCCTCAGAGGTGTGTGGACGGCCAAGGGATTCGCTGTGGGACACCCCCCCCCTGTTTTCCCGAGCTCCCGGGGGCCTCTACACCTCTGGATGTCACCAAAGCGCTCGTTGACCATTTCTTCCCTGGCGAACCAGCCAGGTATAATGACACCATCCTGCTCCCGTTCAGAGAATGCCTCCCTCTGGCACCGGTCGAGGTCAGCAGGGCCCTAGCCCGCTCCTCCCCATCGTCGGCCCCAGGGCCCGACACGATCCCCAATTCGCTATGGAACAGGGTGCACCGTGTGGCTCCTCACCTCATCTACGACCTTCTCGCCCCTCTAGTAGTCTAGGGTTTCCACCCCCTCACCCACAAAAAGGCTGATGGCATTGTACTCGACAAGCCAGGGAAGCCTTCGTATGACTCCCCCTCGTCTTTCCGCGTCATCGTCTTACTCCAGACCTTTTCAAAAATCCTCGAGAGGATAATGAACTCGAGACTCTCCTGCGGGGCCCGGGCGACTGCCCTCCTCAATCCCCACCAGTTCGGCTCGCTCGCAGGCCTTTCGGCCTCGGAGGCAGTCACCACCCTCACCCATGAGGTGAAGACCCTCCAGATGGCTGGAAGGAAGGTCTCCACACTCTTTCTTGACATAAAGGGGGGCTTCGACAATGTCAACCCCGCCACCCTCTGCGGCATGCTTAGAGCCAAAGGGGTCAACCCGTACATTGTATCTTGGGCCAAGCCCTTCCTGTCTCGCAGACCTTGCCGGCTATTGTACCAGGGATCCCCCAAGGTGTTCGCCCCGGTTGCGGTGGGCACACCCCAGGGCCTCTCCCTCTCCTACGTGGACGACTTCGGTCTGACGGTCTCCTCTGCGTCCTATCGGCGAAACATCCAGATCCTACAGAAGCAGTATGCCAGGCTGAAGGCCAGAGGGGCCAGGCTGGGCGTGGGCTTCTCGGTTCCCAAGACTGAGCTCATCCACTGGTGCACGAACATGGATAGAAGCCCCATCTCCAACGCTCCAATCCACCTGGATGGGTCGGTTTTCAGGCCCAAGAATGAGGTCAGGTGGCTGGGCTACTGGTTCACACCCTCGATCTCCACTACCCCCCACTTCGTCAAAAGGCTGGCCAAAGCCCAGGCTGCCTTTGTGGCGGTCAAACGTCTCTCCCCTCCGGGGATGGGCCTCCCCCCTTTCCTTTGCCACAGGCTTGCCTCCTCTCTCCTCTTTCCCATGCTGAGCTATGGCGCGGACACCTTCTTGCCCACGGTCCACATGACCAGGAAACTCTCCGCGTTCTGGCACAAGGTCCAGAGATGGACGACAAACTGCTTCGTGAGCACCCCCTCCGACATCCTGGCCATCGAGGCCTGCCTCCCACTAAGCGATCTTCTGCTTACGTACAAACGCCGGCTGGCTCCCCTGAAGGGCACTTTGCTCCCCCCCGGAGATCAACCCCGTGGCCGCGAGACTTCCCCCCTTCGGTGCAAACTCCTTCCCTTCACCTTCACTCTCCAGACCTCAGAGCCCTAAGCGCAAAGAACGCTGGCAGTCTTCTGCCACTCCCGTGAATCCAGCCTAGACAGCCCTCAAAGAACAGGCCCCACCTCCCCCTTGACGCCCTCCCCCACTCGATGCTTTTCCTCCTGGGACCAGATGGGCTTGATGCCCTCCCAGTTACCTCCCAACACTTGCTTAGCGACTTCTATCCTGAGCCCTACCCGGGCCGCTCGTACCCGCAACTTAAGCTTAAATGCAAAAACCTCCTCATGGAAGAATGGGACAAGGCCGGTCCGGATCCGGCCAGGTACCCTTACCAACCCTCGCTAAAGCCCCACCCATTCATGGGACTTGACAAGTTTTCCGCGGGCCGCCTCCACCAGAGGAGATCGGGGAAGAGCTATCTCCGAGCCCACCCCTCCTGGGACAGCGACGCCCCCACCACCTGCCCCTCTTGCTTGAGCGCCCTCGAGACGTTCGAGCACGTGATCCTCCTCTGCTCGGCCAAGGAGCCCGCCAGGACCCGCCACCTTCAGGGGGTCCGTGACATCTGCCCCGACGCCCCCGTCTGGTCTTCAGCTGCCCTCTTGGGCTCACTCGCCCGCTTCATCATGTCTACCGCCACAGCCTTCCCCCCGGGCATGTTTTCCCGCCCGTCCTCCTCTGTTAGCTCTGCCTGTTCGTCACGCTCCTCTAATGTAGTTTCCTTTGGTTACTTTATGTCCTCTCAGGAAAGCTAGGTTTACTTTGTTATTTTTCATGCGGTCCACTGGTTTAAGGAGGGTTTCCTCTGATTTACTTATATTAATTTCGCGCCTGTATGTGGGCCTGGGACCGGTACGGACCCCAGTTCAAGAGCTTTTGGTGCCCGATATTTCTTTTGTTAGTTGGTTTTGACTTTTGGGCTGTGTTTTCGCAATAGCTAGCGCTCCATGCGATTTCTTGTACCTTAACACGGAATATATGATAGAAAAGAAAGAAAAAAAAGAAAAAAAAGCGCCCCCTATTTCCTCCACGCCCTCTACACCTCCAGTAATTCAAATCACAACTCCACGTCGTTCAGTGCACGATCCCCCCTCCCCCCCTATCTCTTCTCGTTCTTCAGGCTTCGCGTGCCTGATTCCCCGTCTCTGCTATAGAAGACCTCTGCCCCCTCCCCGCCTCCTGTGCCTCGTCGAGAGCCTCCTCGAGACAGTCCTCTGCCCCAGACCTCTCAGAGTCCCACCTCTACATTCGTGACTTTGTTCGCGAGACCAGCCAGTGTCTCAACTTCCCCACGGTTCAACTTCCGATCCTCAATGAAAACCAACTCTCCGGCCTCTCAGACGGGGAAACGATCCTCGTCCCCCTTTCCTGCTCTGCTCTCAATGCCCTCCAGTCCATGACGTGTCAGCTGGACACCATAACAACCCAATTAGGCACCATCCAGTCCATCGTGGCAACCCTCCCCACCTCCTCAGCTCTTGACAGCAGAGTTTCCCCCATCAACGCCTCCCTACATGCCCTGTGACAAAGGATGTCAGCTGCCCCCCCCCCCCCCTTGCGCAGGCCCCGACTCGTGCTCCAGTTCCTCCGACAGGTGATACCACACGACCCACACCCCTCCCGACACAGCCCTGAGTAAAGGCCAGCACTCCCCCCCCGCCAAGACTCCCTCTTCCTCCTTTGATCCTGACATCCCCCGGTATGACCCGGGTACACGCGCCTTTTACGGCGACCCTCGCCCATCAGCAGACAAGTTCCCGGATTCTTGCGAAGCAAAAGCGTTCCTCGAGGGGAAGTAGCCCCACCTCACCACTTTCATCTGGGGCCATCTCGCCCCCCACTGTCCCAAACACTGACCCTCGTACGCCCAGGCCGCCTCCAAAGAGACCTCGAAGGACAAGAAGAATAAGAGCTCCCTAACGGCAGCCAAGGTCGCGTGAGCCAGGAACCTGGGCCCTGTAACCCAGGCACCGAGGTCGCTCCCTACGGCCGAAAGGAGATTCTACTCTCCCCATTCTTCCCCCTCCGAGCACCCTCAGGCTCCCCTTATTGCTGCTACCTTTCCCGACATTGCCGCCCGTGTCCTCAGAGATGCGAACTGTATCCTCCCCGCGCAGTCACCACCAAGGTCAACGACCGAGGTTCAGTCACCCTTCTCATCACCGACCCTGCAACCCGCGCCGCTGCCTTTGCTCCATACTTCGACGCCCTTTCCTGCAAGCTCAATAAGTCGTTACCCGTGGGAGACTCTCCCTGGTTGCCCTTCCGCCTTGCCCCCAGCGAATCACAGCTCGCCATCCACTCCCTTCCGCTCGCCTTGCTCCCGGAGGACCCGGAGGAGCTCTTCCCGTGCCTCGCGGAGTCAATCCTTAACTCCAAGAACATTCGCATCCTCGCCGCCAGATACCTCAACCCCGACACAGGATCCAGGGAGGGCAAGACCGCCACCTCCGTGATCGTCTCCGTCCACCCTGGAGACGTTCTCACGATGGGCGCCTCGATTGGTCTCTTCTCCCGATCGCGAACGATCGAACGGGCTTACTCCTCCAACCGGTACACGCAGTGCAAGATCTGCTGGAGATAGGGCCATGTCGCCCCCAGATGCCCCTCAACCGATCCCGTTTGTCCCATCTGCTCCCTCAACCATGCCCGAGCCATGCACCGATGTCCCAACCCCACCTGCCCTGGAGGTGGCAACGTTACGACTGTTCCTGGCTGTTGCTCTTCCTCGCCGCCCCGTTGCGTTAAGTGCGGGGAGGACCTTGCTGCCATCAATCGGGATTGCGAAAGCCGCCCGTCACCGCCCCGTCTCAGGCGTTCAACCGTTGCCACCGAAGTCGTTCCTGCTCCACCCGCTGGCGACGAGATGGACATGGCCACCGACGACCAAGACCTCTCGCCCCCCCCTTCACCCACCCGCTCCCTCTAGTCGGCGTTTGAGATGGCTACTCCAAGGGCCAGATGGACAACGATACTTCCGGCCGCTGTGAGGCCCGCACCAGGCTTCAGACAGCTCCCCCCCATGGAGTCTCCGAGCCCTTCACCTATGAGGAGAGCTAACTCGGGCCTCGCCCGCTCATGCAGTACGACCGATCCTGATGGGGTGGTGAGCAGGCCTCGCCCCCCGCTCCGAAACCCTTCAGACTCGTTCAGCACAACTGCCACGGGAGCTGGGATGTGTTTCTTTCAGTGTTCGGGTCGTTCCCACAGCTGACCCACCCTCCTTCCATTGTCGCCCTGCAAGACCCTCCGGTCTACAGGGGCACACTCCCCTCGTTTACCCTGTTTACCGTTTTTTCCCCCCCCACGACCAGTGGCTGTAAGCCCCGTGTCCCCTTCTATGTTTATAGTTCCTTTTTGTCGACTGTTTCTCTCCTACCCCGGTTTTTTGGAAGGGGGGATGACATGGCACTTGACCTCTTCACACCTGACTGCTGTTTTAACCCCTCAACCACTGGCTTCACGATAATCAACTCCTATAGCACCAAAGGTCGCTCCAACAACACTCGCTCTGTCCCACCGGAACTTATCTTCCCCTCCAGCCCCCTTCCCACCCTCACCCGGGGTGACCTAAATATGCATCACTCCACGGCTGACCCCCTCAGGACCATCAAGGAGGACGAGATTGCCTCCTCGGCCCCCTACTTGGATAGGGCGATGGACCAAGGGTTTTCCCTCCTCAACACACCGGGCGTATTTACTCAGTTCTCCATGTCACTCATTGGGCGCCCCAGTGTCCTCGATCTCGCCTTTGCCTGCCCTGTCCTTGCGCCATACTTCATAGAGTGCTCCGACCCCCTCCCCACTGCCAGTTCTGACCACATCCCGATCCTCCTCTGCTTTGAGGCCCACCTGTTCCGAGGTCCTCCCCCTACCCCCAATTGGGCCCAGACCGACTGGGCCTCTTTGGAATGCTCCCTGAAGTCTCCGACTATCTCGCCTCCTCCCCCTCTCCCTACCACGCGTTCTCTAGACATCTGGTTTAGTACCAACCTAGGCAGGGTCGCGTCCCAGTTCACGTGGCACACCCCACTGAAAAGGGTGACCTATCGATCCAAGCCTTGGTGGTCAGAGCTCTTGTCAATGCTCAGGAAAGCCTACGGCTCCGCCCTCCTGTCCTCGAAACGTGACCGTTTCGATGCAGTCCTCCTCGCCTCCGCTGGGGCGGCGAGGTCCGCCTATTTCAAGGCCATCAAGAAAGCAAAGAGAGATCACTGGTCCTCCTTCTTGGCCTCTGCGACCCCACAGACTTTATGGACGGCGAAGAAGTTGGCGGTCAGCCGCCCTCCACCCCGCTTCCCGGAGCTGGGGGGCGCCACCACACAGCAGGAACTCAACCAGGCTCTCCTCGATCACTTTTTACCCGGCGAACCAGCCAGGGTTCTCGACACCATCCTGCTCCCATTCAGAGAATGCCTCCCCTTGTCCCTTGACGAGGTCAGCAGGGCCCTAGCCCATTCCTCCCCGACCTCGGCCCCTGGGGCTGACATGACCCCCAACTCGGTATGGAAGAGGGTGCACCGCGTGGCCCCTCACCTGATCCATGACCTGCTTTCTCCTTTGGTAACCTGCGGTTCCCACCCCCTCACCCTCAAGAGAGCCGATGGTATCGTGCTGAATATACCCGGAAAGCCCTCTTACGACTCACCCTCATTGTTCCGCGTTATAGTTTTACTGCAGAAATTTTCGAAGATCCTTGAGCGGATAATGAACTCCAGACTCTCCTGTGTGGCTCGGGCCACTGGCCTCATCACCCGCCCGAATGCGGCTCGCCGGCTGGTCTCTTGGCCTCAGACGCAGTCACCACCCTCACCCACGAGGTGAAGAACCTCCAGATGGCTGGTAGAAAGGTCTGCACGCTCTTTCTTGACATAAAGGAGGGCTTTGACAACGTCAATCCCTCCGCCCGCTGCGGCATTCTTAGAGCGAAAGGGGTCAACCCGTATCTTGTGTCGTGGACCAGGTCATTTCTGTCTGGCAGGTCATACCTGCTCCTATACCAGGGGTCCACCAGAGTCTTCGCCCCGGTTTCGGGGGGTCATCCACAGGGGTCCCCAGTCTCTCCACTGTTGTTTGTAATTTACATTTCCCGCCTCCACTGCGAGATCCCCCATGGTCTCTCCCTCTCCTACCTGGACGATATGGGTCTGACCGTTTCCTCTGTGTCGTATCGACGCAACATCCACATACTACAGAAACAGTATGGCAGGCTGAAGACAAAAGTGTAACAGGTTTATTCCTGTCGAACGAAAATACAATAGGACCGGCGATAGACCTGCTAGCGCTGGTGCTAAGGGAGGCTTCAAGGGACCGGTAGCTAGAAGGATAATAGTTGAAGGACAAGTTGGGCTAAGGGACTCAGGGATTGCCGT
>Ga0307509_10004137_pt1 | contig 21200 bp, 20 predicted proteins | sample 10_EM_MG_FD_202245 | JGI IMG/M metagenome (GOLD analysis project Ga0307509, IMG submission 202245) | Populus trichocarpa ectomycorrhiza microbial communities from riparian zone in the Pacific Northwest, United States - 10_EM | ecosystem: Host-associated > Plants > Roots > Unclassified | place... | reverse complement strand
TTTTTCCTTTAAAAATAATAACTATTTTATACAAAAAAAAAAAAAAAAAAAATGACCAAGAGATAGGATCTTCACGCAACCATCTAAGTAATACAACACTTGGATACTGGAGCACGGGCCATGCCCTTTGACAAGCAACCTTCCTGTGGTGCAAGATATACAAACCTATTACTCTACTTCTTACGCAAACCTCTACAGCTCGAGTGCGAGCCCCTAGTCCTCTAGCGATTGGACTTTGTACCTTCAGGTCTTATAGCGATCAGACCTCCTCGAACGAGACTATGAAGATAGTCAACGATCACGATATGCACTACGATTAGTCGTTCCCCGTTTAACGAAACACCAACGGGAATGTGTTTGTTACAGATGCCTTATGCAACAAGCTCTACCTACCCACCTACAGTTAGAGATAGAGCGTGCACAGGTTGGTAAGCCTAGTTCAAAGCGCTCATACAATTCACTATAGGTTCCTTGATCTTAACCTGCTCTATGATTGGGGCGGAGGCGGGCACTGGAGGCAGGTGAGCAAGTGTAGAAAGGTTGACGTAGGCAATATTCTGAGCAAAAAACTGTAAGCGAAGCTTTCTCCCAAATGAAACGAAAAAACAATGTTCAAACCAAAAAACGACCAAAGGGAAGAATTCTAGATGATGTGTAGAGCAACAACTTATACCTTTCCTTAATGCAAGCTCCATTGATAGTGGGTGTGTTTGAGGAAAAGCCGATGTGGATCTGGTGGGAGGGGTTTGTTGTTGGTGTTAGCAAGTTTGTGATCTTTCCACTTACCTTAGCTAGAACTAAGCATCCGGCATCGCTTAAGTGAGACAACAACCCTAACCCTTGACCTGTTGCCCTGGCAACAAGCTAGAACTAATTAAAATGTCTCTCCGAAATCCCTCTACTATGTGGGGGCATCGATTCCAGACTCTTCCTAAAGGGGATAGAATCCAGTAATGCAAGAGACACAAGTACTCCCAATCCGGCTCATCATCAACTATATTTTGTTGATAATCACGGGCGCTCTCCCGGAAACAATGTCTACACTCCCATATGTTCGAATATGCGAGAAGAATATGGGAGGATTCGCCGGAGTCGGGAACTCGGCGAAGCATGCAAAGTGAGGGCCGAAGGTACACCAAAGCGGGGAAGCAAAGGGAGGGATGAGGGGTACGGCAATGGCATGAGGAAGTGCGGAAATGGCGTGATTATACCCAAGAGACTCCCGGAAGAATTGGCATTGATTTCTGTATTTAAAGGGTTCCTCTGGCCACAATTGTAGGTAGAGCAGGTCGTCGAATTACAAGCCTGTCTTTTATCAACTCGCTCCATCCGCATTACGCTTCTCATTCAAACGCTACACATTACCACTCAATACCCCGGCCGCATCTGACCCCAAAGGTAATCACCATCCCCCTCGCTGCCTGTCTCCAAATCGTAGCTACCATCGCAGCAGATGTGCTAAGGGGGGGTGTCAAGCCCTTACGTGGGCTCCCCTACCGCACTACCATGTCATCTCTCTATTACACGGTAACCTCCGGTAGCCATTCCCCACCAGATATCACTCGATCACGTGCTCCGGCTCATGGAGACCTTAGAAAAAGATCGCTGACGTATACTCTGCATGACGACCCCTCTATAAGTATGGCATAGCAGATTGAGTCCGGTTCTAGGGAGATTGCCGAAGGTGCTTCTCCATGGGGTGATTCCAAGCAGAACATTTCGCCCATGGAGAAACCATTCAGCCGCTCTGTGTGACAGTACCGACACAGCTGATGCCTCTCCGACTGAGCTAAGCACTACATGAGTGGGGCGAACTTGGCGAATAATTGTCGACTTTGTGAGCCTTTTTTGCTCACCGCTAGCTGCGGATGACCGTGCGGCGATACAGAGATATAGAGTTGAGAGCGCTGGTGGTGTCTCGGGAGGGGCTCGTACTTCCCAATGGTTGAAATATAGGTGGTGTTATTCCGGTAGTGCTCGGATCCTGCTCGAGCTCACTTGAGGGGTAGAACTTTGACTAGGATTAAATGCTGTTCCTGGTTCCCGGTGTTTTTACCAAGGGGTAAACGTTTTGTGTAACATACCTAGTTTGTTGAAGTAGTCCGAGGAAATGACGCGGTGGTAGTGGGGAAGGTCCAACAAAGTGTAAGACTGCGGGGTATGGTGAGGTCTCACTTATTATATATCACACGTTGAGAGATAGTTGAAAGACTCTAGCGTTAGCATTGATAAGAAGAATACTATATAAACGGCTCCTCTGACTCCTTTTTTCGTAAAATGATTTTTTTCGGACCATTAGTCTTTGCAATCATGGCTACCGTTTCCAACACTGCTACTTGCGCCGATGAGAAACGTGACTAACATTCCTCCCCAACTCCGCCAATACAAATTACTAACCCCACCCCACTAGCAATCCCCACGACCTTCGGTATCCTCCTTTACCCGGGCTTCCAAGCCCTGGACGTCTTCGGGCCCATCGACGTCCTCAACACCCTAGCCCTGTCAAAGAAGATAAACCTCCACATAATCGCCGAAACCCTCGATCCCGTAACCACCAAGCTCCCCCAACCCAACACCACCGGGTCCGAATTCAGCGAGTGCATCGTGCCAACTCACACCTTCGATAAGGTCCCCCCCCTCGACTTCCTCCTCGTCCCGGGCGGCCTGGGCTCCCGCGCACCGGGCCTAGACCCCACCCGCGAATTCGTCAAGAACATATACCCCTCGCTAAAGTACCTGATGACGGTGTGCACCGGGTCCGCACTGATCGCGCCGACCGGCCTGCTCGACGGCCGGCGCGCGACGGGGAATAAGAAAATATGGAAGTGGGTCACAAGTCAGGGGCCGAACGTGGATTGGGTCGCGAAGGCGAGGTGGGTGGTTGATGGTAATATTTGGACCTCCTCCGGGATTGCGGCGGGGATGGATTGCATGTACGCTTTTGTCGGGTATATATGGGGGGAGGAGGAGTCGAAGGACTTGGCGATGAGTTTGGAGTATGAGCGGCATACGGACTCGCATTGGGATCCTTTTGCGGAATATTGGGGCGCGACGTGGCCGCTGACGCCCGGGGCTGGGGGCGGGGATGATGGCGCTGGTGGGAGCGGTTAGGGGGGTTAGGGTTGGTTGGGGGATGGTGGGGATGGAATTGCACCCCCCCCTCCCTTGTAGTTGCGTTGTCGTGTTTGTTTATTCAAAATCTAAGGGGGATAGGAAATTGATATTGAGTTTAACGAATATTTGCCTGTGATTGCGGTTATGGTGGTTGTGAAAATTGCGCTGTTGAGATTTCTCGGTGGCTAAGGAGGGCACCGTGATCACTCGATACTACTCGTACCGGCGTGGCCTGAAGCCAGAGTAAATTTGGCGCCTAATTTATCCTTGGACGGCAGCTTCCACGCCACACCTTCGGTGGGTGTACCGGGGGTTCTAGATAAATCTAGTAAACGTAGCTCACGGAATTTGCCTGCGCGCGGCAGGAAAGACTTCGCCAGACTTTTGCTCACCCCCTACAGTAGTACTAGAGTATGATACTAGGATAGATCCATTCTAGAAATCGGAAATCCGGCAAGGCAGGCACGCGCGCCTCTACCGATTATTATTATTTTGTCAAATCCGCGATTTATTTGTATCATACCAGTACAGGAAAACCATGGTAATCACCCTGAGGCGTGGCTTAAAAACTTAATTGACAAAAGAAGCCTCAACCACCCAATATAACCAAAGAAATAATCGATAATCTTATCATAATATTATTATTATCATTATCAACGCATGTTCTCACCAAGGAAACAAACAATTTAAGATCCCAACCTGGACTCTCTTGTGGAAGGGGGATTTATCCTACGCTCAAATATAAAAGAAGACAAAGTCCTAATCAACTTTTCCCCAGCCATGCCTCTACCGAGAAGACATGGTAACTATACATCCACCGCACCTGCGATTATGTTTCAAACCCCCAGAAGCGAGAGGTATTGTACAGATGTGATAGATCCTATCGGCTTGCGAACGGAATATATCGATACTTACTAGTGCGCCGCACAATGTATATAAGAGACAAAATTAAGAGATCCCCCAAAAGAAACTCCAATACGGTATAATACTACATACTGCACCCCAACCCAACTCCGTCTATTATCAGGCAAAGGAACAGAGAAATACCGGGACAGCAGAATGTAGGAATTATGTGAGAAAACTTCTAACTTTGGTATCCGAAGCGCTAGAAAAAGAAAAGGGAAATCAAAAAAAAAAAAGAATATATTCCATATTATATGTCAGGCCAGACAACATAAACTCGGCCCATCGACCTGACGCTTCCGGTGAAAAATGGTGGTGTTCAGGAGATAATCTCGCCACCCTAGGGGGCCGAATGAGAATTAGAGGAGAGCATAGAAACGGTCGCGGAGGTGTCTGCTAATATCGTAAAGGGAGCCCGTGGCTAGTTTCGAAGACGGCGAATACGGTCATGTCTTCGGGCACTACACCAGGCAGGTGTTACAACCTTTCGGGCCTTCAGTATCTTCACTACTTCACCATGTCCATACCGGGCGGCCCACAGGAGCGGTGTTCGGCCACGATTGTCCGGCCTATCGGGGCTAACGTCTTCCCGTCCCAACAGTATCTTCACTACACTGTCATGCCCATGACAGGCGGCCAGCGAGAGGGGCGTTTGGCCGCGATTGCCTGGCTTATCGGGGCTAACGTCCTCTCGTCCCAAGAGCAGCCTCACTACACCATCGCACCCATTCCGGGCGGCCAGCGAGAGCGGTGTTTCGCCGTAATTGTCCGGAATATCGGGGTCAACGTCTTCCCGTCCTAATAGAAGCCTCACTACTCCGTCGTGCCCGCCCTCGGCGGCCCATGAGAGGGGTGTTTGTCCATCGATGTCCGGCCTATCGGGGTTAACGCCTTCCTGATCCAATAGTAGCTTCACTACTCCACCGTGACCATTCTTGGCGGCTCGCGAGAGTGGCGTTTGGCCACGATTGTCCGGTTTATTTGGGTCAACATCTTTTCGCTGTAATAGCAGCTTCATGACTCCATCGTGTCCATTACTGGCGGCCCACAAGAGCGGTGTTTTGCCGGCATCGCCCGGCCTATCGGGGTCAACATCTTGCCGCCCCAACAGAAGCTTCACTACACCATCATGCCCGGCGCAGGCGGCAAGCGAGAGCGGCGTTTCGCCATCATTACCTTGTCCATCGGGGCTAACGTCTTCCCGTTCCAACAGTAGCTTCACTATTCCGTCGTACCCTGACAGGGCGGCCCATGGGAGCGGTGTTTGGCCGCGATGGTTTGGCCTATTGGGGTTAACGTCTCCCCGTTCCAACAATAACTTAACTACTCCATGATGGCGGTTCTCGGCGGCCCAGGAGAGCGGCGTTTGGCCATCACTGTCGGCCCTATCGGGGTTAACGTCTTTCCGCCCCAACAAAAGCTTGACTACTCCATCGTGGCCATTCCTAGCGGCTCGCGAGAGCGGTGTTTGGCCACGGTTATCCGGCCGGCTAGGGCAAACTTCTTCCCGTCCTAGTAGCAGTTCCACTACCCCACCATTTCCATTGCAGGCGGCCCACAAGAGTGGTGTCTGACCATCACTGTCTGGCCTATCGGGGCTAACGTCTTCCCGCCCCAACAGAAGCTTGACTAATCCATCGTGCCCATTCAATGCTGCAAGCGAAAGTGGTGTTTGGCCATAATTATCTGGCCTATCGGGGTAAACTTCTTCCCGTTCCAATAATAGTTTCGCAATTCCGTCATACCCCCTCCGGGCGGCCCACGAGAGCGGTGTTTGGCCATAATTGCTTGGTCTATCGGGGCTAACGTCTTCCCGTCCCAACAGCAGTTTCACTACTTCATCATGCCCATTCTTGGAGGCCCACCAGAGCGGTGTTTGGCCACCATCGTCTGGTCTGTCAGGGTCGATGAATTTCTTTTTAAAGAGCACACTCATCACATGCAGCGTTTTTCTCCACCGGCGGCCTATGCTCCCGGGATTGAAAGATAACGGACCAAGAAATAGCTTGACTACCCCTTCATGCCCGCTTCCAGCAGCCCACGAGAGAGCTGTTCGACCGTATTTCGTGTCTAGCATATTAGGTCGAGTATGCTTCTGCCCCAAGAGTAATTTGACTACTTCTTTACGCCCATACCTCGCGGCCCACATGAGTGGCGTCAGACCAGCACTATCTCTTTGGTTCACATCCCACCTTTTTGTCCTTATCAGATCAAGGACAACTTCCGGAATCCCGAAATAGGAAATACAGTGAAGGGCAGAAAATGGGTGGACGGATCCAATGTGGCCGGTAAAAATCTGCTTGTGGACCGACCACCAAAGCAATTCGGCGGATATGTGATTTTCGTATTGATCAAGAAGGCCGAGCGCAAGGTATCTTGAGTGATCTGAGAGCTCCATTCGCATGTGGGTTCCCCAATACAAAGAGGAATATTCCAGGAGGGGTGTGTCTCGGAGGTCACGAGAGGCGCTGGTCGAAAGATCTTTAATAGCCTGGAAATTGAGGTACGTTAAACAGATCTCCGCTATTGTAGAGTGAGCCCGGCCAAACAAGTCGGCATGACCAGAGAGATACTCTTTGAGGGTGAAATGTATCAGCCTAATAGTCCAGGACCGTTTGTCGACGACCGCAAGCCCTTGACAACAGGCTAAAACCGTCTTAATCGAAGGCACATTGTTGGTATTAATCTCGGTTGACCCTAGCTCGACAGCTAGGGCGTGACATATCTCATCCACGTTCAATGGCCGCTCCGAGTGTGAAATCCACATCAGAGCCGCCATCCCAAGTCTTGCTTTGTCCCCATCTTGTGCCCTTATCCGTCCTATGGTTGCTTCGTATGCATCCCCCAAGCCCAAGCCATTTGTCATCGTATGGAGCTTCTCTCGCCTTCGATAGAGCGTAGTTTTCCGTAGGATCGCCCTGATGTTTAAAGATGCTAGTAGGAATCTAGACACATGTCTGTCAGCTCATAACTTTGCATATTTTTGCTAGAACCGCCGGGAGCTCCCTACTTACATTTCCGAGACTGACTCGGGAATATTGTTTATAATGTCTTCCTCCAAGCTCTGATCCATCGCGTCCGGTGTTGTGTCCTCTTTTAGTTTCGCTCGCAGGAACCGAGTGATATCATGATTGGTGGGTGTTATGGCTATAACCGCTACCCCCCCAACAAGCTGTTTCTCCACCTCATCCCGGATATGCAATCTCCCGGCCAGAAACACCCGGGTGCTTGGGGACTTGTGTAGAATTTGTTTCAGTGAACCAAACAGCTTTGCCCGATGCACCGCCTCACATTCGTCTAGCGCATCAATACATATGAAGGTGCGCCGCGAGGACGAGATATCCTGTAATATCTCTACAATCTCGCCGAGTTCCAGTTTCCGGCCACCGATGACCTTCCCCTCGCCTCGATAAGCTTGGACGATCTTTTCAGGAATCTTTTCGAGCCCACCAACAACCTGTTTTAGCAGGGAACTCAGGACGCTCGTTGGGGATTGCTCCTTCCGCGCGGCGAAGTCGAAATAAAAGCAGGCAACTGCAGCGTTTTCTCCCCTTGCCCAATCGCCCAACGCATCTATCACTAAGGAGCTAAAATCGCAGCCTGTTAGCAACGCCTCTGGTTCGCGGAGGCTGTACTTTCTTACCTGATAAAGGGTTTTCCGACCCCCGGATCTCCGTAGCAGAACAAAGCTGAGTTACTGGATTCCCCAGCGCCAATGTCATCGAACCAATCCCGATATTTCTCTGATTGTAAGAGCCATTCTCCCACATGCTCAACCCGGTGAGCTCTAATATCATCGTGCCGTGTCCGGGGTTCCAGTGGAGATAACCATGCCAGAATCTGAGCCCTCTCGTCGGCATCGCCAAAGTTATTCACGGTATTAAAGCAGTTGTTGTTGTTAATGAAAGAGTTGCTATTTCCGTCGAGGCGAGTTTGTGACATTTCTTTTGTTCCTCCGGTGTTTGTAAGGTTGGAGATTCGAAGTAGAGGATTCATAGGGCGAGATCTTAAACACATTGGGTCGGTTGATGGGGCTCCGGGGGCTGAATAAATGGGGATTACGGTTATTGCATTATCTGGTGGAGATGGCGCTAATATAGCACATGCTAAAGTACGGAGACCAAGAGATAGCAAGCGGTTTGCCCTGTCACCTTGGGGTATCTAAGCGAACTCTCAACCGATGAGCCTCATGTCATGACAAATACGGAAAATTAAACCAGGATGAATAGCGTAGAGAGGCCCCGCAGGGACTTATGAGTGTGAACCTGAGCTTGATACCGCGGCAACAGTCTCTCACTTTCTAAATATTGTTCGGTGGGCAAGCTACATAAGCCAAGTGCACGCTAGGGATCTAGACTAAGTCAAGTGCTCGAGTGCTGTATGAACATGTACTCGAGAACTAATCCAAGGTATAGGGGGGTGTGTGTGTTTTTGTACAAAACAGGTATTATTTCATGGGTTGACCTAAATTACCTCTGGGAAAACATCCCTCCTAGCACTTGTATGGTTTATGACTTAGTGTGAATGACGGTGAACTTGGCAATATAAACAGTGTAAAAAAAGTGGCTGGGCTGATCAGGTCGGAGTGATTCCATCCGGTACATGATAGGGGCAGTGGGCAATCTGGATGACAATGTGTGCTGTAGTTTTGGTGCTGGAATATTTCCCAAGTCTTTTTCTCTATGAACAAGCTAGTCCATTCACAACAAAAGGGGGAACGTTTAGATCTACGGCAAGTTTACACACGCGGCAGGACCCCCCTAACCATTGGACAATCACTCGCTTTCTCTTTGATATTCGCTTATCCTGCCGCCCCTCAAAATTACGCCACCGGCCGATCCTTCGTGTTGGCGCCCGTTCCCGATCTTGCTGCCTTGTTGGCGAACGCCTTATTTAATTACCGGCCTCTCATCTGGAGTGCCGTATCTGCTCGAGCACCTTGCAAAACTAGATTCGCCACTGAACGATACCGCATAGTCTAATTTGGCGAGGACCGGCAGACGCTTTCACGTTGAAAATAAGTGGTTGAAGTGAGACCTGCGATCGCGTTAACTCGAGAGCCTGGGAAGGTTTAGTCCCGCCTCGAAGAGTTAATAGATCGCGTTTTACCCCCGATTTTAAGACAAAACAAGAATAAAAATCTTATTTGAACTTCCTGCAGTAGCGCCCACTGGCCTCTCCGGATTATGCCGCGGTCGATTTACCCCATGTCTTGGATAGAAATGCCATTGTGCGTAGTATTACAGCACAAGCACAAGTTCAATGAGATGGACCGTCGGCTAAATGAGAGCTTCCGCCACGGCAACCATATCAAGATTCAACCCGATCTAACTCCACCTTGACGTGCATGAACTGCTGGAATCGTAAATCTTGGAGAAACAGGGATATGGTAACTTTATATGAGTTCGCATGAGTGTACCGGTGTGGATGAGGGTATCCGTTAGGGTAGTTTAGAAGGGTTGCACGCCTATTTTTGGCTGCCCTATTGAGTGATCTTGGCACAGTTGATTAGCCCACAAGAGGCTCGCTCTATTGTAACTAGACTGGACAACACACACAGACAAGATAACCACACCCACATAGTTAACCAATACACGCTTTTCCTTTCCATCTCAATTGGGCCTAGCGCCAACCTCTTTCTATCTTTCCTTGTCCGGCCAATTAGATAATTCATCGTCAGGTCAACTCTCAAGCGGTATATTATTCGGTTTAGCAAGAGGTCACGATAAAAAGCAGGGACCGGATACAACAGCGCTCGAAACACCATCCATCCAAAGGCGAAACGAAAAGTTGCCTGACAAAGTGGTGCTCTGAAACGGATTGGTGTTTAATTTGACAAATCTGTTCCCGCCCCCGCCAGACCGTTTTTCAGTGCGAAGCAATTGGCATTGGCCATTTGAGGCGCACTCTCAACCAACATCAAAATAGCGGACAAGATAGAAGGAAAGCCTGCCACCGTCGCTTCTGAGCGCGCGGCATCTGTGAGGCAATTGGAGTCAGAGGAAGAGGAGGAGGTGTCTCCGAAGGTGGTTTACTACGAACGCAACGGTACTTGGTATATCCTATTGACAATAGACCTCCCAGAATTGGGAAAGCCAACCGACGAGGAAGCCAGACTGAGCCCAGCCAACGTTTCCTCTGAGTTATTTGAGTTTCAGTCTACCAGTCAACGTGAGCGAACTCCTGTGAAGAAATTGGAAAACACTCCAACAGCTGTTCAAGTCATGAGCGCGCCTTGTCGAATGGGTATGCGCTTCTCCGGCCATCGAGGTGTGAAGGTTGAAGAGTTTCTCACATGGATGGATGCATGGTTTGCCACTATGGGAAGACAGTTTGACGGAGCAACGAGCACATCGAGGAGGAGACGAGCAGGGCAGATCAGTCTTGCAGTCAAGGAAGGTTCTGCCGCCTGGAAGTTCATGTATTCTCTTCCCCAAGACATCTTTGGTGATGAGGACTCCCTGAGGCACATATTGGTTGAGCGCTTCCATGATCATGAAATGGAGGGCCATGATGTGGAAGATGTCACTTCGATGGTAAGGGAGTTAAAGCAAGGTGACCGTGATATGTTTTGGTACTCGAGACAGGTACTGAAAATACTCGAGCACAAACCAGTCAATCTAGATCGCTACGACAAACTTGTAATTGCCTATTAATTCGAGGGATTGACCAGCCGCCGTCTACGTGAGACAGCTACTCTCAAATTCTGTGGTCCAGACTCCACGTTTACTCCTGTTCGAGCTGTCAAAGATATGATGCGCTATGGCCGGCAGATCAAGGAAATGGGTTACAAGCGTCAGGATGATAGTGATGATGATGACAACAATGACGACAACTCCAGTGATGAGGAAGATTCCAATGACTCTGACTCTGACTCCGATGATAGTTATGTGAGGAAGAAGAAGAAGAAGTTCAAGAAGAAGAAGGCTGGGAAGGCTAAGAAGAAGAGCGGTGAGAGGTTGAAGGTTAACGGGAGGAAGAAGAGAGGGGATGATGACAACGATTCTGTTAGAGGTGAAGTGAGAGAGCTACGGGAAATGGTTCGTGACTTGGTGAAGGCTCAGAAGGAAGCAGTTACACCTAGCACCAGCATTGTGGCAAATCGCCCAGAGAACAACATCATTCCCCTGGAGACCTACAACATGGGTGACAATTATTGACGTTATCTGCCTTCTCTGCAGCCCGACTATTATAAATCTGGACGAGATGCTAGTCTCCCTACTTGACGGCGCCCGCAATATCCGAATAGAAGGAACGATATTCCTCCAGCCACCGACCACACTCGAGACCGCCATGAAGCGTACCCTTCTTCTCAGTCAAATCGACGTACAAGAGATCGCGAGCGACGTGTGCCTCCCTCTTTCAATCCTCATGTTGACGAACCAATTTCAATTGACCCCACTCGCAATACTCGAGTATCGAATGCAGAACTTCGGTCAATTGTCGGCCCTAATAGTACTCTTTACTACCCTTACTGGCAGCCGGTCGTTTGCTTTCACTGTCAAGAGAAAGGCCACATCCGCCCGTAGTGTCCCCACCTGAATGAAGTCCCTGTTCGTGTGACAACAAGCTTAGGACCAGACCACCCCGACACCCAGCCAGTAAATAGACAGGAACCACAACTGTTAGGTCCCGGCCCACCGGTTAATGTTGTCGAGATTGCTGTCAAGTCTTCCGCGCTCAATAGAGTGAACGTCCGTGAGGTGACAGCAGCTGAGGTCCGCCCCACTGACTTGGAGGAGTTTGTTAAGCGCGTCACAGAACTGGACATTGGCGATCATCTGGAGTCCGGTACTGATAGTTACTCAAGCAATGAAGAGGACGATGTTGCAGCCGTTCCAGTTATGGGAGGCGAAAGAGCTCGACGTTTTAGCGACCTACCCCAAGACTTTGAAGGAGAAGCAGGACCCACCAGCCAACGGCCGAGGACGACATATGGGGGTGGTGATGACGACGACGTTGAAGAAGTAGCTCCTGGCAAACGAAAGGTCAAGACACCAGTTTCTCAAGCATCGGGCAAACCAATACGCATCATGGCTGGCCGTGAAAAATTTGACTTTGTCGGAGCTTTCCGCGATGCTCCAGTTACCAGCCTGAAATGGGGGTCCTTCTTTGATCTTGCACACTCCGTTAAGCGTGATATTTGCCATCTCCTTGTTCAAGAGCAAGAGAAAGGTCTTGAGAGAGAAAAGGGGAAAGGCAAGAGCAAAGCGAAGACTGTTACAATTGATGTCGGCATCGGAAATGGACCTGCTGTTGAAGCAGAGGAGGAAGTCCTTGCTGTCGCCAGTGATAGACACCTTGGCGATGTTTTCAACTTCTCTACTAAAGGAACCATTGACAGAAGCTCGTAGTTTTCAAGTCTCGAGGATCTTATTCGATGCAGGATCGGTCGTGAATCTGATGCCTATCCACCTTCTCCAATTGATCGGCGCTAAACTACAGAGAGCAGGAGGAATGGTGATTCGAACCGCTACAAATGCTCTTGCTAAGATTAGTTACTGTGCGGATGTCCGCATTACTATCGCCGATGTACCATGTGATTTACGCATATATGCTTTACCTGAGGAATACAAACCGACGTACCCTCTCCTTCTAAGCAGACGCTGGCTTCGAGCAGTCAAGGCAAAAGGCGACTATGCTACTGGCAGATACTGGATCATGCATCACCAAGGCATCCGAGTCCAGATTCCCTGTGATCGCAAAGCAAATATTAAGACTCCAGAGCCCGGCCGTCATTCCCGCGTGCCGATTGTTATGAGAGACAAGAGTACAGACAAGCGCAGAATATCGGCTGAGGTTGAAGAGGAGCCTGAATGGCAGCATTCTGGTGGAGCAAAGATATTTGAGGAACTCGTCGAAATCATCAAACAGGAAGCAATCGAAGCCATGAGGTGAGAGGACGAGGAAGAAGGCGGTTTGACCGATGAGTCGGAAAACTAAACCCGCCAGGTAATATATCAAGTCGATTGTCTCGCGAGAACGATACGATGAGTGTTATGAATGTGTTTGATGTGTCGAATCTTAATGACTTGGTAGAAGGGAGAGAAGAGAAGAGAGCTACTGAGTTAGCTAATGATTTTACTGACTATTTAGATCTCACAGTTACTACTGATGTTATGAATACCCTGCAGCGCGAGGAAGGGCTGATTGTTCCGGCTGATTTGTTTGATTGTTTACCTATTACGAAAGTCGCTAATGATAGCGCAAATGTTTGCCAGCCCTGTGCTGATGATATTACGAAAGTCGCTAATGATAGCGCACATGCTTGCCAGCTGATGGCTGATGATTTTACAGATGAGATCAATTTTTTCAGGGATGAGGGAGTTTACATATGCGGCGAGGTTGGTTGCTGGAAGGAGAGTGCATGGGATTCGCAGATGGTGAATGCCCGCGAGTTTCGGAGAAATGATCGAAGAGTGGATGCGATCAAATCCAACATTGAGGAAGCTGAAGCACATCAGCGCAAACAAAGTGAAAATGACGTGGAGAGCCGCGGTGTTCCTGAGGAATACGACCGGCAAAGGGAACCTATATATGGATCTATCACCCACCCAGATGATCCAACAAAGACAGCGGAAATGCGGGCCTTGGGCCATGTTCTTCAGTATGCTACAAAACGCCGCCCTATCAATTACCGCCGCCGGCTAATGAGTTCAGCAACCGGGATTCCCACATGGTTTGAGGCCTCCGGAGTCAAGCTCGGAGACCAGCTGACAGCGCAGCAGAAAGAGGAGGCGAAGAAGTTACACTATACATTGAAGGACTTGTTTGCAAGTGGTATTGAGGAGATGCTAGTCACAGACCTGGTAGTGCACCAAATACCTGTATACCCCGGTGTGCCACCGAAGCGGACGAAAGACAGAATCGATACCAGAGAAGAAATAAACTGGATGGTGAAGAAGATTCCGGAGATGGAGAGAGCGGGAGTGATCGGGAGATCTGAATCACCTTGGTCTCACCGGACGAAATTTGTACGAAAGAAGGACGGCGGCCTACGTATGGTACATGTCTTCTGCCCAATCAACCAAGCTACTATACTTTCCAGCTACCTGATGAAACGAATTGAGCCAGTGGTGAACAACCTGATGAGATCAGTATTCTCAACCTACTTTCAAGCAGATGCGGGGAACGGTTTCTGGGCAGTTCTGATGTACCCGCCACATGCTTATCGAACAGCGTTTTCTACCCCAGATGGCCAATGGCAGTACTTGAGAATGGGTCAAGGCTTAGCGGGAGCACCCCAGACTTACACACGGCTTAAGGATATCTGTAGTGGTTATATACCAGCACCTGACCCGGAGCCCTGTCTAAACCAGTGTTCAGCCGGCTCGTTTGAATGCTTTGTGGATGATGATTTCGGTGCCTTTCCAAGCTTTCGTTCGCAGTTTGACTTCCTACACCAGCATTACTTTCCGAGATTAGCCTGGGCTAGACCCACCCTTAAAGGCAGCAAGTGCGGATTTTTTCTAGACAAAATCACCCCCTTAGGATTTTCGAGCGACGGTAGCGGTTTACGTCCCTCCTTAGATAAAGTACAAGCAATACGTGAGTACCCACGCCCAACAAATGCGGCAGAAATTGAGGCCTTTATCTACATGACGATATACTTGCGTCAATTTATCCCGGATCCAGTTGAGCATGCACCGATCCTCAAGGAAGGGATACTATACTCACTGTCTACAGGAAATAAGAAGAATGAGCCTGCGCAGACCAGCAGTCGAGGTAAGCGAGTCAAGATCGTCGCAGGCATAAAATGGGAACAAGAGCAGGAAACTGCATTTGAGGCTATCAAGAAGGCTATCATGGAGAACGTTGTATTTGGAGTAGACGAGACCAAGCAATATCACCTCATGACGGACGCCTCAATACACGCGATAAGCGGAGTGCTATTCCAGCTGCCGAATACCCCTGCTGGGACAAGTCTGACGACGAAGACGAGAAAGGACATGAAGATTATAATGTTCCTTTCCAAGCGTCCTATTGCGGCGGAAACCCGATACTCTACTACTGAACGAGAGGCACTGGCAATACTAAGATGTCTGGAAGAGGTTAGATGGCTGGTACTTGGTTCACCTTACCCAACTAAGGTCTATACAGACCACAAAGCACTACTGGGATTGCTTCCGAAAGACGACGCTAATGGGCGAATTGTTAGATAGCAGATCCGATTAGCGGAATACGATGTTGAATACATACATATTGCAGGGAAGGAGAATGCCCTCGCGGATGGAATGAGCAGAATGAGACAAAGCGAGAGCACGCTTACCGATGTTGAACACTCATTTGGCGGAAAGCTGGAAGTAAACGCTACAGAGGCGGAGCGTACGTCTGAGTGGAGAGACTGGTTAGCAGACGAATGGTACGGGCAGATCATACACTACAAGTTATTCGGCGAACTCGACAGCTATACTGATCAGAATGGAGAACCTTTAACGGCGAGAAAATGACGTATCCTCCACCTTCAATCCAAGCACTATCGGCTACTACACAATCGACAGCCCCCCTCCTCTACCGACAACGAAGCAAACCTTACGGGAATCAGAATCTCGGGTAGCGAGGATACCATCAGGCTAGATAATAGTGTGGTGTTTGTTGAACGAGATGGTAAAGAAGCTTTTTGCGTCAGGGCGATAGAAGTGCAGTCGATTCTTTATCAGTTACATGATTGCCATGGCCACTTTGCAGCCGGAGTTCTGATGAGGCCAGTTATTGGCCGCTACTATTGGCCTACGAGAGACGGAAGGATATTACAGTCTACTGCGCTACTTGCCCGAGTTGCCAGATGATTGGACCATTGAGGCTGTCAGTGAGCCAGATGGCCATACTTGATCTACAGCCATTGGATATGATGGGGTTTGACTTCGTCGGCAGATTTCCGGAAACTCCCAGGAGCAATCGATACATCATCATAGGTGTCGATTATTTTACCTGTTTTCTCTTTGCAAAAGCAGTACCGGACAGCCAGGGCAAATCGGCCGTAGCTTTGCTTCTGGAGATAGTTAAACAATTTGGATGGCCTAGCGCCGTATACACGGACAACCGTGCCCACTTTGTTTCCGGCGAATTCGCCAACTTACTAAAGCGCCTATCTGTGGCTCATTTGCCAGCCCCCAAGTCACACCCGCAGTCTGTTGGTCTAGCTGAGCGCTATGTGAAGCTCCTCGTCGATGGTCTCAAAGTTACAATAATGGGAAGAAAGGTGCCACAGACAGATTGGGACTTGGTTATCGATTCTGTCACCCACGCTATTAATACTCGAGTACTTAGTATTCACAGCTTTACCCCAGCGGAATTATGACTTGGATTTAACCCAAATAAAACCGGATAGGATGTCAACCCTAATACTGAGTGTGCTGTAACAACACTTTGGTCTGCAATAGAAGCCGGAGAGAACCCATGGGATGGAGAAGAGGAACTCGCTGAACGGCAAATAGAACGGCTCACTCAAATCGATCACATCCGTGGAGAAGCCGCAATACAGATGACTGAAGTAGCTGAACCACGAGAAGCACAGCAGAAACCCGTACGCCATACCCCGCCAAAGGAAGGAGATTTAGTCTTGCTGAGGAGGTTCCTGTTGGACCAACGCCGCAGAAGCAAACAGGAACCATGATGGGAGGGTCCATACGTCCTTTCTGATCTTGCGTATCATGGCAAAACAGGACGCCTACTCGATATCAATACAGATAAAGTTGTGCGAGTCAAGAAAGGTGCCTTGCGTGATCGAGTCCATCTGAATGACTTGAAGATCTATCTACAGCGAAATGACGAGGAGGTAGCAGACATTGAAGAGGTGGATATACTGGAGTACGAGAAGGACAAGGCGGCAAGACAGCAGATGGGAGCATGTATGACGGGTCATGTACAGGCGATGTTTAGATATTTGAAGTGGATCGGAGAAGCCGAAGGGATTGGCTAATGTAGTGTTCGTTACGGGGCGGGGCGGGGCGGGTTTTCACTTGCCAGACCCCGCCCTTACACGGGGCCGGGGGGGTATGTTTTGGGTAATCCCCGCCCTCCCCCCGTCCGGGGCCCACCCGCACTCATTCCCTGGACGGGGCCCCGTATTTTACCACCTATTTTTAACGGGGACGCGTCTGGGGTATGGGTGGGGCGGGGGCCTGAGCGGGGACAGGGGCAGGGAATGCCGAAAAAGACACCCCGCCCCAGGCCGTTGAGTGGGGCGGGGCGGGGAAAAGGGCCGGGGGCCCGCATTTTTGAGGGCCCCGTCCGCCCCGTAACGAACTCTAGGCTAATGTATAGGCGGAGGATCATGTCTAGTCACTCGATGATATCGAGCTGTACTACCAAGGAGGAGCCAGAGGGCTTATTTGTTGCGAGATTTCTTTTGTATCATTTCATTTGTTTGAGCACCTTCGTGGGCGAAGGCAAAAGGGAGGAGGAGACCCTTGTGGATGAGGGTATCCGTTAGGGTAGTTTAGAAGGGTTGCACGCCTATTTTTGGCTGCCCTATTGAGTGATCTTGGCACAGTTGATTAGCCCACAAGAGGCTCGCTCTTTTGTAACTAGACTGGAACACACACACAGACAAGATAACCACACCCACATAGTTAACCAATACACGCTTTTCCTTTCCATCTCAATTGGGCCTAGCGCCAACCTCTTTCTATCTTTCCTTGTCCGGCCAATTAGATAATTCATCGTCAGGTCAACTCTCAAGCGGTATATTATTCAGTTTAGCAAGAGGTCACGATAAAAAGCAGGGACCGGATACAACAGCGCTCGAAACACCATCCATCCGAAGGCGAAATGAAAAGTTGCCCGACACCGGTAGACTAGGCGCTTGAACCAAATTTCCGACGCCCTTTTGCAGTTTCGGACCATGTCTCTAAGATTCCCACATGTATGAATACGATGAGCGATAAGATGGCGGTCACCAGTTCCTCGGTTCCTTGGACATATATTCTTTTCATAATCACCCAGGGGGTGCCGGCACTGGGTATGATTTGGTTCCCATCGCTTTGCGCCCAGGCTTGATCGCTGACAAAAGGTAAGTCACCTAATTCTGGTAGCTTGGCAATCTACCCCCAAGTCACAACCTCGTTTGGAGAAACATGTTGGTAGAGCATTGGCTATTGAACTGGCATGATCCAAACCTCTGGCACTGCACATAAGTTACTGTGTATCATACAAATCTGAACCGAAACTTTATCCAAAACATAATCTCTGCTTTAACCTGGGTCAACTAATAATGTTTGCTCTATAAGCCTAGCCGATAAGCGAGTTGGAGCCAATACTGTCAAACTGATACGACGCAGAATGGCTATATCGTGATCCGGAGGTCCTACCTTCGCCATACTAGTAATGCATAACTCTTGGCTCCTCGATCGTACGGCAAAAAGTGAAAACATAACTCCTTATAATTGGTCAACAGGTAAACTCGTGACTTTGCTGATCGGGCAGTAATAGCAGAGCCGCAGTCCGAAAGTTCTAGTACCCAGCTGGTACCGTGATAAACTTCTATAGCGGATGTACCGGTATTTAAAGTCCTTTGTGTTACAGTACCACCTTGGGTGCCGGAAGTTTTGGAACGGGGCAGTTCACACGAGTGCCATCCAATTATTTCCGGGAGGCTGGGTTTTCTTAATGCGGGTCTCCAGCGCGGTGTCTGGGAACTCAAAAGAACCACGGAGAAAGCTAGATGATTAAAGAACACTGGGCCATGCAATACCAGTATTGTGCTCGTGGGACCTTCAGATCTTCGGGGTATAAGTAGCATACGGTATAGTACAGCATATACTAGTTTACAAAGTTTTCTCAAACGGGAGTCCTCTAGCGAGAATGCGAAGATGGGGCGGTTTAGGTTCTTTGCGTGGAAATGATTGGCTGTGGCGTGCTTGTGACACAACAATCTATCACACATCAAAGTAAGCCCCGCTTTTCCTGGTTTAAGTGAATGAGGCCCCGATTCATCTTTATAAACTGCCCGACTGCCATACTATCTGCTAACCTATTACCAACCTTATCCGCCATGAATACATCACCGACCGGGAACACTGGATCAAGTCCGTTTGGTCCATCGCAGTATGGGATGCCGAGCATTCGTGCCGACTATCGCATGACAAATACGATTTATGGCGACTCGAATTCGAACGTTGGGAATGTGTCAAATAGCTACAACACCATCAACGTAGGAATAGAGGAAGAGTCTTTGCGCATCCAAGAATGGATATCTCCACTCGAACCCCATAAAAGGCATCGGGATGTGAGAAACGGCCGCCTTGATGGTGTTGGGGAATGGGTCATCCGGAGGAGAGAGTTCGAGTCATGGGGCAGGAGCAAAGACGGGTCGGCGAATCCTACATTGTTGTGCTATGGGGGTCAAGGGGTTGGAAAGACGTATATAAGGTACAAGTGAATTCTCCTGAAAAAAATGGTCAATGTTGACCAAAAATAAAATCAGTTCATTGGTAATAGACACCCTGCGGAAGCAAACTCGGGGACGGAATATCGCCGTTATATTTCTATACTGCGATTACCAGACACAGAAGGACCAATCGGCGGTGAATATGATAGGGAGTCTAGTTCGGCAGGTTTCTTTGAGAACGCAGAGGATTCCCAGCGAAATTAAAAGTGCTTTTGACGAGTCAAAGCAGGAGGGTGGCGATGGTCTGCAGTTGCCGGATATGGTGAAACTATTCGTCCAGGTAATCGGTTCCATCGAGGTAGTATACCTTTGTGTCGACGCCGTAGACGAGGTGCTTCCACAACATCGATTAGAGTTCCTTCGCGCCTTAAGGCAAATTATTCAAGATGCACCAAACGTGCGGCTATTTCTTACAGGGAGACCGTACGTTCGTGCGGAACTCGATAAGCATGTCACCAAAGGGGCCTTTACCATACACATTGTGGCCGACCAAGGAGATATCACTCGATACCTAAATCAGAAGATGGACGATGACGATGACCAAGATCCAGGCTTGATGACAGATGATCTGAAAGATAATATCATGAGAACAATGTTGGAGAAGGCTTCGGAAATGTGAGTAGAAGCACTTCGATTCCAAATTCGAATCTCTCACTGATTTTGTGCTCAGGTTTCTACTCGTTGCATTAAATATTGAGGCAATCTTGGGCGAGACCTCATTAGCGAGCCGAAAGCAAATGTTGCGGAAGGTAACGACAACGGGCGTGGCCCTCGACAGTGTGTATGTCCAAACATTGCAGCGGATAAGGGAGCAGAGGGGAGATCGATCGCGACTAGGGATGGAGGTGCTGATGTGGGTATCCCACGCGGAGCGGCCCTTGAAGATTGACGAGCTCTGCCACGCCCTGGCGGTAGACATACAGTCGACGGATCTGGACCCTGAGAATATCCGGCCGCAAGCTACTGTACTAGGGTCATGCTTAGGGCTCGCTGTGGTTGACGCGGAGACATCCACAGTCCGGCTAATCCACCACACGCTTCAAGAATACCTTTCCCAATCTTGTACCTTTCCAGATGCCCACAAAATACTTGGGCAGGTCTGCTTGACCTATCTAAATCACAAGCTGGTTCGGGGCCTCCCGGCTAACAACGTTTCGAACCTTGGAGACATGCCGTTTCTCAATTATTCTTCTTTGTATTGGGGAAGTCACGCGAAAATGGAACTCTCAGATTGCTCGAAATCACTTGCACTGGAGCTATTAAACCTCGGTGGGAACCATATATACGCTACCTTACTTGTCCAACAAATAAACAGTTCCCATTATTGTTCACTTCCCCATCACCTATGGCCTAGTTTGCACTGCGCATCCTACTTCGGAATTGATGATATCGTGGCTGCTTTGATAGAGAGGGAAGGCTGTGATATCAATCAGAGTGACTGCAAGGGTTTTACAGCATTAATGTGGGCTGCTCAGCAAGGGAATGAAGGGATAGTGAGACGGCTGCTCGTGCGGAACAATGTCAATCCCGACAAGCCAAACGATTATGGCGGAACACCACTCTGGATCGCGTCTTACGGTGGGCATGAGGGAGTGGTGAAACTATTGCTCGCACGGAACGATGTCAATCCCGACAAGCCAAACAACGATGGCCAAACGCCGCTCTTGGCCGCTTCTTACGGTGGGCATGAGGGGGTGGTGAAACTATTGCTCGCACGGAACGATGTCAATCCCGACAAGCCAACCGACGATGGCCGAACGCCGCTCCGGGCCGCTTCTTACGGTGGGCATGA
>Ga0307509_10004136_pt1 | contig 21202 bp, 23 predicted proteins | sample 10_EM_MG_FD_202245 | JGI IMG/M metagenome (GOLD analysis project Ga0307509, IMG submission 202245) | Populus trichocarpa ectomycorrhiza microbial communities from riparian zone in the Pacific Northwest, United States - 10_EM | ecosystem: Host-associated > Plants > Roots > Unclassified | place... | reverse complement strand
AAGGGAATATTTTAAATAGGTTGAATTGTTTTGCATGAATATGCGGCCAAGTTGAAGCCGTACACTTAAGATGGCAGTGCCCATATTGAGTGTCCGGCTTCAACTCGGCCGCCCGGGGTACTACACAATCCGCGGGCGTTTAAGGGAATATTTTAAATAGGTTGAATTGTTCTGCATGAATATGCGGCCAAGGTGAAGCCGTACACTTAAGCTGGCAGTTCCCATATTGAGTGTCCGGCTTCAACTCGGCCGCGGGAGTAATATACGATCTGCGGGCGTTTAAGGCAATATTTTAAATAGGTTGAATTGAGTAGGGGGCCTAGTTGAAGCCGGCGACTTAAGGGAGATATTCCCTTAGAAAGTGTCCGGCTTCAACTTGGCCGCGTGAGTTCTGCGGATGATGATTAATAATACCAATTTATTATCTCCTGTGGCGAAGCCAACCAAAGTAGGGGGTCTCCCTGGCGGCCGCGCCGGGCGTCTTGTGAACAGTAAGGGAATTATGGAAGTGACAGTAGGGCGCGGGCTAAAAAAAGCGCAACGTAGGATGTCAGTGGACGGGAGCGGACAGATCTAGGTCGCTAGAGGTGAGAGGGGATCTGGGAGGGCCGCCGGATGCGCGCAGTTGGTAAGAGTAGGCAGGAGGCCTGTAGACGAGAAGATAAGAGGGCGGATACAACAGGAAGGCGCTGGGAGGGGGTGGGGTCGCAAGGAGGACGTCGGACGCTTTGGAGGGAAAGTGGGGCGTCCGGGCGCACCAGACGCAAGAGATGAAAGGCAAAGAGGGCTCAGGAGATCCGGAAGGACGGGAGGCAAAGAGCGGACTGTCTTCGTCCGGACCCGGGCTCGATACGTCTGGTGAACAAGGTTTTTTTGCTGATGAGCCATCGTTGTCCCCTTCATGGAATGGAGACATTACCTGGAAGGAACGGGGAAGCCGGTAACAGTCTATATGGATCATCCAAACCTCCAATATTTTCTTACAACGAAGGTCTGGATGCACAGACAGATAAGGTGGGCTCAAAAATTATGTGGCTTTAACTTTAAAATAGTCTATCGTCCCGGAACCAAGGCAGGCAAACCAGATGCTTTGAGCAGGCGGCCGGAGCACCGCCCTGAGCAGGGAGCTACGCATTGTGAACAACAAATTCTGTAACCCAAGCACTTCGGAAGATTCGAGATCGCCGTTGTATGCGGTGCAAATGTGGAACAGCTCCAACAGGGATTGCCTCAAATGGAAAAGGAAATGGGAATTCGGGTACAAAGACTTTCAGAAGACGCACGAATCCCGATAAAAGGATCAAAGCTAGCTGCACGACAGGACCTCTACAGTAGCGAAGACATTAACATCCTGGCAAATAACCGAGCCCTGGTTAAGATTGGCTTAGCCATCGCAGTACCAGAAGGAACCTACGGTCATATAGCACCTAGAGGTGGTTTGGCAACTACGGGGATCTCAGTAGATGCAGGGGTTATTGACGCTGATTATAGAGAAGAAGTCAAGGTCCAACTCGTTAACTACAATAGTATCGACTATGAAGTAAGGAAAGGTGACCGCATAGCTCAGCTAATTGTGGAATGGTTGGATGAGCAAGATTGGATGGAGGTAGAAGAATTGGATGTGACGGAAAGAGCCGAGAAAGGGTTTGGAAGTAGCGGGCTAGGAACGGAGTTGAAAGAAGTCCAACTGACTATATGCTTCCTTCACGCAGATGGCAACAATCAGTTCTACCATCCTTTTGACATAAATCAACACCCTATGTTACACAAGGGTCAAGTCCTCCTATCTAACACAATTATTGCTAAAGCCAGCTTAAGGAAATTTGAAGAAGATTTTCTATCATCAGTTAAAGAAGCGGCAATGGAGGATGAGAACTGGATGCGAAGAAAGAAAGGGTTGGAAACCTTAACCAGGGAAGAAAAGGAACTGCCTAAGCAATGGTCGATATCCGAAGGCCTACTCTACTACAAAGATTGACTATTCATTCCCGATAACGAACATCTGCAAACCCTTATTGCTAAAAGTTGTCAAGATTCCACAATAGCCGGTCATTTTGGACAAGAGAAAACCCTGGAAATTATCACCTGAGATTTCTATTGGAAAAAGATAACCGATGGGGTAAACGACTATGTCCGATCCTGTACCACATGCCAACAAGTGAAAGCCCCAAGACATGCTCGCTTTGGGTTAGTTAGTCCCCTACAAGTACCTTATACAGCTTGGGCCTCTACATCGGTAGACTTCATCACACAGCTACCAAACTCGGCAGGGTATGCTCAGATCATGGTTGTAGTAGACCGATTCACAAAAATGGCCCACTTTATCGGATTACAAGAAAGCTTAACCGCTAAAGAGGTGGCAGAAGCATTCCTTAAGGAAGTATGGAAACTTCACGGGCTACCATCAGAAATCATCTCGGATATGGATGCGAAGTTTGCGGGAGAATTTTGGGAATCATTGTGTAAAAGAGTTGGGATTAAGAGAAAAATGTAGACAGCGTACCATCCCCAAACTGACGGACAAACGGAAAGAGTCAATCAGGTATTGGGAGGGTATCTTCGAATATTTGTCAACTATGATCAGGACGACTGGTATCACCTCTGACCCCTAGCCGCGTACGCCTACAACAACTCGGTTACAACCGCACATGACATGACCCCCTTCTTCGCAAACTACGGGTATTATCCACAAACCGAATGGCTAAAAGAACGAGAAGCACAAAGTCTAGGAGCCAACCTTTATGCCTACTGGATGCAAACGATACATCAACAAGTGAGAAAATCACTGGAAAGGACAAGGGAAGCTATGGGACGATATTACGATCGAAAGGCTAAGCAACAACCAGACTTTAAAGTTGGTGACTTGGTCATGCTCAGCGCTAAAAATATCCGAACGAAACGCCCCTCTATGAAGTTAGCTCCAAAACTTTACGGTCCCTTCAAAATCCTAGAACAAAGAGGAGAACTTGCCTACAAGTTAGAAATATCGGATCGATGGAAAATACACCCGGTATTCCATGTGTCGCTTCTCGAGCCCTACCGAACTTCTACTCGACCTGCCCGATAACAACCACCGATGACCCCAGAAGATATAGATGGAGATCTTGAGTGGGAGGTGGAAAAAATAGTAAAGAGTGAAATAATCTCTTATTAACGAAGAGTTCGTGGAAGTACCACATCTTTTGAAGAACTGCGTTACTTTGTAAAATAGAAAGGGTGTTCGGAAGATGAGAACACCTGGGAACCACCGGTGCATTTAGAACATGCTAAGGAATTGGTTGAGGAATTTCATAGGTAGAATCCAGATATGCCAAAATTGGGCTAAGTAGTATTACTAGGAAAAAGGTTTTCCTGCCGTGGCCAAGTAAACACGGAAGGTTTTTTACCCTACCTCGTAGAGTACTAAAAGGAAATTATGTTTATCACTATATATTATGTAGTATAAGAGTTTGAGGTCAAACCCCTTTGGTGGGAGCTAATATTACCCGAGCGGGAATAGCTTGCATAATTATGCGTGAGGTATATGCCACCATGGGAGAGAGCATATATCCGAACCCAAGCTTCCTGAGTAGGGACTTCCCGAAGGCATCTGGGAGACTACTCAGGAACCACAAAGAGTTCGTGTTTCAACATATGGCAACCTGATTGGGACGATGATTAGAGAACCAGTTCTCTACTCTTACTAATGCATACGCATTATGCATTGATAGATGAATATCGGACTTGATCACTCCATATTCATGATACTATTGGTATGTCGCCATTTAGACTGCATATTCCATTATAGTCGGTCAGGATGAAGAGTTCGAAGACTGACTACTGGTGGAGTGGGGACACCCTCAGAAGAAATAGCAGTCGGGAGATTTTCAGAGTCAAGCTGGGCAAGATTCAGGGTCAAAAAGTGTTCGCACTTTGTTCTGACGAACTGAACTCTTAGAAAGATACTTCTTTACTAGAGAAGTCCAAGTAGCATGAACATTAGTATCAATAGTAGGGCTCTCCCCGATGGTTGAGAACATCAGCAAGCAACGGAGAACAGACCTTAACAATATTATAAGTTATTACGATATTCTTCTATTACTTTATCAAATAATTCTTCTTGAGCCTTCCTGACCTATATTCCATTGTCTCGAATATCCTCGGCCTAGTTAGCCTGGAACCCTACCGTGTTAGCCACCCCGTAACATTCACCAACACCGTCTTCCGCAGACTTTGTGGAAAGTTATTCTACTAGACTTGACCATATCAATAGTGTACGGAAAACTTGGCATCAACAGTTCAGGCAAAATATGAGAGATGAAATTCTGAAGTTGCCTTATATTAAGGTCCAGTAAATGGCCGCCCACAGGGGAAACAAGTTTCAAGTACGAATGATTTCTATTCTACTTTAGACTGTTCCTTATTGTTTATTTCTATTTCTATTTAATTCAACATCTTATAATAGCTTGTTCTTTTCTCTTCGCATATTGCTTCGCCATTTCTTTCCCTGTTTTTTCTAATATCTTAGTGCCAAGACTTTGGTAGACTTTTGATTTTGTCAAGTAGTTGTAACGGGGTCTTAGCACTGGACGTTAGTCCAAGGCACACAACGACAGGAAGGTCCTAAACGATAACACTCGTTTAGCGTGAGGATTCGGAGATGACAATCTCAGGTCAAGGCTGATCGTATAACGATAGATCAGGGTCAGGGTTCGTGGGTTCTTGGCGTGGAACTTGGATATCAGAATAGAAGAAGTTATATTCTGAAGTACAAGAGTCGTGAAAGAAATACCAGGTAGCGTAAAGAATCAAGGAAATAAAAGGCGAAGCCCCCCTTTATATAGAAGAAAATCCTAGCACAGCCTTTGCCGCCCGACTCATACCCCAGTATGAGTCGCATATCCGCGTAACCAAGGAAACAATACAATTTGTCGTAAACCTTACAAAGGAAATCCCTCATAGCAACCGTGTAACAAAGGAAAGAACACCAAAGTTATCCCAACACGTATCTCATCAGGGGACCGTGAGAGTAGTGGGGCTTGTAGATGTTGACAGGTCACTTCGTATGGCACGAAACGGGCTACTGACGGACCAGGAGTGGTTGGCACCTCCTGTAACTTTGAGGAGATATTCCTAACACCTACCTCTGGCCCCAGCCTTGGTACTGCACGACAGCACTGTATGGCTGTGTAGTTGTGTGCTTCCAAGTGAAGTAAGATCAATAGAAACACCTCCACAATACCAAAGGAGTTGTGGCTGTCAATCTGACTGGAAGCGGTTCGCAGGATATATAAGGGGTGTGAAGGTGACCGCCTTCTGGTGTGCTACCTGGATACTGTGTGGGAACCACCTACGGGCATACTTTGGTCTTCGGGTAGTAGTATGGTGACCTGTAGCAGGCTTGGGGCTGACCAGGGAAGCTTCATGGCTTTTAGGACAAGCACCCCATCCCCAATCCAAGGCCACCCTGTGTACTGTAGCAGTACCATGGGTTATGAGTAGACTCAAGAGGGGTGAGTCTTGTCACCATTTAAGCGGGTCCCGCATGGTTGGCTGTGGGTAGTGCCCATACATTGAACGAAGCGGGGATTTCTTATCGGAGAAGGATGCAGTCAGCTTTAGAGGCTTAGTATAGCCACGTAGATTTGATGATGGAGTGCATAGCTCATTCAGAGGAAACCCCCACAGGGCTAGTAAGTCCCAATGGATATTATCTTCATGGGAGGCATGTCGGTCAGCCACTGACATGTTACCGATAGGATAGAGCTTTCGCTTATCCAGATATAGCTGGAGAGCCATCACAGGAAGTGCTTCCTCTTGGTGGAGATAGTTGATATCTGAGCGGTTCTACTGCCTCCGAGTTTATGCCCATTTTAGGCAGGTGAGTTGGACAGCTCTGAGCTGAGCTGGGGACTTGCAAAAAGGTCAGAATAGTTGACCGGTGTCCTTTGGCCTTTCATTATTCTACGTAACTAAAGCGAGAGATACCCTATTCTGATAACCAAGGATCCTTGACAGAGAACTTATTGAGTGAAGCTATTACCCTTGTGGGAATAGCTTACCTAATATTTAGAGCGATGTATACAGCTTTATAGAATGACTGTAGATCTGAACCCAAGCTCCTGGAGTTATAAGCTCTCCAGAGGTATCTGGAAGACGACTCGAAACAGTGGATGAGAGCACATTTCAAGATATGTTTAACTGATTAGAACCACATCAGCAAAAAAAGAAAGTTGCACCCGGACGCACCCCGTGCTCCCTGTGCGTCCGGCGGTCCAGGCGCATAGAACGTAAACTCGGGTTCTGGGTGTGCGGTCTTATATTGGGTGCTGGTGGACAGGGGTCCATGCTGCCTGGACGGACAAGACGGAACCAAGGACTCAGAAGGTACCCGACGCAGAAAGGTGCTCCGGACGCAAAGAGGTGCTCCGGACGCAACCCTATAGGATAGTGGAATAGTGGAAGTACACAGGTGTAACTGGCTATCATCGAATACCTCCGAAGTCAACAACTCTACCTTCAAGGACTTTGAATGAGTTAGTGAAAACTGTGGAGAATATCCAAATTGTGCGGAAAGATCCATCCAGTATTACTCATGTTTACTTATTTGAGTCATTGAGATACTAATATAGGAATATATTTATTAAAGCTAGTCTAGAAAACAGTAGCACGCGGTAGCTAACAATTTGAAAGTACTTGCCCGGAGAACAAAAGTACAAAGGTATGGATAACCCTTAAATCAGCAGTCGGACAGTGTGCGGACAGAGTGGGTTCGATTCCCCTCGCTGAGGGGAATCGAATGGTATATGTCTCTGAGTGGCCGCATGCCTGTAGCACCCAGTAGCCGACAATTTGAAAGTACTTGCCCGGGGAACTCAAGTACAAAGGTTTGGATAACATGTCAACCAGGGGTCGGACAGCGTCGGGACAGGGTGCGTCGGAATCCGCCGGCCAAGGGGAATCGAATGGTATAGGTTTCAAAGCGTCCACATGGCTATAGAGGTCAGCAGGAAGACAAATGCAGATAGCTCAGCGGGCAGATGTCGGCCAGAGTCGGGAGGGGTCTCATTGCAGTCCGCTCGCCAACGGGGATCGAATGGTATAGGCCTCCGAGCGTCCGCCTGCCTCTACCATCCAGTAGCCAACAATTTGAAAGTACTTGCCGGGGGAACTCAACTACAAAGGTTTGGATAACATTTCAACCAGCCATCGGACAGCGTCAGGACAGGGTGCGTTGGAATCCCCTCACCGAGGGGAATCGAATGGTATAGGCCTCAAAGCGTCCGCATGCCTGTAGCACCCAGTAGCCGCCAATTTGGAAGTACTTGCCCTGGGAAGTCAAGTACAAAGCTTTGGATAACATTTCAACCAGCGGTTGGACATCGTCCGGACAGGGTGCGTTGGAATCCGGCGGTCGAGGGGAATCGAATGGTATAGGTTTCAAAGCGTCCACACGGCTATAGAGATCAGCAGCATGAAAAAGGCAGATAACCTAGCGGGCAGATGTCCGCTAGAGTTGGGAGGGGTCTCATTGGAGTCCGCTCGCCGAGGGGAATCGAATGGTATAGGTCTCGAAGCGTCCGCATGGCTATAGAGGTCAGCAGGAAGAGAAACGCAGATACCTCACCGGGCACGGGCCCATGTCTGCCAGAGTCTGGCAGGACCTGATTGCAATCCGCTAGAGTCTGGCAGGGACTCATTGCAATCCGCCAGAGCCAGGAAGGGCCTGAATGGAATCCGCTCGTTTAGGAGTTATGAATAGTGTCAACCTGGATGGAAGAGCATGCCCCTCTCCGAAGGTTGATAATATTCAATAGTTCAACTGATTCGATCATGAAGCCTGGTACGAGGTGGAAAGAACTTAGAAACCTTTTGCGAGAGTTGTTAGCAGTGATCAAATAAGGGGTATGTTTTGGGTCGTTACCGGGACAATAGATGGTTAGTCATCCTATGTTTAGATCCTCTTTCTTCTGAACAGTCTTTCCCTGCTGATAAAGTAGTCCGTTGTAAGTCGAGGCCACTAGGGGCAGGGAGTGTTCCCCAATGCAGAGACCCATGGGTCACAACCTTGGGTTTCTTCGGGAGATTACGGTGTGAAATTGCCCATCCAGGTGCACTGGGCGGACAGGATGCGGGTTGTATTGCACCCAAAGGACTAGGATGCAACAATTGTGCTGGGGCCATCTGAGGGCGGACTGGGCGGACAGGATGCTCCAGACGGATTTCCTGCGTCAGGACGCAATGCCTATCCGTCTGGAGCAAACACCTTTTTTGCTGATGCATGTTTAGAGAACACTACTCCTCTCATTATCTAGTTGCATATGCAACTGCTATATAAGGCTCTGATAGATGGATAACTAGAACTGCTCACTCCATATTTCATATTGCTACTGGTATGTAGGCATTTGGACCACATATTTATATATAGTTGATCATGATAAAGAGATCGAAGCCTGGCTACTAGTGGAGTGGGGATACCCTCAGATGAAATAGGACTTCGGGAGTTTATCTGAGTTGAGCAGGGCATGATTTCAGAGTCAAACGGTGATCGAACTTTGTTCTCACAAACTGTATTGTTAACAAAATACTTGTTAACTAAAGAAGTCGAAGTTGTATGAACATTAGTATAAATAGTAGACCTCTCCCTCGCTGGTTGAAGAATTATGAAGAAATGAAGAAGCGACCTTAAGAATATAACAAGTTAACAAGTGAGTTATATTCTAACTCTTTGATAATTGACTGACGTATTTTACCTAGTGTTGGGATGTGTCATAGTTATGCGACACTTTATAAATCAGATATATAACATACAAAAACATCAACAGAGCAATCCAGAGTACATAGAATCACATTAGATTTTGTATTTAGAATGCCCATAGGGGTTTGAATTCACCCATCAGATTACAGGTTCAATTGACTACCTGTACTGAAACTATCATCCATTTAGTATAAAAATAAAGAATTTCAAACATCTTGAGCTATTCAGGTGCCAAATTTTGAGCAAAAATGGTAAAATCATTTTCTTTCCTAGTACAGGTACACGGAGGTCTGAACCTTAATTGAGAACTATTTGCAAGTTGATTGGAACTTTACAGGATCCAAGTCGTTGGTTTAAAGTAGTGTACTTATTATTACAGTGTAATTTCCCTCAGCAACCACCTCATAATCGCTTACCTCATCCATGTCAGTCAACCTTACACTACAAGAATCATCCCTATCTGAGCTTAAAGTCTAATTTGGTTTCCTGTCTTGCAGAGGTTGTTTGCTTTCTGCCAGTATAATTGGGCTCTCTTGAACGGATTGGGTTGATTTTTGTTGTATAGTGATTTCAGAAAATATATAGTTTTGAGGAAAAGATTAGAGTACAAATTTTCAAATTCACGACTTGGGATAAATACAAGAGTATTTTCTTTGCAAATCTATAATATGATTCTCCAGACCTATGTATTCCATCTACCTTAAATTGCCCTCAAGAATATGCAATTTTCAATTCTCCAATCTCATTTGATTTACTGCTACATATTTTTCCATACTTACTATTGATTAAGAACTCAATCATTGACAATTACATGAATTTAATTCAACCTTTTCTGGCCAATAGCCAAGTGGTTTGTCTTTATTGCCTCCAATTTCTAAAGCTATTAAGCCTGTGTTGATGGAGATATAGTATCTTCATCATCAAAAAAATCATCGTGCACCCCATCTCTCCCCACTCACCCTGCGTGCTGGACGTTCCAGGCGCTTATAACGTAAACTGGAGTTCTGGGTATGTCAGCCCAGGTTTATTCCGTCCAGAAGTGAAAGGGCCTCCTCCAATGCGTCCGGACGCCACAGGCAGCATCTGGATGCATTGGACACGCCCCCTTTGCGTCCAGACGCCTTAGACCCCCCCCCCCCAGAAACTCTCCCTCCAGCGCCCAGCCTCTTCCTCTCTTCACACCTAAAGTCCACGTTCCCATGCTGCCGTTCTGCGGACGCCTTTCAACCGCAACCTCTCACATTCCGGCCCCCCTGAGACAGGCCCCCCAGCCAGCTTTCCTCCCATGATACCCTCTCTCTTTTGACTTCGTGCCTAGCCTCTCTCTGAATCGGTTTCTCACCCGGAACTTGTCCAACATCACTTCTGTTTCTCCCCTACTGCCGGATTCCCTCCATCTTCTCGCATATTCAGCCGACGTTTTCCAGTCTTCATTTTTTCACCCTATTTCCTGCCAGCGGCCTCAGCCCTTGCTCCTCCACCCTCTGATCCCATCATGTATTCTCCCATATCCGGCGGACGTCCCCCACCCCCTTGCCTTTTCGCTAGGCTCTTTCCTCAGCTCTCCACATACAATCTTGTTCACCCTGTTCCTCTCGCCATCCACCCCCGGACTCTTGCTGTCCACTCGCGGGCTCCCACTGTCTTTCCTGGCTTCTAACAGTCCTCCAGACACATTCCCGTACCTCTTCACCCACAACTGCCCACTTGACAACTTAAACAAGCCCGCCCAGCTTATAACCATCCCCCGATACATTCCCATTCCTACCAAACCTACAATTGCCTGCTAGATGACTTACTCATGCTTGCACGGCTTATAACTATCCGCCAAGTTCATTCTCATTCTTTCACGGCACACCGGCCTGGCCGGCGCACTACTATTGTTTGATCATTCTAGACCCTTTTAGCACGGGTAATCCAACTTGATTTTATTACATATATATTCACGATTAGCGAGTGGTGATAAAACCATTCTCCCTATCCTCTTGATTGGTTTCTTCCAACTGTGATTCTGTGTCTAGGATCTGGGAACTGCGCTGCACCAACCAGTCCTCCCGGATTCCCCCCATCCTGTCACTGCAGCTCGCGCTAACAGTGTCTTCCTGAATCCGCCCGGCGGCAAGCCATCTCTAATTCATCCAGCTCCGGATCACTGCCAAACTCCCGCCTCAATGCATCCTCATCATTGTCATATCCGACTGTCCTCTCAATCCACTTTCCCCGCTCCTTCGCCATTTTAGCCTCCACTGTCGTCCTTATCCGCCGGATTATTTGACTCTGCTAACTCTTCCTGTTTTGCCCTACGATCGTGTCTGACGTTCAAGCAGGGCTGTCTATCCATTAGGTGATCTTTCACACAATTCAAGTAGAGGGGGTTTTCAAAAGTATCCGGATGCCGGGGCAGTCAGGGGATCCGGACACTTGTGAAACCTGCCTGTACGCATAGTTTATCTTACCCCCGGAACCAGCCTGTGTGAATGCCACATTCTCGATAAAGATGCCAGTGTGCCGACATCTCAGTGAATGACATAATATGGCCGCTGTAAGCCAGATAAACGGGCCATCGATCTTATCTAGGAAACCCGCATCTGGTATGCCTTTCCTTTTCGAGCTGGCATAATATTGAGCAAATCTCGAGGCCAGAATCTACGGTCTTACGAATCTAAGAGAGATTGGCTATCTGCCACATCCGCTTGATTAGTCTCACTGCAATTAGAAACAATTCCGACAAATGTGAAAAAGATACCTCATAGCTGCCAGGCGGGTAAATGAACCCATCCTCCTCCTGTAGGTATTCCACTCTTCATGCGCAGGCTGTAGGATCATCACTATTGAGCTTATAGAGTTCTGTGATAACCTTCTTTACTGTATGTTGATACTGAGATCTGCATCCACTGTGCTTTGCCCGCATCTGCAAATCAGTTACCAGCGGCCACTCCATTTAATCTGGGATGGGATGCCAGATATCGATTAAGGGTAACTTACCTGGTGACTTGAGGCCGGAGTACCATCAGCAAAGTCAGGAAAACCTAATTGGGTCCAGGCCTCGCTCCAACATGTGCGGACCTCTTCGGTCAGGGGAATGGGGTCCGGAAACGGATTGACAGAGATTGTCCAGTCCCACATCAGCTCATGGGCTCTGGCCAAAATGCTACGCTGAAGCCCTGTGGCCATATTTCGCCTGCTGCTGGCCTGCTGTCTTCTTCCACTATGCAATTCCGGCATTAATAAATCTGGGTGACTTGCGGTTATCGATAGCGTGGCAAGTCGATTTAAGACTGTGGGTGAACGGGAGGGAATTGCAGACGTAAACCCGTTTTGGCTAACGTGTACTGGGGCAGGCATTGTCCGTCCAGAGTAAGTAATCCTCCAGCTGGAACTCAGGGTATTCCCAGGGGTGATTGTCAGTATCAAGCGCTACGAGCTAAGGAACTCACGCCCAATTGGGCTCTGCGCTCCCCAGGCCTATTGATGTTCGGTATCGTCCCCGTGCTGGCTTAACTGGTTCTCCACCTCGCTCGCTCTGCTCACTCTGCTCGCTCTGCTCACTCTGCTCGCTCTGCTCACTCTGCTCGCTCTGCTCACTCTGCTCGCTCTGCTCACTCTGCTCGCTCTGCTCACTCTGCTCGCTCTGCTCACTCTGGCCATCATTGCCCTCATATTCCCCATGATCAGAGTTCTGGCTCTTATTCGATGACTCCAAGACCTGCTGCCGGCGGTTAAGGACAGGCTCTGGTACCTGCAGTCGTGAAGAAGCCAGCTCCAGCACGCTATCCCTCCTCCTACCTACAGCGGACCCAGCTGTAACTGACTCACCACTGGGTGATGGTATTATACTTAATCTATCCATGGACCCAGATCTCCGGAAACATCCGCAGAGAACCTCTCTTTGCCTTTGCCTTTCCTGCCTTGATGAACGCGTTCTGTCCGTCATAACCCACAGCTTTTGTTCTGACATAGTATGCAGGTGGATAGTGATAGAATAGAATGGTTGTGTATGATGTTAGGGAGCAGGTAGTGTCAGGAAGCCTCTATTGGTATGTAGCTTAGGGCACGATATGGGGTGTGAACTTGGAAGATAGAAATGGTCCGTCTGGCTTCCTTAAGAACTAAGCATGTTCATAGTGCATCACTCGCTTTTATGTTTGCTGGTGTCGGCAGACGCCCGCGCGTCCAAATTGCAACTTTATACCTGATATAGGAATTTGCACCTGAAGCGTCTAGCTTCAACTTGGCCGCGCCGGGATGTCACTGCGGCAACATGAGTGTTTGGTACTTGATATTCGTAGGGTGATGAAAAAAGGTTTATCAGTATTTACGGACGAATCTAGTTTCAGTTGGTCTGCGAAGAGGACGGTAACAAATGTGGGAAAGGCAAGGGCTCGAAGCCCGGAAGCTAATCTCAGAAAGTGAAAGCTGCCGAGAAGGCTCAACAGATGGGATATATGGTGTAAAGGTATGATAGGAACAGCGATGAAAGGGGCAAGCTCGAATGAAAAACGGGCTAGAAAAGAATGAGAAGGATCCGTACAAATCCAAAGAGCAAATCTCTAAAGCCTGAAGAGAAAACATATTCCAGCCCAAAAAGAGCTGGAAAAGAACAAAAATTATCTGCGAAGATTCCAGGAGCAGTTCCCAGGAGCTGCCCCAGTAAACAAAAAATAGCCAGTGTCCATACACTACATTGGGTTTGGGCAACCGCAGCAGGCTAATCCAAAAAAGAAATATGCGGGAAAACGATACAAGGATAGCTCGCAAAACTCTAAAGGCTAAACACCAAATGAAAAACACCCCAAGGAAATGTCCGCAGGAGATAGTGGCAGGTGTATATTAAGTCTACTGGGCAGGTGAGCCCAGACGTAGCGGGCTAATCTAAACAGAAATAGTCAGGAAACAACGAGAAAAACACAAACTCTAGTAGAGTTCGTTACGGGGCGGACGGGGCCCCGAAAACGCGGGCCCCCGGCCGTTTTCCCCGCCCCGCCCCACTCAACGGCCTGGGGCGGGGTGTCTTTTTCGGCATTCCCTGCACCTGTCCCAGCTCAGGCCCCCGCCCCACCCATACCCCAGACGGGTCCCCGTTAAGAATAGGTGGTAACATACGGGGCCCCGTTCAGGGAATGAGTGCGGGTGGGCCCCGGACGGGGGCGGGGTGGGGATTACCCGAAACATACCCCCCCGGCCCCGTGTAAGGGCGGGGTCTGGCAAGTGAAAACCCGCCCCGCCCCGCCCCGTAACGAACACTAAACTCTAGAAACAAAAATGAAAACACCAAAAATAAAACATCAAAAGGCAAGGTCGAAGGGTCCATCGCGGCCTAGAACCTGTAAATTGCTTGAAATAGACCTGCACCCCCTGCTAGCCAGACCTTAGCCTAATTGGTCGGGGCAGGAGAGCTTTGGTGGCAGAGCTAGGGAGCTAGGACAGAAACGGACTGGAGCAGGCTCCCAATGCCCGTTTCTGCCGGTGGTACTATGGTAGACCTTGCCAACATAATGGATGAAAAACCTGGTAGTCGTAACCCGAACTTACCAGGTATAGTGTATGCACTTGGGTCGTTTGGGGAGGTCGCGGCCGGGCTTATATCTCGTCTGGCTTCTCCAGCTGGCGGAATATCGGCAAATACATCGCTTGTCGCCAGATCGGAGGGGGAATGGATGCTGCCGGGCGTACCAACTTGGGTCACCAATTGGTTGACAGGCTGCTCGTACCCTGAGGTGAGCATTAAGAGATGCTCGGCGGACCTTCTGGCCTCTGCATGCTCAGAGCAGGAAGCCGCATGGCCCGGATTGGGAGTCAACCGCGGACGATTGTTAGGTGGACCAGGCCTGTCAGCAGGTAGCGGACTCAGTTTAAGCCCCCCATCGAGTGTGTCCGGTTCAACCTCAATGCCGGCATCCATTGCCCCCACCTGGCGGACCACCTTCCGCTCGGGTTCCGGACTTTCATCCGAACTGTACGGCTCATCAGCCTCTTGCATGACAGCCAGGTTGTGTTTACCGCTGTTATTTGCTGGCCTCTGAGGTGCTTTTGTTAGGTCAGTCGCCTGTCCACTTTGTCTACTAGAACTGAAAATACGAGTGCCCAAGTTAGCACAAGGGACAGAAGCTTGCTTACCAGGAGATGATGTAGGGCCGGAATATGGGGCCGGGATTGCCCCGTTTGCCAAATTGAGGCCCCGATCAGCAGCGACATTGGACTCTGGCTCTGATTCCCCAATGTCTGCCCAATTGATGCGTTGTGTTGGCCCAGTCTTTTTTGTGGTATTACCACTTCTGGTGGTCCGCGATGAGGTGGTTCGCTTTGCGGCCGCAGCGGACGACTCTGGCTGGTCGCCGTCCGAGTTCAGCTCCCCATTGCTACTGGGCCAGTCCTCATCTGAAGGGGTTGCCCCGGTTAACCCGTTGGTCAAACCGGAGGTCACCAGGGGCAGGAGTGCTATCTTCCGTATTGGTCATGCGATGGGCACAGAAGAGCAGGTCAACTGGTTCGCTTGGCGGATTCATGGACAACCATATGCGGACATGCCTGCTATTTATGATTCAGATCAGTTCAGCAAGCGGCAACGGCTTTTCAGGATCGTCGTGCAGCAAACGTGTACCCAGTCCCATCGCACCAACGAGCATACGATATCCGAATCCACGTAACAAGATTCTCTCCATGCCCGCAAGCAGGTTCGCCAGAGTGGGATCAGTTAGCTCCATCCAGTAAACATGTTCGTCGGTTGGCCACGGGATTTTGTCCATCCCGGGTGCAAGTGGGCTGCTTGGGTGGACTTCGGATAGCCGATCTACTCAGAGACGGACAGAGCGCGGACCGGCGAGCGCTGCAGGAGCTGTATTAGCATATAGGGTACATTAATGCAGACGCTTGAGGCGAACCTACGATCATTTCTGGTGGGGGCGGGGTCCGCAACCGCAATAGTGGCAAGGGGCTGCACTTTCAGCATGTCTGTCAAGATACGCAGATGGCTTTTTGCTATGTCCTTTAGTAAAAGGTCACGGCATTCGGTAAAACGTTTACCACGGAGGTTATTAGCCTGCCAGAGTCCCAGGTTCCGGCTAACAGGGTGGAGGGTAATAGCATATACCAGGATGACGATCCATTGGGCGGCTGTACTCTGCTTCCACCCCGGGATCCTGTCTTGCTCCATCTTACCTTTCACAGCATTTCGCCAGGCTTTATACTTCTGACCATAGGTTCGTAGGGGGGGGAAGGCGCAAATATCCTTCCACTAGTTAACATCACTGGCGTTTTTAAAGGCCCCCGATTTTTCCCAAGTGAGGCCAACCTTCCAGGCTGTAATTGTAATAGTGGTCAGGGCGGGGGGTAGTTGCCGGATCGAAAAGAGACTTTTGTTAAACAAAAAAGGTCCCTGAGTGGATGAAAAATGACCGCTAGCAGATGCTGGTAAGTTGGAGGATGAAGGATTGTGGAAGAGCCGAAAATGGAAATAGAGCGGGCCGAGCGGATGGTGAAGGGAGTTCTGCTGATGGTAAACACCTGCGACAGAATGTTATTAGCTAGGGAAATGCAGATAGGAAAATCTGAAATGAGCTGAGGATATACTAGTGGTACTGCAGATGAGTGCATCAGCAAAAATTAATCCAGCGTCTGAGGCGCGGGCGCCGTGTCCGGACACATCCGATGTCGTTTTTCCGTCCTCTGCGTCCCCAGCGTCCGGATGCCATTCTCAACGCCGATTGCGTCCTGACGTGACGTCGGACCTTACCCACATCCCGCTGCCATCCCACATCTCCTGCTCTTCTCCCCCCCTTATCTCACGTCCTGACGTCTCTTTTCCTGCCTCGCATCTCCGCAGCATCAGGACGCCTCCCCAAGGTACTCCCTTTTCCTTCTGCTTCCAGGCGTGTTCGCAACAACTTGCCGCCGATTTCACCCTAGTCATTCCTGCCGGTGTGCCTCCTACTACTACTATCGTGCATCATTTGTTTGTTTCTAGATGTTTCTATTCCTCTATGTCTATATCTCTACTATATACTTGTCTATTATACAGGTTTATCGTCTAGTCGTGATCGTGACGCTACATCTCTGTCGGGGAGCGATGTAGCCCTCATCTAGCCTACGTCGCTCCCCGAGTTTATTTTATTATACAAGCCCCCTCTGTGATCCTAATAGATCTTGTTAAACGTGCGTAAATCGATCCGACTGTTGACAAGCCAGCGCCGCTCTGTCTCCGGTATCACATGCGCCAGGCCTATGATCGTCCCAATATCCACAATTGTGAGCTGTCGGGTAACGTCTCTGAGCTGAACGGTTACCAGACCGTGTACGTCCGACAGTCGTCCGGAGTCTACCAGGCTCATGAATTGAACCCCGGCGAGGCGATAGACCATATCCTGCTGGATATAGCCCAACCGGATTTTGAACAGAGCTATGAGCCTTGCCAGGAGACGACCCCGGAGCGTATCATACATATTCTCCCCACCAGGCTGTATCCAAACGCAATTGTTCCGACTGGTCTGGTTACGGAAGAGGCGAGCACCCGTGCATCGGGCCCTGTGTATCTCGTAAACACCTGACTCCTAGAACGCAAGAACCGGGATCGCCAGTTGCGTCAGTACTTCCACCGGCAAAGCTGGAATTATCGCCGGATTTTCCAGAAGTCGGCGCGCGGGAGGCAGGCTCAGTCGGCTATATTGTATCAATTCCCGACAAGTCGTCTCCGGGGATATATCACATGCTCTGCCAAAATCAACGACGTCGTGGATTTTATCACGACGTCCCTTCAGAATCCTCCGATGGGCTGGTGGGGTTGGCGTGGGCCTGGTCTTCTCTAAATTGTCTACTACCTCAGTTGGTAAATGGTAACTCAGCTCCTCAACGCTAAAGGAATTCCAAGTTCAAAATTCTCATGCGGATCGCATGTTGTCGACCGTAGCTGCTTAGTATCTGTCGTGCTGCGTCGATTTTATTTAAGCGTCGCCATCCATCCTTGATTTGCTCCTTATGTGCGAGCTGTCCATACTCGGTAGAATACATGGGAATATTGGCGAACATGTAGATGTGATAGCGAAAGTGACTTATTAGATGCATCTTAACAAAGTTGACATTAGATTTGGAATGGATCAATTCCATGCGTTGGTCGTTCTCTTCTTCACGATCGTCGTCACGGATCTGGCGCCGTTGGGATGTGGGCACTCGCTACTCATCTGGGCTCTCTGACGACGCAGCTCCTTGCGCAACTCATCAGCATTCTCTTGCGTCCGTTTGGATATGCGAAACTCCAAGAAGATGTCCTTCGTCTTGTGGAACTGCGTCGCATATTCTTCCATATAAGATATAGTCTCAGGTGTGTGACTTCGGTATTGAGCCATCATGGTAAAGTCAAGCAGTGACGTGACACAGCTGAGCGCCCGTCTGAAGGGTTGCACCTGCATACTATCAGGCTGTCTCAACGTCACAGCGAGAACTCCCAACAAACAATGGCCGAGATTCCTCATCTCTTTTCCTTGCCACTGCGTAACCTCCCTGTAGGCCTTTTTGGGGACAAAGAATCCCGGCCAAGGGGGCAAAGCTTTCCAGGCGTCGTCGATGGCCTGCTGTCGCGCATGTTTTTTTTGAGAAATCCCTGAATCCAGTCCATTATATGCTTGAAGAGTACTAGATATATTGTATGGAGCATGTCCGGCTTGTGCAGATCAGGCGTCGAAACTCTCACAAGTCTTTGAAAAACGTTTTGCCCCCTCTTGATATCATGAGATTCATTCGTGTAGCGAGCGTGAGCAGTGTCGTGGGTCTGGGAATCTAGGGACGGGTTTTCGCGTTTGTACGTTCTTATCTTGCGTAATCTCTAGCACGATGGTGGCCGGGTTGGCTTCCTAATTCTTCTGGAGGCATCTCACATTTAGGACAGGCGTTGGATTTGATCCAGTGTAGGGTAATGTTTTCCATATGGTTCGCAATCCACCCTGCTATTATCGGGAAGCATCTCCGGATCTTGCCGTCAGCACAATCACAAGGGGCGCCCTCCCGCGCAGCCCCGTTCAATGGCGCAAAAGTGTGTTCGAATATGCCACGGAGTGTCTCGGCATTTATTAGTCTCTGGAGTTTGTCGGCCTTAGAGGACTTTGCGAGCTTGGGCGGAATGGGCAATAGCCCAATAAGCAGAATCGCCATTGATCCAGGTCTGTTACGTATTGTCGACGGAAGATTTCCGATCGTGATATAAACCGGCCATTCTTTCTTGTCTCCGGAGAAGTTCGGGAGATTCGTCTGATCTGACATCCCAATGATTGGAACCACGGTCGCCCCTTTCGGGACTGTTTCCTGTGATCTATTAGTATGCTTTCACATAAAAGAGACTACGGGGCAATACTCGGACATCCCACCACCAGTCAGCCGTATGCATTTCTGCATAAATTCTCTGTCCGCTCTAGTGGTATTCACGGCATAGCCCATAGACGAAGTCATCACGATAGGCTATCTGGCGAAGAAGATATTTCACGCAGTCTAGGACGTTCCGATAGAAGAATGGTAATGTTCTGTGACCGTCCTCCACATGTCCCTCCAACCATTGCAGATACGGGCTATACGGATCCAAGTGTCAGAGAAGATTCTCCAACGTATGCATAGAGCTATAGCCGACGGATGTCGAGTTTCTGATACCATTCGAAAAGTAATCGTTAATCGCGTCTTTGAGACTTTGCTCTCAATGAACCAAGATGCAAGTTTGAAACATGGTGCAGAAGCAAACGGAGCACATGGGTTCTCGCACAAAGCCCTGCATTCTTCCTTATACTCTTTAACCACTCCAATGGCTTCCCCGGCGCCAGGATAATGCTCCTGTTCCGCAGCGACTGGGTACGTGTTGTCCTCGAGTACGTCTGTTTCGGGTTCCGGCCTAAGCGTATCATCAGGTGCGTCGCGCTCACTACAGGCTGTATCTCCGCAAGGATCTGATTCGTAGTCTGAATCGGACTGTTCGATGGGTTTGTTGGCGTCAGGTAGGTCGGTCCCCCTATCGGTAAGGAAGTGCGCAGGTGGATTCCGTATGGTGGATGCGAGTACGATATCGAGTTTTGCATGCGCACTTCGCAAGTGTGTGTCCTATGCGCCTGCACGCTCGTATCTTTTGCGACAAAATGAACATTTGACCGGCATAATGGAATTCGGCGTAGCCGATTTCGGGAGTCCAGTGTAGGTGATAGTAATATCAGGTTGTTGTCGTCTCGATGTTAACGCGTGCAGATGACTGGAGATGCTGGGCCTAGCGCTGTGCACACTCATCTATCACCAGCGGTCGAACAGGTTTAGCGTTGTGTGTTGCGACGTCACGTGGTATCAGCTTGTAATTATCTTGCGTTCACAGGAAACGACTGAAACACTAATGGATGGCCGAGGTGTCAGTTCTTGATGCATCTTAATTCGTGAAAACAATTCAAACAATTCATGATTCTTCCAAACTATCTTGAATGTCTGAGAGTTGTATATATAATGTGGGTTGATCACGACAGCAGCAAGTTCATACCAAGGATGATCCGACATCCACAACATCCACAACATCCACAATATCCTCTATATTCACAAGACTAGAATCTCCAAATCAACTATCAATATAAACAAACCCTCAACGGACATGGCGCAAAATATCAACATGCAGTAGGTATTCATGCAAAATGCCGGAGTGCTTGCGCCGGGACAGACAGATCAACTCCCGCCTAGTTCGCTTCAAGGGGCAATCGGCATGCATCGCACCAACCCAGGCGGTCAAGCGATTAGCGATCATAAGCTAAACATGGGCTTCAGACAAGTCCAGGCTCAAAAGAAATGTACACAGAGTGGCGCAACTGTGCAAAGGATCAGATGATAGCAAGGGGCTTTGCGCCAGCAGGGCGAACGGCCAAACATTTCCCTGACGCTGACTTCCTGCCAATAGGCACAGGCATGAGGACCTTGCGTCCTGCCTGTGAGCTCATCATCTCCGCAGTGGCAGCCAATGGTATGCATCGTCGAGAGGATATCGAGGAGGCAGTCGTGGAACTGGTTAAGGACAGTTGCCGGAAGTTGAATGACACAAATAACAAAGGCAAAATGGTAGTGCCAAATCCCGCGATCACGCCTGGGCAGGTCGTCGTGCACGCATCGTTACTACCGCCAGGGGCCTCAAATCAGTGGGGGGCTGCGACGACTATAGAGAACCCAGGTCAACTTCCTCCAAATCCTCACCCAGCCTACGTCCGTGCAGGCAGACAACTCGGACAGGGTCCTCCGCGTGCGGCTGGTCCAAACGTACAGGATGCACAAGTCAACGTCCTGGCTGCCGGACAACTCGGACAGGCTCCCCCGGGTATGGCTGTTCCAAATATCCCTGCTGCCTGTTAGGCGCACGGACTCCCCGTAAGGATTTACAGGGCAAAGTTACCCTACCTTGGCGCATACGAACTTCGAAGGAAAAAGATAACACCCCCCTCCAGCCCCGGCGTTGGGACGGCGCGTCATCAC
>Ga0307509_10004134_pt1 | contig 21204 bp, 23 predicted proteins | sample 10_EM_MG_FD_202245 | JGI IMG/M metagenome (GOLD analysis project Ga0307509, IMG submission 202245) | Populus trichocarpa ectomycorrhiza microbial communities from riparian zone in the Pacific Northwest, United States - 10_EM | ecosystem: Host-associated > Plants > Roots > Unclassified | place... | reverse complement strand
CCCTTCTATTTGGTTATAAGCCCCCCCCCCCCCCCCGATTACAATTCCACAATTGCTCAACTTCATTTGTTGAAACACTTTCCGGAATGGAGAAGCGGAGGGAAGGCGAGAAACCTATCTGCCATGGAAAAGGGCTGGGGCTCACACAGCTCCGCACACAGAGCACAGATAAACATGTTTCCCAAACGGAACACTGGATGACCAGTTGGAAGGGAAGGAGGAGAAAAGACAGGGGACGAGGGAAAGGGGAAAAAGAAAAAATGAAATGAGAGACAAAGACACGACGACAATGAAATAATGACAATGAAATGATGAGAGAAAAAGAAAAGAAGAAAACAAGCGAAAACACCCATGCATTTTGCGGCAGCTGTCAAAACTAAAAGCAAAGAAATTCCCCATCGTACCAGGGACTCGGCCTCCCTTTTCAGCAAGACCGCTGCCGCCCCTCCCCCAACACATCACTAAGATGTCGATCACAGGCGGCTAGTTTTTTTTGTTTTTTTCCTCCTCTGCTGTTGTTTTTTCCTCAATCATTTATTTTGGCGTCTGCGGTCTTTCCTTTTCTCCTTGGAGCTGAGAAGCGTGGGAAGCGTGGGAATTTCGTGAGACACGGTCGCCTGAACGACAAAAACAACTGAGCTACGGTAGGAGGCTGGAAGTACCGTAAGATAGATAGACTGATCGACGGTACTCGAGTAGCTCTTTTTTTCTTCTTTTTTTATTATTACCCTTTTATGTTGCCTGACAGGATACTCTTCCAAATAGCTTCACGCAAGGCCGGATGCTATGCCCAGTCAGAAACCAAAAACAAAAACTCGCAGAAACATGATAGCTCCCGCTCCCCCCCCCTTCACCCGTCTATCCTGTGGTGGCGCTGCAGAAATGTGGATTGGCTCAGATGAAGCCCCTCTCACCATCGACCACTGTCACCCGATCACAATGATGCGGAGTGGTTTCTTTCCCCTTCGGACGGGGGAGCGGAAGGAGTGAGAAGAACAAAAGCATCTAATATGCCTACTATACGGTACTATACTGTATAGTTATAGCTACGGTATATGCCTGGCAAACTAAATAACTAAATAACTAACTATACTTGTATAACTTATATATACTCGTATACCACACCGAAAACCCTTTTCCTGGTCGAAGTCCTGACCTAAACCGGACAGAGCTTACCGGCAGGTAATCGAGAAGGTCCAATAGGATGTGCGAGCGAGGACGAACAAGCAAAGACTCCGCACCAAATAGGAAAGCAAACCTAGGAGTGGAATGGATGGGAGGGTAGGGAAGAAGGATCGGGAGTATGGAAGAGGGGGGGAGATAATGGTTTTACAAATTTAATGCAAAAAAAGAAAAGAAAAACTTTGCATGGCCGAAAGCGCTAGGTCTAATCTGTGATGTGCAACGCATGCGGTGCCAGGGCAGGGGAAAAGAGAGAGAGGACAGGCCGGGGGTAAACAGCCGATACCAGGTTTGGCACATCTGGAACAGCGCATCTGGGGTTGGTTGTTTGAACAATTGGCCGATAGAAGTTATTAACTCACATGATTTAACGGGGTACGGTGCAAGTGGGTAGGCAGGCGGGAAGGGATGGGGGGGGGGGGGTCGGAGGGTGGAGTGGTATGTGGCTTCCCCAACACCCGTAACAGCATTCGAGATGAAGCTCTTTCCTTTTTTTCCGCCTCCACCTTACGCTTTATCGTAACTTAGTTCCGCGATTCGTACTTGTATGGACCGAAATGCGCAGTGCAGTTCAGTGCACTAATCGAGGAGACAAAGGTGTTTGTTTTCGGTAGGAGTTTGCACCGTACCACTAGCTCCCCGAGCGCAAGGCAAAATAGCAAAAGGTGTCCTTTCCTCTCCCCTCCTTCCACTAGTACTCGCCGTACTCGAGTACCAAGAGGAGAGGGCAAAAACTCAAAAGATGATAGGAAGGCCTATCCCATACTTTCTCCAGTCTCCCGCTCTCATTCACCCCTTAGAGCGCCCCCTCCGCTAGAAAAAAGGAGAGAAGAGGGGGGAGGAAGGACCTTCCGTCTACACCATCCGAAAAACACCTTCGGAATATCACCGAGTGACAATGGGTGACTCCGACAGCCGACCTGCCAGCTGTTTGAAAGGTATATTGGTCGCGAGTTATCGTAGAGAATCCCGTGGGCATGCCACCACTAGGAGCGAGATTTTCCTAGCCCAGTCCTTCCTACCTCTCCTTTTGGCACGTCCTTTCCTTTTGGATACTGATATGGCAATGGGGTATTTCCGGGAAACCCTTCTCTCTTCTTCCACTTGGACACTCTTCACAATTTGCCCCAACCCCGGTGCTTCCTTACCCTGAAGCTCCCCCCCGTTCTAATTTACATGGGGGAAAAAACCCCTTCCTCCGCACTTGTACGGTATGATACAGATACACTATGATACGAGGGCACATCCGGGGGAATCGGTACATAGCACCCCGTTTATTCCCTGTCAATGTTTGCTATGACCTCCCGCATACCTGTCTATGTTGGGCGAATGAAGCTTTTTTCTTCTTCCCCCCGTCCGTGTGGGTGGGAGAGAGTAGGTAGGTGTGTGTGAGGGGTATGCGTGTGGGTGTGTGGGCGAGGGAGTTCTTGATCTGCTTAACCTTGTTTCCGCTTTCATAGCACCTTCTCCTTACAGTTATGAATCTTGAAGGAGTCTTTTATCGGGGCATAGTGTATGGCCGATAGATAAGTACGCTCTGTGGGAGAAAAGGATTTTGTCAACACCCGCCCCTCCCCGCCGTTTCTTACCGGCGAATGACTATGCTTGGGGATACAGTGAAATGTCGGCAATAACCGATTTGGTGCAGCACTTATATACAATACAAGTATGATATTGTGGAGTAACGGGATACTCTAATTGTACTGGCTAGAGTATCAAGTAGCTAAATAGGGAGTGCGGGAAGGGAAAGTAAAAGTGGGGCGTTAGGAGGATGTCGGAGGGAGGGATGCCTGGGTAGGAGCGCAGTAACACGGAATACAGATCCAGTGGGAGGGAGAGGTTGGGTCTATCACATCATCATCAAGCACTGACAAGTCTTGCTTGTGTCCCACCACGCTGATCATTCTGACCACTCGAGCACAGCATTCTGTTATCCCAACCAACCGTCCACCCCAGTCCGGTCCGCACGAGGGGAAAAGGAAGAAATAAATTTCCAAAATGACCAAGCTAGGCGTCAAAGCAAGACTCGTTACTTGCTTATGCTATGATACTCATAGAAGGGATCGGGAGGAGGGGGGGGGAGGAGGGGGCAGACCAAACAACTCTGAGAGGGCTTACGGAACGGCAACTGCTTGAAGCCCGAATTAGCTCCCGCAGCAGACAGGCTGCTCAGGCTGCTCAGGCAGACCACAGCCAGACAGAGCTGGGTGTCCATCCGCCGTCTTACCACTCTTTTGAAAGCTGAAATCTCTCTCCACCTAACGCACAATCTGCAGATGCGGCTATTCTTTCCCTATTTCTCTCTTTCTCGGATCGGCGACTGGACAGGACTAGGGCGCCCACGGAAACGCTCGAACCCAGAGCAGAGTTATCATAGAGTAGTATACGTACGTACGTATGCTACACTATACCGTCAAATGCTATGTTATGCTATGCTAGCTACGCCTGCCCATCCGGCTGCGCATCGTAACCTTCCTAACAAGCTTGGGGGTGTAGGTATGGGAGTGGACGAGATTGGTCAGTTTATTTGGGGAGGCGTAGGGAGTTATCTTTGAATCGGGACCTTGGACGATTACCACCTCTTCCTTCCTGGGTATTTATTTGTTCATTCGTTCGTTCGTTCGTTCATTTTATTTATTGATAATTTCTATTTCTACTAATCTCTCTGAAGCGATTGGATTGCACTCGAGCATTTGGAGCTTTTAACCTGCCCAAATACCTAGAATGCCAACCTGCAGTGCGCGCTGGGTGGGCATGATATGATAGACGGTGTCTACCTACCCCGGGCTAACCAGCCAACCAAACAACCGAGAACCAAGGCAAGCAAGAGAAATATTATCTATTTAAATCCACGAAATTTGAAATAAACCGTTACGATCTCAAATCATTGGCGAAAGAAACGGAACGAATCCAGCCAGACTCGGTGTCAAATTGAATTAAGCAAAAACTAACGTTAGGCAGGAAAAAATATTAAAAATATTAAAAATGAGACGAAAATTAATGAAATAAAATATCGTTCATACCGGCCTCAAAACAAAACAAAAAAACTTGACCCAAGCCATCATACTTTTGCACAAAATGTCTCATTCAAAGCCCTCCTCCTGCTCCTCCTACCCCCCACCCCCATTATCTATCAAAATAACAAAAAGGAAAAGAAAAAAGAAAGAAAAAGAAGTCCAAAAATAACCAAAATAGACCTATCCACACACTCACTATCTCTCTCCACCTTTCCACCTTTTTCATCATTACTATAATTTTCCTTTTCCTTTTTTTCCTTTTTTTCCTTTTTTTCCTTCCTTTTTCTTTTTTTTTTCCTTTTCTTCCCCTTTTCTTCTTTCTTTCTTCCTCCTCAGGCTCCATTCCATCCATCCATGGTACATAATCTACATACACCCCAACCTAATTCAGCCGTCGCCACACTGTACGACATGCTATGGCATGGCATGGCATGGCAGCCGTTAACAATTCTAATACCCTACGGAACAATAGAGCGTACCGTATGATAATAATGATACAACTAAACTCGTGGGCACGGGTGGGGCCCCTCCTCCTCCTCCTCCGGTGGTGGAAGCAGTTTCGAGAAATCCTCCGAAGTGAAACCTGGTCGGATGGGCCGCACCGTAATTACTCGAGTACCGGCACAAGGGTTTGTTTGTTCGTGTGTTTATTTTTTATTTTTTACTTTTATTTTGGTAATATTGCGGAGGGAGGAAATAAAGATCATCACCTTAGTTATGATACCTTATGATATCCAATTTGCGAACATTATGATCATCAATGTACCGTATGATATGGTATGGTATGTTTTCCTTTCCTCTTGGAATGATTCGAGGATACTTCCTTTTTCTTTTTCTTTTTCTTTTCTTCTTCTTCTCCTTAATAGAGAGAAAGAAGGAGGGAAAGAAGACGAAAGATCATCATCACCTTCCTGTCGCATGATAGTATGATACCCATGATACCCAATTTGCGAACCCCATCATTAGTGAACTACAATATTGTACGATCTCTAGCACCATTCGATGCTGATTCCTCACCCCCCCCCCCACCCCGTCCTATTTCTCCTGATAAGCCTTGAACCCGCGCTTGGACCATGGTTTACTTGGAGGGAGTTCATAGTTAGTAACAAATCAACCATACATGATCGTATGTAGATACATACATTCATACATTCATACATTCATACATACATACATACATACATACATACGTATACACATATACGTACGTACATGCGTGCGTACATTACATTTGTAGGCATGATATAGCAGTCGACTGGACTGGAATTGGTAGAAAAAAGATGGCACTGCACAAGATTGTATTATATAGTATATGTGCGAGAGCAAGGCAACAACGCATAGCAGATCATTTCAAAGGTTGGGTTTGAATTTCGTGGGGGGAGGGGGGGAAAAAGTCTATTTTTTTTCTTTCCCCCAGTGAATGAATGGCTTTTGGGTTTTGACTCTTTTATTTTATTTTTATTTTATATCTTTTTTTATTATTTTTATTTTTATTTTTGGAAGGATTGGCTAACTGGCTGGTCTGGTCTGGTCTGGTCGGTCTGGCCTGACTTCTATAATATCGATATCATGGCATGATGATCTGATAGGTTTCCCCGTTTTCCCAAGCCAAACTTCCAAGCCGGGAGGGAGGGAATAACTCGTAGCCCACCGGGAAAAGCTGGCGGGGGTGGTTGGGGAGCTAGGATCAGGTGGAGAGGGGGGGGGGTCATAGCTTTTTTCCCATCCGATGATGTTTTGTTTTCCCTTTATACAACCCCCCCCCCCCCCCTCATTCATCAATTCTTGCAGGAGGATTCGCTACTCTTAACCTGGTTTGCTGCAGATCACTTGCAATCACTCGTGCATGGAGCGGTTGGGCGCTCGCCTTTTTTGCCCTTTCTGTGCACGTTTTAACGATTGGGCGGTGCCTTGTTGTGGCCTCTGCTGCTGCTGCTACGGCCTCGAGAAAAGTCTGAAGCGCTTTGCTTCACGGACACGGTTATTGTGCACAAACAGGGCGTTGACGCTATGTGGCCGCATGGGAGCCACTCGAATCCGGAAGAATTCGCGGAGTTAGTGTTAAATTCATTCATTTCCCCTATGCGCATTGATCGATCTGAAGATGGGGTGGTAATTGAAATGAAATGAATGCTAGGACATTTCCTCCACTCCCTCCCTCCCTCCCTTCACTTCCCGTTCTTTGCTCGGGAGTTTCTAGAATAATTGCCTCTGAAAAGGGGGGGGGGGACAGGGTATAGAGGCAGCCGAGAGGGTAGGTTTTTTCGTATTACGGATGGGATAAGATAGGTGTGGTCATAAGGTACGTCTCCAAAGCATGATGAAAAGAGGAATAATGACAGCAGAAAACGCTAAGAACAACTCGACGGAAACGTGAGGAAGGGTGGCGGCAGGCAATAAAAAAGTGCAAAGAAAGAGAAAGAAAAGAACATAGAAGGAAAAGAAACGCGATATACAATTATACCGTACCCCCACAAAGCTCAGATTATCCCGAAAAATTACAGAGCTCCCCCCCGTGCGGCCTGTACAACTCCGCGTGCGCACGCTATATTCGAATTAATACATCTAACAGCATTTCCGTCTCCTCCCACCGCTCGAATCTCTAAAAACATCCTCCCACTCTCTCAAACTGGCGCTGAAACCATCTGCCACGACCCTCCCAGGGCCCTTCCTTTTCCTCGTGCTCCCGGAGGCGTCAACCCAACCCCCCGAGTCCCCGTATTGAATCCCACTCATCGGGTCATCAGGGTCTACCTCCCCGAGCTCAATCTTGGTCACTATCATGTGCGCGAGTCTGGTGAAGACCTCATCCACATTCTCACCGGATAGTGCCGACGTTTCCATCGTGACAGGAATGTCCTGGAGGGAGGCCCAGCGGGCTGCTTCATTTGTCGTCACGGCTCTTTCTACTGTCTCCGCCTGGGGCCTACTCTCCTCTTCTGGTATTGGTGTGAAGATAGAATTTGAGGTGGATGATGACGAGGGTATGTCAATGAGTTGTCCTCCTAAACCTTCTGGGGGGGTGGAAAGGTCCGATTTGTTACCCACAAGAAGTAAGGTCAAGTTCGGTGAAGCCAGGGCCCGGGCATCCGTCAAGAAAGTCGGCAGTGAAGTAAAACTTGGATGAGACGTAATGTCATAGATAAGGACAGCGCCAGCAGCGCCGCGGTAGTAAGAGCGAGTGACAGATCGGAAGCGCTCTTGCCCAGCAGTATCCCATAACTACAAAGTCAGATCGCGATCCCAGGCAAAAAGAAAAAAAACAAGTAAAAAAGAGCATATAGAAGGAATTACTTGGAGTTTGATGCGTTTACGGCGGGAGCCCGTACCAACTTTGATTATCTTCGAAGAGAATTCTACCCCGATGGTTTGCGACGACAGGATTCGCCCTGTTTTAAAGTAAGCGACGTGCCCATGAATACTGCGCCCACGGTTCCAATTCCCCTCACATTCTCCTCGGACAAACCGATGCAGCAAACAAGACCTATCCCCTGCTTTCAGCTGAGTTCGGTATAACGCTATATTCTCGGAGACGCATACTTTCCACACCCACTCGGTCCCAGTAATATTATCTTTGCGAGGTAATCGTACAGACTACCGAGCTCCTGCAGCCGCACAAAGAATAGGGAGGTCAGTATTATGACAGCGAGGAATGAGGGGGAGGAAAGCAAAGAATCGCGCGAACCTGGTCTTCCGGAGCGGATCTAGAGGACGCAGTTGAAGCACCTGAAGCAGCGCGTTGACGCGGCATGGTAGAGTTGTTTAGAGTAATATTTGGAAGAGTTGACGTTGGTGGGGTGTTGGTGTGTGTATCTTGTCTTGTCCCGTCTTTGTCACCCTTGGTAACTTCTGCAGGGTAATCTCGGGATGCCAATCCAGCGGGCTGAGGCTGAGATAGGGCGTGTGGCGGCAATATTATTTTGCCCAATCGCAGGCGCCCAGCAAGTTAGGGCCGGGACCTCTTAGAATCTCTTCCACGAACTTTCAAGAAGGCTGCGAAAAATAGAACAAGATAAAAGACAATTAACCGAAGTATGAAACGATCGAGTATCAAATCTAAAACTCAAAGAGAATATATCCTTTCCAATTGCTCTTTTTCCCAATGTATTTGCAACAAAACCACGGCAGTTGCGCCCACACTTGATTCCCACGATTGACAGTACTGAGGCCCCGATCACAACTGATCACTCAGGAGCTCAAAATCCCCTTAGCCGTTGTCCACGATAGTTAGAAAACTCCCACCAACCGCTGCACATGTAGCAACAACATCACTCCCGCCATTCCCGCTACGTGGCCAGAGTTTTACCCAAAGATCACGATGTAAGGTACTAGTAGATGTAGTTCTGTTGCATCAGCGCGCGCGAAATACACACTGTACTCCGTTTCACCGCAGACCGCAATATGCTGCGGTACACAGCTCCTTTACCCGGTACATACATAACCAGACCAACCTTAGCTTGACCGGGCCAATGCAGTAGATCACATACCTGATGCACCTAGAGAACTCTACTCGAGTACCAGCACAGCTGAGACAGCATCCGTCGGGTTATCAAGCGCTCCCGCCTAACTCCTGTCGCGTGATAAGCGCCTTCAGTGCAGCGCAGGGCATATGGTATCCGAGATTTCATCCAACGAATCTGGAGAGATGGGAGTTATGACCGGCCTGCAGTGCGCTAGGCTGAAGTTATTATAGCTCCAACTTTGCGTTTCATTTCTCTCTTTCCTCATTTTTGATATTGGACGGTGGGCGAGATGAAGGGAGAGAGGAGCTTTTGGACGCGAATTCTGAACTCAATTATATCTATCCACGTTTTTGCTTTAAACGCAAATTGATATCCCAGAGCTGCTAGTGCTGTACCATACCGTGCTAGTATGAACTGGTGCTTAGTTTGCTTAGTTTGAATAGCCTTGGGATTTTCGATTCGATGGTCGTATTTGAATTCCGGGTGTGCAGTTTTGTGGAACGATGAATTTATTTTATTTTATTTTATTTTAATACTATTATTATTACGATGGAAGCAAATACTATCAATCTCCGTTTTCAATCGAGCTCACCTGCCAAATACAAGATAGGGTGCATAGGATACTGTAAATCCCAAGATTGGATCAGAGTTATATGCCGAGTTGGCAGCCGCCGTGGTAGAGCAGGGTGTATAACAGCAACAACTTTCCGCATCCCCTTGTATCTTGCATGTAGTATCGAGAGAATAAAGTGGGGAAAAGCAATTCCCTATACCAGCCGGTGAAACCAGTCCCCCGCATTCAAGATGGCACAGAAGAGGGGCTTAAGAGAGGGAAAGATAACAAGGCTGTCGGATTCTGTGGAAAAAAAGAATACCCCCGAAAGAAACGCCCGTATTGTAAGAACCCTAGACAGTAGAAAATCCCACTTCCACCTGAAAACTAAATCCCGAACCCCGGAAACGTTTAAGATACAATACAGAAGCCTAATTACACAGACCCACTGAGAGAAAAAGGGAGAGGAAACAATATCCAAGGACATTTGGTGGTGATTGAATCAGTGGAAGTATGGAATTGTTTTATTAGAGACTTCAGATTCCCAAAGGACAGCAAAAACGAGCTGACAAACTCCAGATTGAAGAAAACCTTTCTTTCCTTTTGCTACCCATTGTATTACACCTCCGATGCTACCACTAAACTAGGACCAGGGCGCATCCCGGGATCCACACCGGGTGATACACCCTCTTGAGCACCTTCCCGGGAGGCCCCAGCAGAGATTGAGGGGCTTCCGTGGAAATCTCTCGCCCCCCCTCTTGTCTTTCCAGATGAGAGCCCATTCGGTGTGTCCAGCATTTTCCTTCCTCTCCGGTTTTTAGTGCCTGGGGTTCTTCCCCGGGGAGCTGAAGATCCTGCACGCATCTTTTTGGTATAACTTCCGGGCGGTGGGGGGACAATTTCAAATCTGGTAGGAGGTATATCGTCGGTGTTGTCGTCCTGCATGAATGACTTTATTGGCGAGTTCCACTTGCTAGGGGGCGCAAATTTCATAGCCGGTGAGGCTGCCTTCGGGGGGGCAAAGGGTGTGAAGGGTGTGAAGGGAACCTTTAAATCAAACGTGTGAAGTGCCGGGTCAATTTTGTCCATGTCCATGGCGTCCCCAGTCAAGGACCTACTACCACTCCGTCCCAGGTCTCCGGTTGCATCGCATTCTCCATCATCTCCGGTATTACTGAGCGCCACCGGCTCAGGCCTTGGTGCGATTGTCGGCAAGGGTTCGTTAAGTTGCACAGCTTGAGATCGTCCAACAACATAGGGCGTCCAGACAAGCGCAGCTGGATTGAGCTTTACATACCCTTTTGCCTCCCACTTTTGGATATGCGCCTCAAGAGCGGGATAATCAATGCGTAGGGCGTAGGTTCCGGTAGCTGGATCCCTTACCAGAGCATTTAATGCCTCTAGGCCACAAATGACGTCGTCTGGTGTCATTGCCGTACGTTGTGAGAGCTGAACGATAGTTACTGGCGCTGATTGGTTACGGAGTTCGTAGCATAAAGTCAGTTTCCAATAGTTTCGATAAGACAACAATCCAAGGTCGGAAAATGGTTTTTCTGGCGATCCCGTTTTATTTTCGTGTCTCGTGAGTAGATAGGAGAATGCAATTAATAGATTGCCGTATCCTTTGCGTTGGTGTATCGGTAATGTCAAAATACAGGATACATTGTGCTGACTTGTTATCCGTTTTTCCTGTGGAATGGTTAGCTTTTGATCTTATATTGTTGATAGGAGTCCTATAAACCTTTGAGAAATATCCTACAAAGTGCATTCCAAACTCATCGCATTCAGTCATGACATAAAATAGAAATGGCTCCACGTCGTAATACAACGTTTTGGATCCCAAGAACAGCTTTGCAAGCACACACAAATTTTGACAATATAGCGAGTGCTTTCTGCCGTCGATTTCAAAAACAGATATTGAGCCATCTCTGTATACTTCATCACCTGGCGGATGTTTGCTCTCACATTTCATCTGGTGAAAAGGTTAGAGGTAGCTGGACATTAGTAATAGAAAAAACATACCTTATGCCTCCATCCGACATACTCGCTGTTCATGTACTTTAGACAAAACTCGCATATCCACAGCACACGATTTTCGCTGTACTCTTGTGGATAAGGCGCGGTATACCAAGTATCGATCTCATGTTCCCCGAAATGGATGCATTCGATCTTCGAAGCATCCGCAAACTTGGTGTTCCGGTCCCTGTTCTTTTGTTTGGGCTGAGGGTTGAGCGATGCGGATATTACCAAACGGGTCTCTTTTTCCGATTCTGCCTCTACACGAGCCTTTTCAAAGCGGTCTCTCTCCTCGGCCCCAGGCAGAGTTAATTCGGTGGATGCCTCCTCTTCAGTAAGAATCCCACCATAAGGTTTAGATTTTTCATCATCTTGAGGTGAGAAATTATTGAAGATTGGCTTTGGTATATGGGTCTTTGGCGTGGCTCTGGCAGTCGCAGATTTTAGGGGCCGGCCTCTGCGGCCAGGCACCTTCTCTGGCTTATGGACCTCCGTTTTTTGACTTGATGGTATTGACTTCGGTTTCGGCAGAATGAGATTTGTGTTGGTCACTGCAAGGACAGTCGCTAGTTTGCCTGGTGTGAGGTTTGTGATATACAGGTGGAATTTGCGTGCTGTTTTTTTGTAGGTAACAACTGGTATCCGTGGTTCGTACAATTTTTGTTTCCCTTTGGGAGGTGTATCTTGTATATCCGAATAACTTGTCGAGGCGTCTTGATCATCGTCATGGGAAATCTCCATCTGATGTTCATCTTCTGGCTCGAGCTCAAACTCACCATCGTCGTCACTTGCGTTCCGGTTCTTCTTTAGGAGATTAAGTTTTTCTCGTTTTCTCCGCCGGGAACTTATTGTGCCTTCGTTTGAATCACGCTTCCGCTTCCGTTCCCTTAGTCTTGGTGTTTCTTCTTTAGCTACAACGACCACAGATTAGTACGCCTCAAGTGCAAGTGTAATATAATCTATGTTCTTACTTACCTGTACTTGGCCGCCTGTAATGCTTAGACTGGGAAGACGGACCTTTCAGATTTGATACTAGCTCGTGCCCCCCCGCAGCACAGGTTGGACATCGCCATTTTGATGTTTCTGGTTAATAAGTGTTAGAAAGAACCATATTTCCCCGAGAGGTTGAAGAGGGTTTGGATCGGTCTTATTACCTTCATCAAAGGCTGATTTTACTCCACCACATTCATTAATGTCACGATCGCATTTCTTGTGAGCTAAACGTTACACATACGCATTAGTATCATCGCGCGAATGTATATGGGGTCCAGAGAATTACCGAAGGAACCACAGGTGACGCATTCAAGCGGATCTTCGTAGTCAGAACTGGGATCATTATCTTCGTCTTGGTCGCAATGTCTGTCAAAGCAGGCATCAGTATCTGAGCCAAAGGTCTATCCGGCTGAACTTGGAGTGGGTCCTAACATGCAAAAATTCTTTGTGGGCTTTTCGGCATCCTCATTCTCAGCACCTTGCCAGGGGTCCCCGTTCTTGTCAGCTCGCCATTCCTCTTCCTCTTCCTCTTCATCATATTCATCGTCATCATCGTCTGAGGAAGAGGAGACGGCAGAGGATGACTCAGAAGATGACTTGTCATCTGCAGAGGACTGGCCTTCGGCCTCTTCGTCCTCTCCTTCAGCACGCTTAAGTTCTATATTACTTCGCTACTCAAGGTCCCATTAGCTAAGCTTTTTATTAGCTCAGAATGAAGACCGGTCATACCTTCCGCCTCCCAGTACACTTGCCACCGGACCTCCGGGATCTGTTTGACGCAACACTCTCAATGTCATTATCGTCCTCTTCTTCCTCACTCCTCAGGCCCTCCATACCACCGCAGCCGGGGTCGGAGGCGAGGAGTGTCAACACCCGTGTATGTAGAGAAAACAACTTGGCAGCTTCGTGGTAAATCCGACTAACTGATTTAAACCTCTGGCTAGACTTCTCTCCCTAGCATCAAATGTGAATATGATTAACCGTTGAAGGCTGCTACCGGCGACGGTAACTATTTGGTCGTGGTAATGTGGATGGAAGAGTTGCGATTTGTGAGTTAGGTGTTTCTGCTCTAGCAGCGAAATTCGACGTCGGAGAAAACTGTCGCAGGGGGGCGAGTTTAGGGGATTTCTAAATTCCGCAAACGCTGTAACTGTTGGATTTCAGGAAATTTATAAACTTGTATTTGGAAATAGGTGGAGATGGCGACCTGAACACGCGTAGAGGGTAAGTAGATGGGAGAGCAGGAACATGTTAGCCCCTGCACGAGGGCGTTCAAGTCGTGGGAGTCGCGGTTCAAACTCTTGACCCTTGGGGTAACACAGGGCAAGCTAGTCTGCATTGAGGATCCAAGCATTCTTCCCCATGCGCGGTTCCAGAGCACATTTAAGAATGCTTGGCAATGGAGCCGCTTCCCCACCAACGACCAACCTATTTTCTGCAAACATTGTTGCCCGATTAATGATTAGAGACATAAGCGATAAAATTACAGTTTAAGCACTATGGCTATCCCGTTTGAAGCCTTTCTCCCATATGCCATTATGGTTGGCGTAAGTAATACTCCTTAGCGGGCACTTGTTGAGTTTGATCATCGCGAAACTTGCTGACCCAACCGATTTTTCCAGATGTTTGGCGTATCAAGTGTCGTGAGTTATAATGCCCTCGAGTCTTGCTCGATAGGAGACGTGCGCCTAGTGTGGTATTGACAACAGTTGTCATCGTGCAAGGGTCTTGTTGTCGTTAAAAGACTTAAGAACGAGGGGAAACATCCGAGATATAATTTGGACGTTTGGGATCGGGTAAGGGACCTCTGAGCCTGCTGTGATATACTCTGATGCGCCGCTGACACTTGCTTATTTTCCCTATAGCAAAGTATCACCTCATTTGGCCCTGTAGTCACTCAAAATATCTAGTATCCGTACTGATGTGTGATTATTTGGAGTAGTGATGGACCGAGACAAGCGTTTAACTGGTTCATTTAGAGGACAAACAGACAACCCAGTCGCTCCTCCTGAATTCGCTGTCAACTCTGAGTGGAAGGTAGAGTTTCCTATCTTGATACTTGCTCTCTAGTCTCGGGTTTATGGCTAACATAATCATATCTGAAAAGTTGTCCAAGAGACAGATGTAAGCGTTTTAACGTGGAGGCGTTTTACCATATTCCAATCCCGTAGTAGGGCTATCAATATAAATACCTGTCACTAGCTCTCTCGCTAGCTCTGTCGGACCGTAATGCCGGGTCTCCGGTTGGTATGTGGTTGTTCCTCCCGCTACTCATACCTCGGATTCTCTTAGGCTCCCATCCCATCCACACTCTACCCTTTTTCAAGAGCTTTTTTTTTTTTTGCGGCTTGGCCGTTGTCTCCAATAACAGGACGATACTTGCACTGATGACAAGAAATAAAGTTGTCGGCCGGGCATCCGAGTGGGAAAATACGCAATTTGATGTGTCGCACAAGAACCCCCTCCGGACGATCATGTATAATATGGGTCACACCGCACGGTTGCATATTGCACTTCTCCTCCAAGACCCTGAGCACTAGGCGATACCCGTTCAATAAAACATATTTCTGATCTCCAAGCGAGTAGCCAAGGTGGGCATATAAAGCGCTCCATCCAGTAAGCAATTAGATCATGGAAGTAAGGCCACAGGACAGGCAATCATTTAGTCGGGAAAGAGATCGCCTTAATATCACCGTACTTTCCAAGTCCCCGAGTTTAATTGTTAATCCATGCCGTAGACTGCGGGGCAGAACCTTTTTATCCCCCTAGAGTGATATATCAGTGTCCGTGAAATTCTGGGCAAGGAACAAGTCCGAAGAGGCAGGAACAGGACATTCAGTTTAAGGCTATGACTTGGACGATAGAAACAATCATTGATTATGGAACACGGTGTATACCCTGCGAGACAAAGCAGGGAAACATGCTACAATTGCATGTGTAGGTGATATGCAGGTGTTTCGGTAGCGCAATGATACGGGATTGCAAATGCAGAACAGTGATTTCACCGCACCTTTAGACACACATTCTAGAATGCTTAGGGCGAGCGACTGGCCCAAGTCATGGTTTGAGACAAACCCTGGAAGAAAAATGCAGCGAAAGCTCCTGTGCATGGCCTCTCACGACATTGGGATTTTACAAAGCACTAGATCTATCGCTCTGACTTTCTCGCTAAAGCCATCCGAGTGATTGGAAAGCATGCAAAGCATGCACACTCGGCTTGAAACCATACAAGCCAATCGTTCTAAACCAGAGTTCAATGTCCATCCCTAACAACCTCCAAAGAAAACCCCGAACGCAGATCACTGTCCGAACAGTTCCAAGATATATATATACCTCCAGGCCACTCACCACCTTCCAGAAAACCATGTCCACAAAAAATCCAAGGCAATACCGGAATAGATAGAGAACTGAACCTCATCCTCGCTTCCGGATCGGGCCTCATCCTGTTAACCGGCACCCGTGGGGCTTTGCTCCACCTCGCTCACCTCCACCTCAACACCACAATTTCCCCACGGAGTGGGTGAACCAGCAGATACCATAGACGACCACATCCACAGTCGTGCAGATACAGGATATTTAGATACACCCCAGCACCTGCAATATGACAACAGCGCCCACCCGAACCCCTGAGCCACCGTACCTGCTTCCCGGGAGATCGCCATGACCACTCCACCACCCACCCACCCCCCTTCAACGCACGTGCGTGCAAGTGCCATACCGTACTCGGAGGTGCAGGTAGGTTAGTGATAGGATAAAACAGGGATTTGAACTCCCCATGCTCATCACCATCAAAGGTTTAAAAAAAAAGGATTTAATTTAGTAAGTATAATTCTAAGAGTGAAAAGCTTTGACGCTTCAAACCCTTGTCTATCCTATCACTAACCATATCCATATACCCCCGAGTATCGTACTGCACATTCATTGTCGTAATCAGGTTACCGAGGAAGAGCCCGGAGCATATCTGTCACACACATGGTGCTTGTGCTACTATGATATAATAAATATACGCAAGATTATCCGGTTCGGGATGGGGTATGGGGCAGGGCGCCACAAGCCCCCTCCGGGGGTTGTCGGTATGTATGTATGCTGCGGAATGGAACTGGTACCGGTGCCATGTACGCGGTATTGGTGAGTCACGCCGGGAGGAGGGGATGGGGGGTTCTACTCGTAGATTCCCTCCCTCCGGTGGGCGGGGGCTTGGACTTACCCCGGCGCTCAATCCTCGGTAAGCTGTGTTAGAGGGATATATGTGCCAGCTAAAGCTGGTTTTCTTAGGTGAAATTGGTATCGTGGTGAGGTGCTGTGGATACTCGGCGGGGCTTGATATCTCCATCATACGGGTTCTTCGGACGAAGCTTCATAAGCCTGAAGAAATGCCATCGTATACCGGTAGGTAGACGCCCAAGCCCATAGTATTATCCCTTACCATCCAGGGCATCTTTTCAACCCGGGAATCACCATAAAACCCCTTGTGCCCATTCCCGAATGCTCACAGAGTCCGTGCACAGCCCTACCAAGCCACAAGCATCCCGAGTGACATATCATGAGGCTATATATCCTCACATGGTATTAAGGCCATCCTTGCATGAGCTAAACCGGGTGTTAAGGGGAGGCTCGAGCGCTTAAGCCCTCCCGGGGAAACTTTTATTTCTGGAAGCGGGCCCCAACGCCCACGAACGTCACAGGATTGACTTGTATTACCGGTGTGAGCGCGTCATGACAATCCCCTGGTGAAGCGATCCCTAGAGTTACCTTTGGGCCTTAAGCTTAAGAGTCATCCCATATCACACAAGCCTACCCGGAGATCTATAGCCTCACCAGCGCCAACCCGCGGATACAGCACGCATATATAATTCATCCCCGTCCCCCCCATACATAGATCCGAAAACAACACAGAGCGCACCGAACACAATAGTCTACTGTAGGATTTTCAGGAAAGAACAAGCCTTCAAAATGGCGACGACGACGACGACGACGACGACGACGGCATCACCAACGGCAACCCGAATAGACTTCAACCAAACCCCCCTCGCCGAAGTCTACGGCAACCCGAACAACTGCTTCGCAATGATAATCGATAACGTCCTCACCCCAACCGAGTGCGAGGAGCTAGTCGCTTTGGCGGAATCCACGGGGCCGTGGATCCCCGCGGCCAAGACCTTGCAGTTCCGGAATTCTTTGCGCATCCTGCGCCTTGATGCGGGGACCGCTGGGATGGTTTATGAGAGGGTGGAGCCGTTTTTGGGCGAGGTTAGGCGGCCCGGGAAGGAGTTGGAGGGCATGACTGGGAGGAGGGGAGGTGGGAGTGGAGAGAAGGGGAGTTGGGAGTTGACGGCGTTTGTTTGCTCTCTCTCTTTTTGTATCAGTTTTGGGAAATTGGTTATGGCTGACGGAAGATGGGCCCGGGGGGTAAATAGGCTGAACGAGATGTTGAGGTTCTTAAAGTACGAGGAAGGACAACACTTTAGCCCTCATTGCGACGCCACATATAATGGGAATGGCGAGGAGAAGAGGCAAAAGTCATTCTTGACGTTGCACTTGTATCTTACCGACGAAGAGTCTTTGAATTTGGAGGGAGGATCGACAAGATTCTGGAGCCCGGATAAGACTAAGTTTATGGATGTTGAGGCGAAACGTGGGAGGGTGTTGGTATTTCAGCAGAGGATGTTATGGCACAGTGGGGAGCCGGTCACTGGAGGGACGAAGATTACTATGAGGAGCGATATGATGTTTAAGTGGGTTCCACTAAAACCTCCGAGGCCAAAGGGGGAGAAGAAGAGGAAGAAGGAAGGTGGGAAGGTAGATGAGAAGGTAGAATTAGTAAAGGAGACTGTAGTGTGATGGTGCACGAGTTGTGGAATACTTGAAACTAAAGCCGTTGGAAGCGGTTCTGTTATTTGCATAGAGACTAAAATGCCCATCTATGCTAATTGCCCCACCCAATTGAGCCCCCCAAAACACCAACTCCGAAGGAACAAGCAAGGAAAAGAAGCCGTGAATACCGTTGCATTCATGGGAAGCCCCGGCAGATTATATCGAAGGAAAGGTATAGTTGGATTTACAAAAAATAGTCCAACCAGCAGGAGATGGGACTTTGTGAGCTTAAGGGTGTGTCTCTAGATTGCCTGCTTGACCTTTTCACCTGTAGGGGGCTCATCCACAAACTCAGGAATCCCCGGTTCGCCCTGTAAGAAACTCGGGGTCTCGGAGACTGTCTCAGCATCCCATTCCCCACCAAGTTCTACCTCCTCACCCAAAGCTTCAAGTTCAGCATCTAATTCGGCTTCATCGACATCTAGGAGTTCAATTAGAATAGCTGTAAGATAAGCGAAACAAACAGCGTAAGTACCTTCTGGAACGTCGTAGGATCTGGAAATGGATTCTTGGATGTCATTCCCGATGTCCATGAGATCCGCCATCTCATCCTGAAGTTGCTCGACTAGTTTTCAAAAAGGCAGGGTGAGTCTCTGCCCGAGAGTATTGTAATGAGTGAATTAGGAAAAGACTCACTCTTGTCGATATCGATCTTCCCATATTGCTTCTTAAGCTCCTTATTCGTAGTTTTTAACGCATCGACCGTGACCATGACATCTGGGTTGGAGCCCTTACGTATCAGCAACCCCCGTACCAAGATCAAGCATGAAGCAGCCAATATTGAGAGAGATAAAGCCGGCCAGAGATTATCTCTTGACGCAAGCAGTGGTGCGAAGGAGAAGGTCAAATACAAGGAAAGCGGACTTTTGAGATTGTCTTGCATCATTCCAGCTTGTTCCATGTTCCAGGATTGCTGTTGGAGCTGGTCCTTCTGAGACTCATACATCTTTCGGCGCTGTAGGACTTTGAGTGCCTATCCGGGGGTAAGGGAATTAGAAGAGAGCCCAAGATGGAACTCAAGCTATGGCAGAGGTGTGAATTTGAGACCTTTTGTTTTAATGCATTTTTTCCGGGCCCATCTCGCATTTTAACCAAGCGTTGCTGATAGGTGGAGAGCTCCGCGTTGAGCTTTGAGAGTTGGACATCGATTGATTCGATCCGGGTTTCGAGCTTTCGAGCTTGTCAGACTTGATGCGGGGGATGAGGCTCCGCCTAGATAAAAAGATAGAAGCCATCGGAAAGACTTACATTCGAAATGGCTCCCTGGAGGTTTGGCTTCGGTGCGGTGCTCTTGGACCCGAAGAGACGATTCATTTTATCCCTTGAGTGAAGCTGGTTTTTGTGTTCTCGTGGGTTGGTGAGAGCTGGTGGATATGTGGCAATAGACAAGTTCACCCAAGATTTGGGTGACTATTCCTCAAAACCAATCACGTGATTTGACAACCCTGAGCCTTATTATGCAGGTCAGGAACATGAGCCTTTGTATGGATTTGATGCTGTCGCAGTCATTTGTGCTGTAAAAAGACTACAGCCATCAAACTCTCAAGGCTCTAGTCCTGGCCCCAGTAAGTTATCTGGGGGCCTGGCACGGCAACCTGGGTTAGTACCTGGTATAGTTTCTTTGGTTAAAGAGGGAAAAGATAAAAGTATGTATATTATAGACCTGGACGATCATAACTTCCTAATCGGATATGCCTATGAACCTTATGCACCTCCCAAGTTGAGAGCCTCTGTGCCATACATCCGTGCCCATTGTCCACGCGGGCAGACTATCAGTGCACGATCTGAGATATCTACTAGTATTACTTTCAGAGAGTGCTCATACACGTCCCAGGCATATTGAACCCGAACATTTGTGTCCGAATTTAGTACGGGGTCACAGACGTGCACAGACAATCCGCCATACAAATTTTTACCCCCTGTGTTCGGGTTCAATATGGCTGGGACGTGTAGGATGGGTAGCAGGTCCCCTTTCGATAGTCATGCAACATTGGCTCGATTAGTCACGGATCAAGTGCCAAGAACCCTGCTGGTCTTCCAACTTGCTATTGAAAACGATGCATCGCCAGACCCGTTACGGTAACCTAAGCAAAAGGAATACCAAGCAATCTAGTCAGCTCTCTGCTGGTACTCTAGGATATCGGTATGATAATATTATAGTCTCCATAATACGGGTATGGGTATATCCTTATCGTTATTTTCCTTCGAAGCTAAGAGAGGAAACCGCTCACGTGCTCATTGATGAGCCAGAGCACAAGACCGGAGCAAACGACTGCCGGTAACTCAGGATCAGCGGCCTCTTGGAAGTCCTATCGCTGCTGTATTACTATATCCTACCAATATGTAATAGCTACAAGTACGAGGCAAACTAGTAATTCTACTTTACTAAAAGGGGGCCGATACCACTGTACAGTAGACGAGAGAGTATTTGGGTTAGGAATTTCGACATCCCTCAACGCCTTGCTCACAGGCCAAGGCCGATTTACTCATGGGTATCAAAAAGAGCAAACTACCCCTTAACGAAGTAGCTTAAACGGGGAGGAATATAGCGACACTGATATCACACTGCGATCCCATGGGGTTGATGGATTTTTTAGCCAAACTAAGATTCTTCTTCGGTAATTTCCTATACCGATATTTTATTTTTCTCGGTTGCTTTGTTCACTTCATCACTTTCTGTGGGTAACCACTTTACAATAAGGAAAATAGCTCTCCCCCAGGGCTGCGACAAATTCCTTCTGTTCTTGTGCTGTCAGCAGTCAAAAAGTCATTCCTTGCTTGCATCCACCCGTACACACACTTCCTTTTAGGTGCAGCTGCCGACTGCCAACATATTTCCGCCATCAGTGGCTAACTGATTGCCTACCTACCTTTCCCACCAGTCATTCCTAAACATCGACACGCCTCAACTCAGCACGGACACCATATCTTTCACCGGACCCTCAGGTAAGTACCACTTTATCCCACCTACTTTTTTTGAAATTATTATTGTTCCCCACATGAGCCCGGTCTGTGATTCGGCTTCGGCTTCAACCCACCGCTGTTATTTCTTGTTTGCTTTCTGGGACTGGCTTCCTCATCCTCATCGGCGGTCCCATCAAGTTTA
>Ga0307509_10004133_pt1 | contig 21207 bp, 21 predicted proteins | sample 10_EM_MG_FD_202245 | JGI IMG/M metagenome (GOLD analysis project Ga0307509, IMG submission 202245) | Populus trichocarpa ectomycorrhiza microbial communities from riparian zone in the Pacific Northwest, United States - 10_EM | ecosystem: Host-associated > Plants > Roots > Unclassified | place... | reverse complement strand
CGGTGAAGGGATCACGAGCGTGTACGTGACGGCCGGTGACAACGCGCAGGGCATGGACTACGCCATGAACCGCTACGCCGGCCTACGCTACGCGTACGGCGCCGCGGCCGGGTCGCTGGACTGGCGGTGCGGCGTCATCGCGATCGCGACGCACGTCGTGGAGCACTGCCATCTCGCCGACCGGCCGGTCTCGCTCGTGTTCCTCGCGTATCCCGACGGCGGTGTCGACGGCGAATTCGCACACAGCTTGCTGAAGCTGTGGCAGGGCGACATCGCGAGTGCCGAGACCGTCGCCGAGCAGACGACGACGTACACCCAGGACGAGCTGATCGAGACAGTCGCGGAGATCGTGCGCGAGACCCAGCCGGGCACGATCCACACGCTCGAGGTCGCCTCGACGCATGGCAGGGACCACACGGATCACATGATCGTCGGCGCGATCACGCTGCTCGCGATGGCCCGCGCCAACAGCCACGCCGACGTGATCTCGTATCGCGGCTACTCCGTCCTGACCGAGCCCGTGAACAAGGCCCCCGCGATGCTCTCGGCGGTCACGGACATGGTCCAGTACTACGAGGCGTGCACGTCGACGTGCGGGACCTGCGGCTCGACCTGCCCGAGCGTGCTGCCCAGCCACGTCGCGTGGTTCGCGCACCGCTACGCCGTCGGGTTTCGGCGCGCGGTCGAGGGCCGGGTGCAGACCGATGCGGGCTGCCTCGATGGCGACCTCGAGATCTCGGCGTGCGATGCGGCGCCGAGCTGGCGCGTGGTCGACGGTGCGGTGCAGCTCGGCGATCGCTGCCTCGAGGTTTCGGCGACGGGCGAGGTCGCGCTCGCCGCGTGCGCGTCCGGTCCCGCTCAGCGGTTCTTCGTCGACGACGAAGGTCACTTGTGGAGCGCGGTCGTCCCGGCGCCGGATCCGGCGATGGCGTTCGCGCACCTGTGGTGCGTCGCGCCGAACGATGCCGGCGGCATCGGGGCGCGGCTGTGCGGACGCGATCAAGGTGCGCCGAGCTGGACGTTTGCACCCCCGACGGTGACGACCGCGCGCGCCTCGCTCGGGCTCGCGGCCATCGGTCGCGCGGTCCACCTCGGAGACGTCGACGGCGATGGCCGCGCGGATCTGTGCGCGGTCGAGACCGGGATGATCACCTGCGCATCCGGTGACGGTGCGGGTAGCTTCGTGTCTGCGACGCCGCGCTTCGCGGTCACGTTCGATCCGATGACGCTCGTGCTCGGCGATGTCGACGGCGACGGCCGCGCGGACGCATGTGGCCGCGACGCGAGTGGGATCGTCTGCGCGGTGTCGGCGCAGAGCTTCGCGCAGGTGCCGTGGCCCGGCGCTGCAACCTCGCTCGCCGTCGTCGATCGGAACGTGTGCGGCTTCGGGTCCAACGGCGTCGAGTGCGCGACCCGGACCGCGACGCAGATCCTGTCGACGTGGCCCGCAGCGGACGCGCTCGTGTGGCCCGCCGATCTCGACGGCGACGGTCCGCCCGACTGGTGCGCGTCGACGGCCGCGGGTCCTGCGTGCGGCGTCGCCGCCGAGTCGGCGATCTCGACCGACGGCACCGCGTGGAGCTTCTCGCTCGGCGGTGTCGCGGATTCCGGCTCGCTCGGCGACGCGACCACCGCCTTCGCCGACCTCGATGGCGATGGCCGTGCCGATCTCTGCTCGCTCGATGCAGGTGTGGTCTCGTGCGCGCGCAGTCAAGGTCGCGGCTTCGGTCCGCGCGCGGTCGCTGCGATCGTGCCCGACGGCGCGACCGCCCTGTGGCTCGGCGATCTCGACGGCGATGGCCGCGCCGACGCGTGCGTCGAGCTCGGCGACCGGATCGTCTGCGCGGTCCGCTAACCTAGCTCGCCTTGCGCCGGCGCTTGCGCGGCGGCGAGAACACCGCGGCCTCGAGCTTCGCGACCCGACTCGGAAGCTCGCTCGCTTCGATCGTCGTCACGCGCTTCGGCAAGTCGCGATACTGGTCGTCCAGCGTGCGGAGCCAGGCGCGCGTCTCCTCTTGTCCCGCCCGGATCTGACGAGCCATCTCCTCTCCGACCGCCAGCACGACCGACTTCGTGATCGAGGCCGTGAGCTCGCTCTTGAGCTCGCTCTTGAGCTCGCTGAGCTCGGTCTTGAGCTCGGTCTTGAGCTCGCTCTTGAACTGTCGGAGCTCGTCCCTCAGCTCTCGCCGCGTGACCGGGGCATCCATGTCTTCCATGACCATAACTCCTTTGGTCCGGGAGCGAGAGCACGATCGATGCCGCGCGCAACTCCTCGAACGCACGCGCTCGCGTGTCCGGTTCGGCCGAACGCCGGCCGCGCGTGACCGGGAGTCGGCCGGACTAGCGCGACTTCGCGAGCTGCTCGAATTTCTCGAGGATCGGCGCGGCGACGTTGCGGTGCTCGAGCCGGGCGATGTGGCGGATCCCGGTCGGCGACGTGATGTTGAGCTCGGTCAGCATCCCGCCGATCACGTCGAGCCCGACGAGGATCTGGCCGTGCGCCGCGAGGAACGGCGCGAGCTCGCGGATGATCTCGCGATCTCGCGGGTCGATGTCGGTCTTGACCGCGCGCCCCCCGACGTGGAGGTTGCCGCGCGCTTCGGCCGAAGCGGGCACGCGAAGCACAGCCCCGATCGGCTCGCCGGCGACGAGCACGATCCGCTTGTCGCCTTCGCTCACCGCGGGGAGATAGCGCTGCGCGAGCGTCCAGCGCGTGCCGGCGCCCGTCGAGGTTTCGATGATCGAGGATGCGTTCGGATCGCCGTCGCGGACGACGAAGATGCCGAGGCCGCCGTAGCCGTCGACCGGCTTGACGACGATCGCGCCACCCTGCTCGGTCTGGAACGCGCGGAGCCGCTCGGGAGACCGGGTGACGATCGTCGGTGGCGTCAAGTGCGGAAAGCGCAACACGGCGAGGTGCTCGTTGAGCTCGCGCAGGCCGCGCGGATCGTTGACGAGCAGGGTCTTGCCGCGCGCGTGATCGAGGATCCAGGTCGCGTGGAGGTAAGTGACGTCGACGGGCGGATCCTTGCGCATCAGCACGACATCGAAGTCGGCGAGCCGGTGCGCCTCGCGCTCGCCGATCGCGAACGCCTCGGCCGGCGTCGCGGCCTCGCGGATCGTCGTCGGCACGGCGTCGACGACGGCGTCGTCACCGACGAGCCCGAGGTGCTCGAGCTGGCAGGTCCAGACCTCCCAGCTACGCGCCGCGGCCTCGAGCATCAGGCCGTACGACGTGTCGCCGGCGAGGCCGAGCCGCTCGAGAGGATCGAGGATGAACAGCGCCTTCACGGTGCGACTGTAACGCAAGCTTCCGGCGCGTGCGGCGCTAGCTAGGCCGCGGGCTCGGGCTCGTCGCCACCGACCTGGACCTTCGTCGGCAACAGGTGCTCGAGGCCGTGCTTGCGGAGGCGGTAGTACAAGGTCGAGCGATTGATCCCGAGCTGGCGCGCCGCGCTCGCGATGTTGCCGCGCGATTTCTCCACCGCGGCGACGATCTCCTTGCGCTCGCTGTCGAGCAGGCGCTCCGCGAGCGACTTGCCGTCGTCCGCGAGGGTCGGGCCCGACTGATGAGCCGGCGCGACGACCGGCACCGAGCCGGACTGGTTCGAGGCTGCGTGCGGCGAGCGACGGACGAAGTCGAGGTGCTGGGCGCCGAGCGGCGTCCCTTTCGACAGGATCATCGCGCGCTCGACGATGTTCTCGAGCTCGCGCACGTTGCCCGGCCAGTTGTACTCGCGCAGCTTCGCCAGGCCGTCGACGGCAACGCCGGCGGGCGCGACGCCCATCTGGCGCGCGAACTTCGCGACGAAGTGGTTCGCGAGCACCGGCAGATCGTCGAGACGATCGCGGAGCGGCGGCAGGTTGATCGGGAACACGTTGAGCCGGTAGTAGAGATCCTCGCGGAACTCGCCTTCCTCGATCATCTTCTCGAGGTTGCGGTTCGTCGCGCTGACCACGCGAACGTCGACCTTGATCGTCTCGTTGCCGCCGACGCGCTCGAGCTCGCGCTCCTGCAGCGTGCGCAGCAGCTTGATCTGGACCTCCATCGGGAGGTCGCCGACCTCGTCGAGGAACAGCGTGCCGCCGTCGGCGAGCTCGAACCGGCCACGCCGCCGCTCCATCGCGCCGGTGAAGCTGCCCTTCTCGTGGCCGAACAGCTCGCTCTCCAGCACGCCCGGCGCGAGCGCCGCGCAGTTGACGCGGACGAACGGCTTCTCCTCGCGCGGCGAGTTGATGTGGATCGCGTGGGCGACCAGCTCCTTGCCCGTGCCGGTCTCGCCGCGGAGCAGCACGGTCGACGCCATCGGGGCGACCTGCTCGACCTTCGCGAGGACCTCGCGCAACGCGGCGCTCTCGCCGATGATGTTGCCGAAATCGAACTCGCCGTGGAGCTGCTGGTTGAGGTAGCCGGTGTACTCGGAGAGCTGGGCCTGCAGCCGCTTGTTCTCGGCCTGCAGCGCGTAGCGCTCGATCGCGTACTGGAGGACGCCGCGGACCTCCTTCGCGTCCCAGGGCTTGGTGATGTAGCGGTAGACCTGGCCGAGGTTGATCGCTTCGATCAGGACGTCGACGTCGGTGAACGCGGTCAGGATGATGCCGACCGTCTCCGGAGTCTTGGCACGGACCTCGCGGAGCAGCTCCACGCCGGTCATCCGGGGCATCCGCTGGTCGGTGACGATGACCGCGACGTCCTTGTCCGCCAGGATCCCGAGCGCTTCCTGGCCACTCGTGGCGGTCAGGATGTCGAACGTCTTCCGGAAGTTGAACCGGAAAGCGTCGAGGTTGTCCTGCTCGTCGTCGACAACGAGGATCGGGTAGCGCTTGACGTCCAACGTCATGAACCATCTTTGAGTTACCACGTTTCCCCGGGACCCCGGGACCACATGTCGGAAATTGGCGGCCGAAACCGGCGTCCTCTAGCATTTGCCAAATGCCCTTAGCTCGACGCGCGCGGCGGGTCTCGAAGGTCCAGCGGCCACCCCGGAAACCGATGGCGATGGCCCGGCGGGTCTCGCTGTTCGAACGCGAGGTCACGGTCCGGCTCGCGCCGGTCGCCGTCGATCTTTTACACGATGCCGCCCGGATCTTGCACGAGGGCGAGCTGACCGGTGACATCTACGCCGGCTCGACGATGCTCACCGTCGATCTCGCGCGCACGAAGCACGTGATCAGCGACCCGCCCGACGCGTCGACCGCGCAGCGCGTCGCGTTCCTGTACGCGAGCGACGAGCGCTGCCGCGATCACGCGCGCCGGATCGCGATGGCCGAGGCGCGCCGCGCCGCAGGTTGCGCGCTCACCGCACCCACCGTCGATGTCGAGAGCCGTGCCCGCGGCGCGGAGCTCCACCTCAGCCTCAACGTCGAAGCCCGGAGAATCCCATGATCGAGCTGTACAGCATCCGCGATGTCGCCCGCATCCTCGCCGTCCAGGAGGCGCGCCTGCGCTACTGGATGCAGACCGGCTTCGTCGGCCCGACGGTGCGCAAGGGCGGCCGGTTCTATTACACGTTCACCGACCTCGTCGCCGTGAAGTCGGCGAAGGACCTGCTCGCGGCCGACGTCACGCTCCAGGCCGCGCGCAAGGCGGTCGAGGCGCTCAAGAAGGCGCTGCCGGCCGACACCCACCCGGCGTCGCGCCTGCGGGTCTGCTCCGACGGCGCGACGATCGTGGCGCTCGCCGACGACATCGCGTTCGAGCCGATCGGCGGTCAGGTCGTGATGGCGTTCTCGCTCGCGTCGTTCGGCGAGCACGTGTCGAACGTCCTCGCGATGCCGCGCGTCGATCCGAACCAGGTCAACTCGGGCCCGATCCGTGCCGGGGCCACCCCCGAAGAGATCACCGACTCGCCGACCGAAGCGAACGGCGGCACGACCGCGTATCGCCACTTCGTCGAGGCCTGCGCCGCCGAGGATCGCGGCGACTCCGAGACCGCCGAGCACCTGTTCCGCCAGGCGATCGATCTCGAGCCGAACATGTCGGCCGCGCTGACGAACCTCGGCAACCTGGTCTATCGCCAGGGCGAGGTCGAGGAGGCCCGCCGGTTCTACGAGCGTGCGCTCGACCACGATCCACTCCAGGCCGAGGCTCGCTACAACCTCGCCAACCTGCTCGAGGACCTCGGCGAGACCGAGCTCGCGATCGCCGAGCTGCGCCGCGTCTGCGCCGCATGCCCCGAGTTCGCGGACGCGCATTACAACCTCGGCCTGATGCTCGCGCAGGTCGGCGGCACCGCGCAGGCCAAGCAGCACCTCGAGCGCTACCTCGAGCTCGACGCCGGCTCGGACTGGGCGAGCCACGCGCGCAGCTACCTCGACCAGATTGCCGTCTGACGTAGACGGGCGTCACCCGCGGGTGACGTCACGAGCAGTGATCGTCTACGCGATTTCGCACGGCTAGCGCTGGTACGCCGCCTGCTCTAGGCAGGGGGATGAAATCGGTCAACCGTCCCCGCACGATCGCGAAGCAGAAGCTGAAGGATGTCGCCGGTGGCGCCGGCGCGATCAAGCCGCTGCAACCGACGCCGAACATGGGCTTCCCCAAGTACTCGGCCGGCTGGTGGGACCTCGTCCGCTCGCGCGGCCTCGATCGCTAGACCTCAGAAGCTGACATCGAGCTTGACGGGCATCATGGTCCACGAGCTCGGCGCACTCACCATCGAGAACGTCAGGTGCCCCGTGTACGGCGGATCGCTCACGTCCAGCGTGAACGATCCGGCGGGCGTCCAGTTGTTCGTGCATGCCGGCGTGCCGCACAGGTACCAGGTGTAGGAGACCTCCAGCATCGTGAACGGGGACCAGTAGGCGTTGGTGTTCTCGTCGATGCTGTAGCTGTACGTTCCTGCGGTCAGCTCGGCCTGGGGCAGCGCGAGGTGGAACGTCCAGTTCGTGTTGCGGGTCGTGACCGCCAGCTTGGTGCCGTCCGCATCAGCCGACACCTGGATGTCACACGCTCCGCTTTTTGGTGCGATGCCGAGAAACACGCTCGTGGTCGCGGTCCACGTGCAGGACGACGCCGCATCGGGCGGCACCGCATCGTGCGCAGCGTCGACGGGCGTCTCGTGGCCCGGACTCGAGCAGCCAACGAGAGCGATCAACAGCAGTCGCGCATCCCGCACCTTCGAAAATTACTACGCGCGCGAACGCAGCGCATCGACAAACGCGCGGAGCGCCGGCGTCTGGGCGCGGCGGCTCGGGAAGTACACGTAGAACCCGGGGAACGACGGGCACCACGCGTGGAGCACGGCCTCGAGCCGACCCGACGCGAGGTGTGGGGCAGCCTGGGTCTCGAACGCGTAGCCGAGGCCGCAGCCGGCGAGGACGGCGAGCTCGGCGATCCGCGGATCGTTCGTCGAGATCGGGCCGGTGACCGCGAGCTCGAGCTCGGTCCCGTCGCGCTCGAGCTCCCAGCGATACGCCGCGCCGCTCGGCATCAAATTGATCACGCAGCGGTGCGCGAGCAGGTCATTCGGTTTGCGCGGCCGACCGTGCTTCGCGAAGTACGCCGGCGTGCCGACGACGACGAGGCGCTGGCGGCCACCGACCTCGATCGCGACCATGTCCTTCGCGAGGCGCTCGCCGAGCCGGATCCCGGCGTCGAACCTGCCCGCGACGATATCGACGAGGTTGTCGTCGATCACGAGCTCGAGCGCGAGTCGCGGGTTCGCGGTGGTGAACGCGCCGAGCTTCGGCGCCACGACCAGCTCCGCGGCGATCCGCGAGGTCGAGATCCGGAGCGTGCCGGTGTTCTCCGCGGTCGTGAGCTCGGCGACCGACGCGTCGAGCTCGGCGAGTGTAGGGCGGAGGCGCGCGAGCATCCGCTCGCCGGCCGGCGTCGGTGCGACCGAGCGCGTCGTGCGGCGCAGCAGGGTCACGCCGAGGCGATCTTCGAGCTGCCGGATCGTCTGCGACAACGCCGACGGCGTGACGTTCAGGCGATCCGCGGCGCGCACGAAGCTGCCGCGCTCGACGATCAGCGCGAACGCCGACAGGCCCTCGAACGTGCGGCGATCCATTCATTAGCTGTACTACATGGTCCTTGCAGATTGTTGACCATGATGATTTCACGGCGCGGGCGCACGGTGAGGTCATGACGAAGACCACTCTCGATACGTATCGCCTCCTCGGTCGTTCCGGCCTGCGCGTGTCGCCGCTCGCGCTCGGCGCCATGACGTTCGGCACCGAGTGGGGCTGGGGCGCCGACGAGCGCGACGCCCGCCGGATGTTCGACACCTACGTCGCGCGCGGCGGCAACTTCATCGACACCGCGAACGCGTACACCGGCGGGACCTCGGAGCGCATGGTCGGCGCGTTCGCCGAGGGCAAGCGCGACCGGCTCGTGATCGCGACCAAGTACACGGGCGCGATGGACTCGACCGATCCGAACAGCGGCGGCAACCATCGCAAGAGCCTGGTCCGCGCGGTCGAGGCCAGCCTCCAGCGCCTGCGCACCGACTATCTCGACGTGCTGTATCTCCACGCGTGGGATGCGACCACGCCGATCGAGGAGCTCGCCCGCGCGTTCGACGACCTCGTGCGCAGCGGCAAGCTGCTCCATGTCGCGATGTCGAACGTGCCGGCGTGGCAGATCGCGCGGCTCCATACGCTCGCCGAGCTGCGCGGGCTCGCCCAGCTCTGCGCGATCCAGATCGAGTACAACCTGATCGAGCGAACGGGAGAGCGCGAGATGATCCCGCTGGCCCGCGAGCTCGGCCTCGCGATCGTGCCGTGGTCGCCGCTCGCGAGCGGCGTGCTCGCCGGCAAGTACGGCGCGAAGGATCTCGACGCGGGCGGCACCGGCCAACCGAGCGGGACGCGCAAGGACGTCGCCGCGGCGCAGAGCTCGCTCACGCCGCGCGGGCTCCACATCGCCGAGGTCGTGAAGAGCATCGCGACCGAGGTCGGCGCGACGCCGGCGCAGGTCGCGCTCGCGTGGGTGCTCCACCAGCCCGGCGTGACGTCGCCGATCATCGGTGCGCGCACGGTCGCGCAGCTCGAGGACAATCTGGGTGCGCTCGCCGTCGAGCTCTCCCCGGCGCAGCTCGCGACGCTGGCCCGGGCGAGCGCGTTCGAGCTCGGCTACCCGCACGAGATGCTGAGCCGCGCGCTGACCCGCACCGTGATGTTCGGCAGCGCGAAGGTCGAAGGCCTCACGGTCTGATCACCTGGCCCAGATCGCGAGGTAGTCGAAGTCGACGATCATGTTGCGCGCCTCGAGGAAGCCGTAGGCGCCGCGCGAGATCTCGACCGTGAACTGGGTGGTGCCGAGCCCATCGATCGCGAGGATGTCGTCGCCGCCGCTCGCCGCGGCCGTCGTGACGACGAAGTGCTCGTGCTGGCCGACCTCGTCGGTCGCGTCCAGCAGGTTCGGGCTGTAGTGATCGGCGGTCTCGGTCTGCTCCTTGAGATCGAAGAACGACGGGCCGGTCGGGTCTTGCGCGATCGACGCGAACAGCGCCGCACGACACGTGTTGTCGTCGCATTGCTGGCTGTACCAGACCCCGGCGTAGTGGGTCTGGGTCGTGCCGCGATCGACGACCGTGAACGCGATCGCGACGCGCGTCGCGTTCGCCGGCATCGCGAAGTGGGCCTGACCGAAGTCGGCGACCTCGCCTAACCGGAGCGCGTCGTTGCCGAAGGACCGGACCTGGTAGTAGGCGGCGTAGCCACTCGACGCTTCGTCGACGTTCGGTTCGAACCGCGCGAGAACGTCGCCCGGGCCGTCGGGGAACGGATCGCACGCGTCGCCGACGCCATCATGATCGCGATCGGTTTGATCGGGATCCGGATCGACCGGGCAGTCATCGCACGCGTCGCCGAAGCCATCGCCGTCCTCGTCGTGGCCGGCACACGCGAGCTTGGCATCCGGTGCCGGCGCGTGGGCGTCGAAGCCGAGCCGCCCGCACCCGGCGAGGCAGACGACGACAGCGAGCGCGCGCACCCGACCAGTCTACAAGAGCCCGTGCGGGCCGACGCCGCGCGCGAGCAAGTACCCGTAGACGTAGGGCGCGATGAACAGCACGGCGTCGATCCGGTCGAGGATGCCGCCGTGGCCGGGGAGCAGCGAGCCGGAGTCCTTGACCCCGACGGAGCGCTTGATCAGCGACTCCGCGAGATCGCCGAGCTGACCGAGGATGCCGCCGGGGATCGCGAGCGCGAACACGTCGACCCAGGTCAGCCACGTCGCGAAGAACAGCTTCAAGACGACGACGCCGAGCACCGAGCCCGCGATCCCGCCCCACGCGCCGGCCCAGGTCTTTTTCGGCGACACGGCCTCGTAGAGCTTCGCCTTGCCGAGGAACCGCCCCGCGAAGTAGCCGCCGGTATCGGCGACCCACGCGATGATGAGGACGATCAGCACGGTGTCGCCGCCCTGGGTCGGATCGAGGAGCTTCAGCTTCGCGAGGTAGGTCGCGAGGAAGCCGCAGTAGACGATGCCGGTCACCGTCGCGGCGAACCGCGGCGCGACGCTCGGGATGTCGCGGAACTTGAACAGGTAGTACAGGCCCGGGACGATCACCGCGAACGCGGCGGCGAGCGCGTTGCCCTCGACGGACACGCTGAGGAGCGCGTCGGGAAACGTGTCGCGCGAGCTCGCGACGTACATCAGCGACAGCGGATCGAGCCAGAAGAACAGCAGCGTCGCGATCCCACCGAGCACGAGCGCCGGGGTGCGATCCTCGGCGGGCAACGTCATCCCGAAGAACTCGCGCATCGCGAGCAGCGACGCCGCGAAGATCAGCGCCCACGTGGGTTCGACCCGGTGGTAGTGGAGGACCAACAGGAGGATCGGCACCGCGACGACGGCGACGAGAACACGCTGTGCGAGATTGCCGAGAGCCAAGAGGCCGCCAGCTAACTACACGTCCGACGAATCGGCAAGCTGTGCGGACGTGAGGCCGAATCGGCGCTCGCGCGTGCCGAAGTTGCGCAGGCACGTGTACAGGTGCTCGCGGCGAAACTCCGGCCACAGAACGTCGACGAACATCAGCTCGGCGTACGCGACCTCCCACAGCATGAAGTTCGAGATCCGCTGCTCGCCCGACGTCCGGATCAGGAGATCGAGCGGCGGGAGCCGTGCAGTCGGCAGGTACGAGCCGAGCTTGTCGGCGTCGAGATCTTCGGGCCGGAGCGTGCCTGCGGTGATCTCCTTGAGTGCGGCGCGCGCGGCGCGCGTGATCGACTCGCGGCCACCGTACGAGAGCGCGAGCGTGAGGACCATCCGGGAATTGGCCGACGAGGCGGCGCGTAATTCTTCGAGGGGGTCGCGGACCAGGCCCGGCAGTCGCTCGATATCGCCGAGCGCCTCGAGCCGGATGCCGTTGTCGAGGATCTCGCTGCGCTCGTCGATCAGAAACTCGCGCAAGAGCTCCATGAGTCCGGCCACTTCGTCGGCCGGGCGCGCCCAGTTCTGGGACGAGAACGCGTAGAGCGTGAGGGCCTCGAGGCCGATCTCGCGCGACGCCCGCGTGATATCGCGGACGCTCTCGGCCCCGGCGCGGTGTCCGTTCAACCGCGGCTCGCCCCGGAGCTGCGCCCACCGACCGTTGCCGTCCATGATGATGCCGAGATGGCGCGGCAGGTCCTCGGGCAAGTCGGTCGCGGTCATCGTTGCGGGTACTCCATTGATCTCGTAGGCTCGATGAAAGCCATGGGCATCTTTTCCAGACTCGGTACGCTGATCAAGTCGAACATCAACGACCTCATCACGAAGGCCGAGGATCCGGAGAAGATGCTGTCGCAGGTCCTCCTCGAGATGCAACAGCAGCTCGTCGAGGCAAAGAAGGCCGTCGCCATCGCGATCGCCGACGAAAAGAAGCTCCAGAAGCAGTACAGCGCGGAGACCGACAAGTCGAAGGAATGGGAGCGTAAGGCCATGGTTGCCGTGCGCGCTGGCGACGACAACCTCGCTCGCCAGGCGCTCGCGCGCAAGCAGGAGCACGAGACGATCGCGACCCAGTTCCAGCAGCAGTGGATCTCCCAGAAGCAGGCCGTCGAGAAGCTCAAGGACGCCCTCCGCCTCCTCAACAACAAGATCGAGGAAGCCAAGCGGAAGAAGAACATCCTCATCGCGCGGAAGAAGCGCGCCGAGGCGCAGCAGCAGATCGCGAACACGATGCAGGGTCTCGGCGACACCAGCGCGTTCGACACGTTCGACCGCATGGCGGAGCGGATCCAGCTCATGGAGGCCGAGGCCGAGGCGGGCGCCGAGCTCGCCGGCGAGCTGTCGGGCGACACCCTCGAGTCGAAGTTCCTCCAGCTCGAGCAGGGCCCGGGCGGCTCCGACGACGACGCGCTGTCCGAGCTCAAGGCGAAGATGGGCCTGCTCGAGGCGCCGAAGGGCGGCGATTCCAAGCAGCTGTCGGCGGGTGCCGCCGGTGGCGTGCCCGCGGATGGTGGGCACAAGTCCGAGGACAAGTCGGGCCCGACCGGCCCGTCGCTGACCGCCGAGGATCTGAAAGAGCTCGAGGACCTCGACCTGTCCGACGTCGAGGGGTCCAAGTCCGAGAAGAAACCCTCGTAGGTCTCAGACTGCGTCAGTCGCGCCGTCCGAGCAGCCGTGGCGCGGCGACCGAGCGCCGGCGAGGACCAGAGCCGCGCGCACGGCGTCCGCGAGGCCACAGTGACCTGTGAATAACCGGCGACGGTCTGTAACGATCGCCGAGAGGTTTCGAGCTTTTATCGCTCGACCGACGAGGATCGCCGTTTGCACCGGACGCACGCATGCGTTTCGCGCTGTCGGTCGCCTCGGTGCTCGTGCTGACTTCTGCCGCTTTTGCCGAGGAGGCCAAGCCCGCCGAAGCGCCGCCGCCCGCGGCCGCCCCTGCTCCCGCGGCGGGCAAGAAACTCTCGCTCCGCGTGGTTCGGGTCCTGGCCGAGACCCAGCAGGCACTCCTGTTCGACAAGACCAAGGGCACCCATGTCCTGGTCGAGGTCGGCCAGCAGGTCGACGGCTTCAAGGTCACCGACATCGACGAGGACACCGTCACCCTCGCGCCGATCGACGGCGGCAGCCAGGTCGTCCTGGCCGGCCCCGACCCGAGCTGGCGCCGCCACCGCGACGCGAAGCCCGCCCCGGCCGCCCCCGAGGACCCGTATGCGTCGACGGCGGCGCCGGTCGATCCGTACGCCGAGGACGCGGTCCGCACGGTCCAGGCCCCGGACGCGCCGATCGCCGCCGGTGAGGGCGGTGTGCGCACGGTCCAGGCGCCGGATGCCTCGGCACCCCCGCCGCGGGTCGCCTCGGCGGCGGCCGTCACCGCGCCGGCTGCTGCGATCATCACCCCGGTCGCGGCGCCGGTCGCCGAGCCCGTCGCGGCGCCTTCGGCCGAGCCCGCGGGTCCCACGGACACTTCGTCCACCGCGGCGTGGTCGACCACGCCCGATCCGACCGCGAGCACGCTCGCCGCGGCGATGACCGATGCGAAGCCCGCAAAACCGACGAAGGCCGATCCGAAATCGAAGACCGCCCCGAAGCAAGTGGCGCCGGCGGTCGTCGAAGCGCCGGCCGCGCCCGCGGGCGACGTCCTCGCGCGCGCGGACGTCGCCGCGGCGCTCGGCAACTTCGGCGCGCTCGCGAGCGCCGTGCGCGGCTCGTTCACCGCCGGAGGTGCGCACCTCGATGCCGTCGCGCCCGACTCGCTGTTCGCGAAGGCCGGCCTGCGCGCCGGTGACACGATCACCGAGATCAACCACCAGCCGATGCACTCGATCGACGACGCGGCCAATCTCTATTCGCGCGCGAGCGTGCTGAAGACGGTCACGATCCAGCTCGTGCGCGCGGGCAAGCCGATGACGTTGCAGCTCTCGATCCGATAGCCTGGCTCGCGCAGGCCCGCCCCGTGCTGTACGATGGCGACGTGGGAGCGGTACGGCTCGAGCTCAAGCTCGGCAGCCATTCGGAGTGGATCAAGATCTTCGATCCACGCGATTGGACCGTGTTCGTGCCGACCGACGAGGCGATCGACAACGGCGCGACGCTGCGCATCGACCTCGATGTCGGCGGCTGGCTCGTCACGCTGCGCGGCACCGTCGTCGCGACCCGCGAGGAGCCCAACGGCGTCACCGTCGCGCTGGGTGCCGCGGAGCGCGAAAAGATCAACTACCTGAACGGCTTCGTCCGCGGCGGCCTGCTCAACCTGCGCGAGAAGCGCCGCCTGCCGATCAAGCTCAATGTCACGTACGGAGCGGTCGAGGGCCCCGCGAACACGACGACGAAGGACATCAACGAGGAGGGCGTGTTCCTCTTCACCGACAAGCCCCTTCCGGAAACCTCGCAGGTCCACATGCTCGTGACCGTGCCCGGCAAGCCGAACCCGCTCTCGCTCGTCGGCAAGGTCTCGCACACGATCCTCGCCGCCGACGACGAGCCGCCCGGCATGGGCATCGTGTTCGACCTCGACGAAGCGCAGCGCGAGGCCCTGCTCGCCGTCATCCAGGAGCTCGAACAAGCCCTGATGGCCGGTGGGCTCCCCGGCACCGCCGTCGAGTGACGAACCGTTTGCGGCCCTCGACAGTCGAGGGTCGCGGCCGATTCAACCTCGGTGAGTCTGATCGCGGGGCTGCGCGAACGGCGCGAGCGTGGGGCGTTGGCCGTCGAGCTCGAGGGCTCGCGCACCCGCGTCCACGTGCTCGAGGACTCCGCGCTCACCATGCTCGATTGCGTGCTCGCGCTCGTGCTCGATCTCGACGAGATCGGCGCACCTGCCCTGCGCGAGACCTTGACCGCGCTGCGCGGCCGGATCAGCGGCGGTGACGACGCACTGCGCGTCGCCGATCACCTCGCGACCGCACGCGCCGAGACGCTGGAGTTCGCGGCCGCCGAGCGCGAGCACCTCGCGCGGCGCGACGCCGAGCTGCGCCGGATCATCGAGGTCCTCAGCTCGGGCCTCGCCGGCATCACGACCGGCACCGCCGCGTATCACCGCCAGATCCTCGACACCGGTGCGCGGTTCGAGGCCGCGTCCCGTCTCGCCGATCTCCAGCGCGTGCGCGCCGCGATCACGTCCGAGGTCGCGACCTTGCGCACCGCCGTCGAGCGTCGCCAGCACGCCGACACCCAGGCCACCGCCGCGCTGCGCGCCGAGATCGAGACGCTCCGCACCAAGGTCGAGGTCGCGAGCACCGCCGCGCGCCGCGACGCGCTCACCGGCGCTGCGAACCGCGCCGCGTTCGACGACGAGCTCGCGCGCCGCTGCGCCGGCGGCGAGGGCTTCGCGTTGTTGCTCGCCGACATCGATCACTTCAAGACGATCAACGACACCCACGGTCACCCGATCGGTGATCGGATCCTGCAGTCGCTCGTCACGTTCCTGCGCGATCGCGTGCGTCGCGACGACTTCATCGCCCGCTGGGGCGGCGAGGAGTTCGCGGTGCTCCTGCCCGCCGCGTCCGCGCGCGCCGGGTTCGCGAAGGCCAAGGCGCTCGTCGCCGAGCTCGCGTCGTCCGAGTGGACCGTCGACAACGCGAAGCAGCTGTCGTTCACGATGAGCGTCGGCGTCGTCGGCTGGCAGAAGGACGACGCGCCCGCCGCTGTCGTCGAGCGTGCCGACAAGGCGCTCTACGCGGCCAAGCACGGCGGCCGGAACCGCGCCGTCCGCGGCTAGCTCAGTTTTTTGCTCGTAAGTGGCGGATATGTCAGGGTGTGCCCGTGGCCCCTCGCAGTCCCGCGCGACCCCAGGCGCCCGTCGTCTGGCGGGACGGCGTCCACATCTCAGGGACGCCGATCTGGTGCGACGCGCGCCGGCGCCGCGACGTGTGCTTCGTGTCGGCAGCGGATCGCGTCACGATCGCGGAGCACGGTCAGCTGATCGCCACCCCGATCACGCTCGCGCTGCTCGCGCCACGCGCGGGCGCGAGTGCGGGCGCGGGTCACCTCGCGGTGCCGTGGCGGCGGCCGTTCACGCTCGGCACCCTGCGGCTCGAGCTCATCCCATCGGGACGCGGGCTCGGTGCGGCGGCGCTGCACGTCGACTCGCGCGGCCGCACGGTGCTGTACGCCGGACCGGTGCGCACGACCGCGGATCGCGATGCCGCGGAGGTCCGGCCCGCGGATGCCGTGGTCGTCGCGGCGCCGTTCGGCGAGCCGCACCACACGTTCGCGAGCACAGAGGAGATCTCGGGCAAGCTCGTCGCGTGGGCGAAGGCACAGCTCGCGACAGGCGCGACGCCGGTCGCGGTCGTCGACTCGGTGCTCGACGGGCTGGAGGTCGCCGCGCGCCTCGGCGCCGACGGCTTGGCGCTCGCCGGATCGCGTGCGCTCCGCGACGCGGCGCAACGGCTCGAGCACCTCGAGACGCTCCCGGAGCTGCGCGCGCCGGGCAAGGAGCCGCGTCTCTTGATCAAGGTCGCGAGCGATCGCGCCGCGTTGCCGCCGAAGTCGATCACCGCGCTCGTGTCGGGCCGTGCGGTCGACGGGCACGCCGGATTCGCCGCCGGCTTCGCGTGGCCGTTCGCCGCGGGGCGGGCGCAGCTCCTCGCGTGGATCGAGCAGACCCGCGCGAAGGACGTGTTCCTCACCGGCGCGTGCGCCGAGACGATCGCGGCCGCGCTCGGCAAGCGCGCGCGCGTGCTCGGACCACCGCACCAGATGACGCTCTCGCTCGGCGAGGCTTCATGAACCGGGTCGCCATTGCCAACCGCCGCGATGGAGGTTGGTGGTGGCGGTTGCCGATCCTCGCGGTGATCTGGCTCGGCGTCGCGGCACCGATCGTCACGGGCCTCACCGTCGCGACGACGCTGCGCCGCTGGGCGCGCGACCTGCCCGAGGTGCCGGATCTCGACGCATGGCGGACCCACGCGCACCAGACCACGCTGATCCTCGCCGCCGATGGCACTCACCTCGCGGAGCTCCCGTTCCGCGACGGGCGAGTGTTCGGGCATCGCACGATCCTCCCGCTCGAGGCGATGCCGGTGCACCTGATCGAGGCCGTGCTCGCCGCCGAGGATGTCCGGTTCTTCGAGCACCGCGGCGTCGACTACCAGGCGATCGCGCGTGCCGCGTGGATCAACTACAAGGTCGGGCGCGTCGTCGAGGGCGCGTCGACGATCACCCAGCAGGTCGCCCGCAATCTGCTGCCCGAGGAGATCGGGGTCGCGCGCAACCTGCGCCGCAAGGTCCGCGAGGCGCTGCTCGCGCGGATGATCGAGAAGCGCTGGACCAAGCGCGACGTGCTCGAGACCTACCTCGACTTCGTCTTCCTCGGCCAGGGCGCGTACGGGTTCGACGCCGCCGCGCACGCGTACTTCGCGAAGGACGTTGGGGCGCTCGATCTCGGCGAGTCCGCGCTGCTCGCCGGCCTGATCCAGGCGCCGGGCCGGCTCGATCCGTATCACCACCTCGACGCCGCGCGCGCCCGCCGCGACGAGGTGCTCGCGCGCATGCTTCGCGCGCACCTGATCGACGAGCCGACCCGCGCACGCGCCGCCGCCGCACCGATCGTGCTCGCACGCCGGCGCCCCGCGTTCGGCAACACGGTGCCGTGGTACGCGGAGCAGGTGCGCCAGCTCGTCAAGGGCGCGCTGCCCGCCGACCTCGCGCGCGGCGGGCTCACCGTCGAGACCGCCGCGCTGCCCGCACTCGGCACCGAGCTCGCGCGCGCCGCGGTCGCGCACGCACCGAAATGGAGAGGGAAAGACCCGCGTGGCAACACGATCGATCCGCAGATCGGCGCGCTGCTCTGGGATCACCGCACCGGTTATGTCGAGGCCCTCGTCGGCGGCACGCTGTGGGGCAAGCGCGGCAAGGCGGACGAGTTCGATCGGATCACCCAGAGCTGTCGCCAGCCGGGCTCGGCGTTCAAGCCGCTGGTCTACGGCGCCGCGCTCGCGCACGGTGACATCACGCCGGGCACCGCGCTGCGCGACGCACCGATCGCGGAGTACGACGAGGCGACGAACACGCACTATCGGCCGCACTCCGGCAACAAGTTTCGCGGCGTCGTGCTGGTCCAGGATGCGTTCGCGGCGTCGCTCAACGCGCCCGCGATCGACGTGTTCGATCGCGTCGGCGCGCAGGCGATCGTCGCGCTCGCGAAGAAGCTCGGGATCACGTCGAAGCTCGCCGAGGTCCGCCCGCTCGCGCTCGGTGCGTCGTGCGTCAAGCCGATCGAGCTTGCGCGGGTGTTCGCGATCATCGCGCGACGCGGCTGGGCGATCGCACCGCACCTCGCGGTCCGGATCCGGCGCGGCGACGAGGTCCTGTTCGACGCCTCGGTGCCCGAGGACCCGATGCTCGATCAGGCGCGGCGGTTCGATCGGCTCGCGGCGACAGCGGGCGCGGATCCGGCCGAGCGGGTCGGCGCCGACGGCGGCCAGCTCCTGGATCCTCCGATCGCGTTCCAGCTGCTCGACATGATGACGGCCGTGGTCGACCGGGGGACCGCGGCCGGTGCCGCGACGACGCTCGGGCGTCCCGCGGCGGGCAAGACCGGGACGACGAATGACAACACCGACGCGTGGTTCGTCGGCTTCACCGGACGCGAGCTCGGCGCGGTGTGGATCGGCTTCGACGATCCGGTGACCAAGCTCGGCACGCAGGGCGATGGCGCGCACGCGGCGCTCCCGCTGTGGATCCGCGCGATGCGCCTCGCCGAGGGCGATCGGCCGAAGCTCGCGATGCCGGGCGAACCGCCGTCAGGACTCGAGCGCGCGACGATCGATCGCGAGAGTGGGCTACTCGCGCCCGCGCACACGGGGGGCCTCGAGCTGTGGTTTCGCAAAGGGACCGCACCGACGGAGGTCTCGGGGCAACCTGGCACCTCGCCAACAGACTTCGGACGGACCACCCGCGAGTTCTGAAAGTGCTATCTTTCGAAGGTGTTTGGCATCGGAGGCAGCGAGATCCTCGTGATCTTGATCGTCGCGCTCCTGTTCCTGGGGCCCGACAAGCTTCCGGACGCGGCCAAGCAGCTCTCGAAGGGTATCCGCGACCTCAAGAAGCAGTCGCGCGTGCTCCAGCAGACGATCGAGAACGACGAGAACATCGGCGGGGCGATCCGCGACCTCAAGAGCGCGCTCCGCGGTGACGAGGCGCCGCCGCCGCGCCCGATCAAGCGGCCGGTGGTCGAGAACAAGATCGAGGGTGACGCACCGCCCGTGCTGGCACCCGCCGAGGCCCAGCCCGACGCCGAGGACGCTGCAAAGGCGAACGACGTCGCCGCCGGTGTGATCAACGAGGCCGCCGCGGCCGCCGAGCCACAGTCGCCGCGGATGCCACCGCTCGCCGGCGAGCCCGATGCCGAGAGCCACGGCCTGAAGGGCACGCTCGAGGCGAGCGAGCTCGCGGCGCTGATCAAGAAGCCCGCCGGCGAGAGCGTCGCGCGTGGCGCGGCCGATGAGCCTGGTGAGAGCGACGAGCTGAAGAAGCATGGCTGACGGCGGCGAACCCGAAAAAGACGAAGCCGAGCTCGCCGGTGGGCGAATGCCCTTCCTCTCGCATCTCGTCGAGCTGCGCGACCGGCTCCGCAACGCGGCGATCGCGTTCATGGCCGCGTTCCTGGTCTGCTGGTTCTTCGCAGGGAGCATCTTCGACTGGCTGACGTCGCCGGTGTTCCGGATCCTGTACGCGCACTGCAACACGAGCTACGTCGAGCTGTGGCGGCAGGCGTTCGGCGCGACGCTCCCGCCATCGCTGTCGAACCTCGCGCTCGCGGGCGGCGACTCGTGGCACTGCACCGGCCACGGGCTCGCGGGCAACGCGAACTGGGGCGTCCAGAAGATGGTGTTCACCGGCCTGACCCAGCCGTTCTGGGTCGACATGTCGATCGGCCTGTGGGCCGGCATCTTCGTCGCGTCGCCGATCATCTTCTATCAGCTGTGGAAGTTCATCGCGCCCGGGCTCTACAAGAAGGAACGCCGGATGACCGTGGCGTTCGCGGTGTTCTCCGCCGTGTTCTTCGTATGTGGCGCGCTGTTCTGCTTCTATTTCGCGCTACCGGCGCTGTCGAAATTCTTCCTCGGCTACAACAGCGAGACGCTCACCTCGATGCTGAGCATGCAGGACTACCTCGACCTCGCGCGCGACTCGATGCTCGCGTTCGGCGCGATCTTCGAGATGCCGCTGTTGATCTACTTCCTCGCGCTGGTGGGGCTCGTCACCCACCGCACGCTCTGGAAGTTCAGCCGCTGGTTCATCGTGCTCGCATTCATCATCGGCGCGATCCTCACGCCGGGTCCCGACGTGATCTCGCAGTTCCTGATGGCGACGCCGATGATCATCCTCTACAACATCTCGATCCTGTTCGCGTGGCGCGTGACGATCCGTCGCGAGGCCAAGGCCAAGTTGCTCGAGGACAAGTACAAGTAGCGCGCTAGCGGCGCTTCTTGCCCTTCGCGGGGCGCTCGGCGACTTCCTTCTGCGGCGCCTGCCAGCTCGTCGCGGTGCCATGGTGGGCGACTCCGAGGCGGAGCCGGCGCGACGACCACGAGACCCCGATCTTGGGACGCTTCGTTCCGAGCTGCATATTCGAGCCTAGGAGCCGCGGATCCGCGCGGGCAACTTCTCCCGCACCAAAATCCGCGGGAGAGATCTCTCTGTGTGCGATGATGGCGAAAGGGATGGGCCTCTATCACGTCTTCGTGGATGGAGCCGCGGATGCTTCGCCCGCAGGCAAGGAGCGGCTCGCCGCGGCGGTCGCGGCGCACTACGGCCTGCCGGTCGCCGACCTGCGCGTGCGGATCGCGAGCGGCAGGTTCCGCGTGAAGGGCAACTGCGATCAGGCGACCGCCGAGTCGTACGTCCACGACCTCAGCGCGCTCGGTGCGCGCTGCTCGATCGAGGAAGCGTCGCCGTCGAACGCCGCCAAGACGCCGCTACCCTTCCCGGCGATCACCTCCGCGCCACCGCAGAGCGCGCTGCCGCCGCGCTCGACCGCGCCGCCCGCCGGCGCGTTACCGCCGCGCCAGACCACACCACCGCCCGGCGCGCTGCCGCCGCGCGCGACACCTCCGGCCGGCAGTGCGCTGCCGCCGCGCCAGACCACGCCGCCCGTGACCGCGCGCACGGCGACGCCGGCGAAGGGTTTCCAGAGTGGCCTCGCCGCCGCATTTTCCGGCGAGCAACAGGTCGACAACCTCGGCGCGCTCGACGACGGCGCGCTGCTGAAGCTGTCGTCGGTCGACGGCAAAGAAGACGCGCCGGCCACCGCGTTTGCACCACCGCCCGAGGTTGTCGCGCAGGCCGCGAAGTCGGAGAGCAAACCGACCGCC
>Ga0307509_10004132_pt1 | contig 21213 bp, 18 predicted proteins | sample 10_EM_MG_FD_202245 | JGI IMG/M metagenome (GOLD analysis project Ga0307509, IMG submission 202245) | Populus trichocarpa ectomycorrhiza microbial communities from riparian zone in the Pacific Northwest, United States - 10_EM | ecosystem: Host-associated > Plants > Roots > Unclassified | place... | reverse complement strand
TCACCCGTAACGATCCTATACCCTTTGATAGCCTCCAGGTGAACACGAACATTTGGGCACCAGATATTGTAGTTGAGGTGATCCAGATGCGGAATTGACCCCACATACTTGGAGCTGAAGGAGTCGCAAGCCTGAGGGTATTCGGACATTTGCTTAATTCCTTTGGTAAGGATACGATAAGCCTGTAGCTGGGTAAAAAGGTGAGAGCTGAAGGTAAAAGAAAAGGAAACAATTTCTGTATGAGCAGTGGAAATTTCTAGCGTCGATCCCGGGCTCATAACCTGTCAGAAATAGAGATGTCCTGTATTCCGTGGTTGTTCTATCTGAGAAGGAAGCAAACAAGTATTGAGCAGAAGAAAGAAGGGTTGGGGTTCGGGGAGGTCGGTGATGCGGCTATCGGCTAACTAGTGTACATGCAACAACGATTTCTAACAGAATTTTTTGAATTCTGTTCTTCTAGGAAGTCGCCTGATGTGCGGGCTATTACCGGTACCCACCTCTATTCCCGAGAAACTAAGTTTAACATCATCCTAGCTCACGCTTCCGGTTAGCCAAGAGAGCCTTCCAATATTTTTATCATTGCAACTCCGCAATTATCGGAGGACAGGGGATCCTTTAAATGACTGGTGGGATTATTTCACTCCGGGAGGAGACGAAAATACCACATTAATACTTTGCCATATGCCTTGAGAATCTTGAGCTGAGATAAGGTACTCAGAAATCACTTCTATATTATTATTATCTCGCAAATTTTCCCAAACACATTTCATAACCCGTTGTCACCACCGTTCCCCGCACCTGATGCCCTCGGTGATGCTTAATTGATCGTGACTCCTAGGGCGGTTTTCCTCCCTTTTATTTATTCTTAACCCCCGTACTTGCTCAAAGGGGGACCCTGTTTCTGATCATCGAGGTTCTTTGCTACGTTCTGAAGACTTTAGTATATAATTATGTGCATTTGTAGCTGTAGTAATAGTCTCCTTTGGTATCCCATTTGAACTATATTGGGATCCATAACTTAACGTTTGGGCGGAAGCTTTGTCTTACTCTCATACCCATTCAAGGTATCTGGACCACATCTGTCTATGATGGCAAACCTCGAGGCTAACCCCATTTAATCCCTGAACTACCGGTACTGCAGTCTCTACAAGTCTTTTGGCTAGTCCTAGTTGCATATCATACTGAGCAAGTACAAAATAGTTGTACCCAACCATTGCGAAACCTTCTCAATTCAAACTCATAAAACTAAACATCGCCAAACTCCCCACAACTTCCTTCTAGCCACTTTGTTTAGCCACTCTTCAGCCTCCACTCAACCGTAACCAGCTCAACAGAGCCGGGTCACAGGTTCTCACTCACTGGGAGTTGGAATCCTTGTCGGAACTATTATTTCAGTATGATGATATGGGACGTATGTGTTCGACCAGCGGCCATTCAAGTTGAAGCATGTGGATCTAAGAATCGGCAGTGGTCATCTTGATGTATATTGATACGGCGCACTACTATAAGTATGGCAGTCTCAAGCGCGTCTGTAGCAGAAGCAACATAGCATTCGTCTCTTTTTCTCTTTCACTCAATTGATCTGTCGCATTACTTCTCACCCTGACTCCGGCCGTTCCTGTGTGACCTCCAACAATCCTAACCCACTGACAGCTGGGCATTTCAAATTGCTACCGAGACGTGCGCAGTGGTAGTGAAACCAAGGCCGGGAATGCAACTATACTAAACAAGCCCTGCGCTAGAAGAGGGGGTGTAGTGACCAGGAATGGTATATATTGAGCTGCGGTTGAGTGGGTGGTCGTCTGACTTTCGGCATCCTTGGTGGGGGCTCGTGGGTGTTTCTGCCAGGAAGGACGGGGGGTAAGTCACTCTGTTATAGAGGGTAGCCTATCTATAATAATGGTGGTGGGAAATATAGTGCATTGGCATCGCCGACCGTGGCATTTATAATGTGTGCATCTATCGAGCTTCTACTTTCTTCTCTTATCGGTAACGTGCTATGCCGAAGTATATATTTAGAGGAATAATGTAAATTGGTGGACACATCTAAAACGGCGGACAAAGGAACGGGGTGGTGTACTATAGCCCATAACTAGAAAGTTATTGATATGCGGTAGATGCTCCAGCAACACTTGATCCAGTGCATCCCGCCAGGAAACACCTCCGGGCGAGCAATTCCCTTGGGCTTAAACAGAAGGGCCAACTTCCGCAGCCTATCCATCCAGCTTTCTCAGAGCGGGGTCCCTACCAGCATGCACTGGGGTTTCTGCTGCTCTATCCCCTCCCACCACCGCGATTGAGTAAGGCAGCCGTATGCAGAATCTTCCTCCAAACGACCTTTGTAATCCCCGGCGGCCGGTCTTATCTTGTATACGTTTACGAGCGAGCTCTATCATGGGGACGAAGCTCTCCGTCGGGTACTTTCACGCGAGGCTTTCCACGCTATCTGGGCGCCTCGGGTCCTTTGCGCTCGTCGCAGGCGACTTAGCTTCCGTAAGGACAATATCCTAGACGCAGGTTAGGGTCATGCAGAGATAGCAGTTCTCGCTGCCGGTTTGCGCGGGCAAGGCATTTTCCAGACAGTCTTCGAGTAGGGCTAGGAATAGGGCAGGGAGGGAAGGGGAGGGGCGAGTGTTTGGTGTGCTGAGAACTGAGTGCACGATACTAGCCAGAGCGCGGGGCACGGGTCGAGGCGAGGGACGGAAGGTTTGCAGTGGTAGGCCCCTGTGGCGGGGCCTCACATTGAACGGTAAGGAAGCATTGCATTCACCTAAGAGTGCATCGGCGGTGTCTGGTGCTGCTGCTGGGGTGGGTTGGTAGGGAGATGGACGTTGGAGACGATCGAATGAGGGATGCGGAGGTTAATGTTGAGTTGCTGAAACTGTTGGAAGTGCCTGGGGTCGGGGGTTTGGGGGCAGAGGTTTGGGGGCAGCTTCAATCGTGGCGCCTCTAGAGTTCATCGCTATAGGGGGGGATAGAGGCAGTGTTGCTGCTATCGATGTTGTAGTTGGTAAAGGCCTCGACTGTCGCTGGAGTTGTTGGTGCTGTGAAAAGCTCTAGCTGTTTCTCCTAGTAGGAACTTCGGGGAGTTATGACATGCCTTCCCATATCGGTGTTCATCCCGCCTCTGCTGCTGCCCCTGTTGGCGTGCGTTTCCAGCAACGCCTCTTGACCATAGTTTGCGCGCTTAAGAGAACACTGCAGATGTTTCTTGTTTCCCAACTACTCGGGACCTGCGCATCACTAATGTCGGTACCGAAAAGAATACTCATCTCTTAATTCCCCCATCACACCAGACAACCTTGGCGCACACTTGAAGAGCAGCTTCGGGTATGGAACGCTAAAGTGGCACGAATTTTTTTGGATAATACCTTCTAGCTTCACAGGCAGACATTGAAAAGGGGATTGAATACTACTGCGGATATCAGTTTCGCGGGTTTCCACAGCCTTGGAATGTGTTAGTACGAGTATTGTGGTATCATATGGCTTAAGGTGAGGCTCCTGCAAGCAGACGTGAATCTGAGCAGAGCTTTTGACACGACACCTTCCAGCGTGTGTAACCAATTTCGGATCCAGTGATGGGACTGTTTGCCAGGCGCAGGGCTTTACCATCAACCCCGCGTTTCCTCAATTTCAACAGACCCTAAGTGGATTAGGATCTTGCTCTCAACAGCATTCGAAGCGGTAGAAAGCGAAAAAATGTCACAAGCCTTCAGCAATAATCGTAACTCTATCAACATCGCAAATACCTTTAACTACACTGTCCATTACGATGCCTCCAAGATATTGGCGTGGTTATCTCCATTAGAGCCATGGGTACGGCATCGAGATATTGGAGCCCAGCGAGTGGATAGCGTAGGAGCCTGGCTTCTGGAAACTAGGGAGTTCAGACGCTGGCATAATGGCGATAGGGAGGATGGATTTAATCATGCGACTTTATTCTGTCATGGTAATCCAGGAGTGGGGAAGAGCCATATCATGTAAGGGAATGTATCATTGCCGGGAATCAAAGGATGGTAGTGCTGATAGGTTGCGATGACAGCTCTCTAGTTATAGACAAGTTATGCGACGAGACAGTTAAGGAAGATACTGTCGTTACCTGCTTTTACTTCGACTTCGCTGCCCGGAGTGAGCAATCACCAGCAAATATGCTGGGCTCCCTGCTGAGACAGCTTGTTAGCGGATTGGAAGAAATTCCTGAAGTAGTAGTCCGGGGTTTCCAGAATGAGAAAAAGGCGATTGGGGGTAGAGGACTACAAGTTTCAGGAATTTTGAAGATGTTCCAGGCCATCACAGATGCAAAGCGCACGTTCATATGTGTTGATGCACTTGACGAATGTGTGCCAGAGCATCGAATGGTGGTTCTCGAATCACTAAGACAGATTCTACAGGCTTCGGCGAATACTCGGATATTTATCACTGGAAGATCCCATATCCGGAGGGAGGTGGAGAGGAGATTGGATGGGACAGCAACTTTTATATTGATTGAGCCTACGGGAGATGGTATTGTTAACTATCTGCGTGAGAAACTCAGGAATGACACGACCCCAGAGGAAATGAACAGCGCATTGGAGGCAAATATCGTGGAGAGCATTTCCCAACTAAGCTCCGAAACGTATGTAGAAGCGAATGGAGCAAAGCTATGCAGAGATACCGTAGGCTAAGAGCTGACATATTCAAATCTAGATTCCTACTAGCTTCTCTTCACATGGAGGCAATCTTGCAAGAAACAAGTATCTCCCGCCGGAGGAAAAGACTCAAGTCGGTGAAAGATGGGGCAGGATTAGGGGGCGCATATGGTGCGACACTGGAGCGGATAAGGGCGCAGGGCGGGAAAAAGACAAAACTTGCGATAGCCACTCTCACATGGATCTGCCACTCGGAACGGCCATTACAGGTGGATGAGTTATGCCATGCGCTAGCAGTAGAAATAGGAGCAACGGATCTCGACCCCGATAATGCTCCTTCGATAGTTACCTTGCTAGGCTGCTGTCAAGGATTGATCACAGTCGATAAGGAAGCCTCGACTGTGCGGTTAATCCACTTTACAGTCCGAGAGTATCTTTGTAGTCATCCAGACCTCTTTTCCAAACCTCACTCGGCAATTGCAGAAGCTTGCTTGACCTATTTGAATTCACAACAGGTCAAGAGCCTCTCATCCCATCCTCTTCCGGACCACCAAAGCATGCCATTCCTCGGGTATTCTTCGAGATATTGGGGAACACATGCGAATAAGGAACTCTCGGACCATGCGAGGACCCTTGCGCTGGAGCTCTTAGACCAGTACGAAGACCACGTATCCGCCGTATCACTTTTGAAGCAAGTACCGGGCACCCAAAATGCAGTAGGCATCGGCTCTTCCCCGCGCTTCTCTGGATTACATTGCGCATCTTTCTTCGGGATTGATGAACTTGTGGCCGCATTGATGAAAGCGAAATGTTGTGGGATTAACCAACAAGATTGCATAGACCGTACGCCACTCTTATGGGCGGCGATGAATGGGTATGAAGGTGTTGTGAGGCTACTACTTGGCCGGAAAGATGTCGACCCCGACAGATCAGATAATATCGATAGTACACCACTCTCGTGGGCCGCTAATAACGGACATGAAGGGGTGATCAAGTTACTGTTAGAACGGGAAGATGTCGACCCTGATCGCCCTGATAAGTATGGTGGAACACCACTCGGATGTGCTGCTGTCGGGGGACATGAAGGGATTGTGAAGCTATTACTTGGCCGGAAAGATATCGATCCCGACAGACCAGATAATCAAGACAGTACACCGCTCTCGTGGGCCGCTAATAACGGACATGAAGGAGTAGTCAAGCTGCTCCTAGAACGGGAAGATGTCGACCCTAACCGCCGGGATGAGAATGATCGGACACCCCTCAGATGTGCTGCTGTCGAGGGACACGAAGGGATTGTGAAGCTATTACTTGGCCGGAAAGATGTTGATCCCAATCGTCGGGATAAGAATGATCGAACACCGCTCGGATGTGCTGCTGTCGAGGGACATGAAGGGATTGTGAAGCTATTACTTGGCCGGGAAGATGTCGACCCGGACAGACCAGATAATCAAGATAGTACACCGCTCTCGTGGGCCGCTAATAACGGACATGAAGGAGTGGTAAAGTTACTGTTGGGACGGGAAGATGTCGACCCTAATCGCCCTGATAAGAATGATCGAACACCGCTCGGATGTGCTGCTGTCGAGGGACATGAAGGGATTGTGAAGCTATTACTTGGCCGGGAAGATGTCGACCCTGATCGCCCGGATAAGCATGGTCGAACGCCACTCCGGTCTGCCTCCGTGAAGGGGCATGGGGAAGTAGTCAAGCTGCTGCTAGAACGGGAAGATGTCGACCCTAATCGCCAGGATGAGAAGGATAGAACACCACTCGGATGTGCTGCTGTCGAGGGACATGAAGGGGCTGTGAAACTATTACTTGGCCGGAAAGATGGCGATCCCAATCGCCCGGATAAGTATGGCCGAACACCGCTCGGATGGGCTGCTGTGAAGGGGCACGAAGGAGTAGTCAAGCTGCTGCTGGAAAGGGAAGATGTCGACCCTAATCACCGCGATGAGAATGGTCGGACGCCACTCGGATGTGCTGCTGTCAAGGGACATGAAGGGGTTGTGAAGCTATTACTTGGGCCGAAAGATGTCGACCTCAGTAGTCGGGATGGAGGGGATTGAACACTACCTGCATCTGCTGATGTCGGGGGACATGAAGGTGTTATCAACCTACTCCTTGGCCGGAAGAATGTCGGCTCCGACCGTCTAGATGGAAATCCTACTTGTATATGAATCTATCCCCCTCTGAAGCCTCCCGCCACTTGCTAACTTTTATGAGTGAAGGCCCACAAGTTTCTATTCGTTGGGTTTAGTATGCAGCAACTGGAGCACTATTTTATCTGTTAACTTGCCCCATTTGTCTTGGTCGCCGTTTCCCAGTAGGATGGATCTCCCGTTACAAAATCTCCTTTTCTCTTTCTCCTTATACACCGATGCTTATTCCCCCTTGTTTTCTCTTGCTAGTGATAGATGCATACATGAATAGATTGATAAACTGTGCATAGAACCTCCATTTAGAGAGCAGGGGATCTAGCGTAGGCGTTCCCGAAGCTAGGCTGAAAAAGAAAATCAATCCTAGATATTGTGACCTTGGGGTGATTGTTTTTCTGGCATATATATAGTATAATATTCATCCGCACCCGAAAGTGCCTTCCAATCTGTCAAACCCTTCCGAATTCCTGCCTCCTCCACTTTACCTCCCTGGCAACCTATCTCCTATCCATGCTTCATTCAAGCGGAATTGTTCAATTAGCTCGAAGGCAGAACCTGGGAAAAACTTGTGGTTATGCGCCACCCTCTCTAACTCATCACCGCACGTGCGCCGAGAATGCTAGTTGCAATAAAAGCTGTAGTTAGCCGCGTTTATACCAGACGGAGGTAATCTATGATGAGCTCTTTGCGGTGGTGGTCTCGGGGGGAAGATCGGGGTTTGAATACGGGCCTTAGTATTTGGCAGAAGTAGGGGAAGAACGAGGGGGAGTTAGGTTGTAGTATTATTATGGCGTCCGCTCAGAAGACGTGCGTTCTCCGCAGCTGTGGCAAGGAGGGCTCTCGCAATGCGGTTACTGCTCTATGTTGAGAGTAGCCAACATCAAGTACTCTGCTGGGTCATACATTATCGGTTCACTGTACCTCGATGTCTCATACCAATACCCTAATACCCATAGCTACCGCTGATCCTCCTCTTGCGAGAATTGCATTCGAACAGAAATTAGGGTTTTATTATTTCCAGCTAGGCCAAAGGCCTTAGAGATGATCCATAGTAGTGTACTACCTGCTTGTTTGTGCTGTGAGGTGTACCGTAGCTTCTCGGCATTATACTTTCGCCGTGCCGGCACACCGCTGTTATGTCCTGCTATATCGTGTGCCACGGGAGTGTCATATTGAGAATTGAGAAGAGTTGACTAAGGGCTTTAGTAAGGAGGTGGGGTATTGTGCAATTGACCTGCACCCCCTGGCAGAGTTTTGAGCGTGTAGCTTATGGATGGTATTATCGGTAGGAGCTTGTTTTCCGTGTGGACACTGGCACTGAGGAGGGGATGAGGATGAAGGTGGGGGTGGTGAAAATGAAGGCAATGGTTAGGCTGAAGGTTGGAAGAGAGTGATTGAATGAAACGAACGATATACGGAATAGAGTCGAATGTAATCACGACGGTAAGAGGAGGAAGGGGAATGTTAGGGCGAAAGGAAGGAAAGGTGTATATTTGAACGCACACCATGTGCGTACTGTTAGGGCTTAAACTTGACTTTCTTAACTTGCTGTTATCTAGCTTATCTGTAATTAACTCATACTGTACTAAATAGGTAGTAAGTCACGATCGTGGGGTGGTGGTTGCCTAGGCTTGGCGGACAAGGGCTGCTATGTAAGTTAGGTTTTTTTCTCTCACGCTTCTCTTCCTTCTCCCCTCCACAGAGACGAGGACAACCGACAACCTTTGTAGCAAGGAAAGCGGCAACGAGGATCGTGTGTTTGGAGGAAGGAAAATTGGACCTATACTTACTAGCTAGTCGGACAACCTGCTGGGTTGGGCTTTCTTTGAGACGGGAATTTTCTGTTTTGTGGGGTTTGTTTTGCGACATAGCTAGTGAATTGAGTTTGATCGTCACTTGTGTGATTTTCTTTCGCCTTGGGTGTTCTTTGAGAGTGATAGTTGTTTTCTGGTTCTTCTCCACTTCGGTCAAGTAGAAACTATTCGGTGAATTTTCTTCTTTTCAGTACCCGGTCTCCCGACATACCACCCAACACACTGCAGACCAAACACCAGAATAATGTCCACATAACCTTTGTACTGAGCGTGTTTGGACCTCCTCCTCTGCTACCAAGAATTGCCTTGCCGTTTGTTTCTTCTGGTATGTTATATCTAGATTCGTTTTTTGTTCTGTCGAGTTGGTAGTTGGCGGTTGCCACTTCTGGACATTTAATCTCACGCTAGGTGGTGGTAGTGATAGGGCCGGGGTATTTATGATTTAGGCGCATAGATACTGTATGTATTTACCAAAAGGTGCGGCATCTGCGAATATAACGCAAAAGAGGGAGTAAACAAAGGTGAGAAAAAGAGGCGAATTTTTGAGCTAAGCTCGTGATCGCACAAAGCTTCCCCCCCACCAACTAAAAACGCAATGGAGAAAAAAGAGGTGAAAAGCTCATAGCAATAAATCACTTCGCCGACCGGCTATTCAAAACACCTGCTTCCCAATCCACCCCATCAGCAACCTCAACCTCCTCCCCTTAGCGCATCCTAATCCTTGCACTGCTCGGTGTTGTTTAGGGTTTCGGGGGTATGAGTTATGTGTTAGTGACCCGGGTTACAATGGTACTCGCAAAACCTAGTGCTATGTGGCCATGAATTATGCCATGGGTGGGTCACTTCTGAAGACTTTGGAAAAACATCGCGTGCACACCTTACCCCACCTCTCATAATATGCCGCGCCTTACCTAGCCATCTAATCCACTTCCCCATAGCTACTCCGGCGGCGCTTGGTCAACTGTATCCCTAAGCGCGAGCAACCCCCCGAGCCCAAACAAAAGGTCCAACTCCCACAGCTCATCCGTTTAGCTCTCCTCGAGTGAGATCCCTTCCGGTATGTACTTGGGATTCCACCCCTTCATTTCCTCTGTCCCCTCACTGCGACTGAGTAAGGCAGCAGGAATCCTCTGCTGCCCGAGGGTCTTTTGTTGTATACAACAAGCGAGGTCTATCACAAGGAAGAAGCTCTCCATCGGGTACTTTCACTCCAGGCGTTCCTCGTTACCTGGGCGCCTCCGCCTCGGGTCCTTTGTGCTCGTCGCGGGCGACTTAGTTTCCGTCAGGACAGTATCTTAGACGCAGGTTAGGGTCATGCAGAGATAGCAGTTCTCGCTGCCGTTTTGCGCGGACAAGGCATTTTGTAGGTAGTTCTCAAGTAGGGCTAGGAATAGGACAGGGGGAGAGGGGAGGGGCGAGTATTTGGTGTCAAGGAGGGAAAATGGGGGTCGCACGGAAGTAGCCGATAGCCTAGGAGAATTCACTTGTAAATTACTTGTAGACACTTTGGAGGAAGGATATTGAACGTAGGTTTTACCGCCTATACTTTGTTTATTCGCTCTCGCTCACTTCTTCATCAAAATAAAAAAATCAAGCTAACGGTAGAGACAGGTGTATAAGTAAAAGGCAAATACCACATCGTGATCCTACTTGGATCATCACACTCATCTTTATTCTTCCCGCATGCGCATGCCCTTGTTCCTCCGTACACTTCTGTAATAACAAAGAAAAGACATGGTGGGTGAAATCTATTGTTGAACATTCTCCCGTATCCGTTCCGTTAGCTCCGTCTGCATTTCTCCTGAACTCTCCTTCCACTCCCGTAACAAAGCCAACTCTATAAATGTTTCTTCTCCCCCAACCACTCGGCGACCTGAACATCACTAATGTCGGTACTTGAGTACCAAAAATTAGACTAATCTCTTAATTTCCGCAGCTTCGGATATGGAATGCTAAAATGGCACGAAATTTCTGAATAATACAAATGTCTCTAGCTTCTCAGGCAGATGTTGAAAAGAGTTTTGAATAATGCTGCGGGTATCAGTTTCTCGAGTGTCGACTGCCTTGGAATTCATCAGAAAGGAGACATGGGATATTGTGGTATGGTTCAAGCTGAAGCTCCTGTCCTGCAAGCACACGTGAATCTGCGCAGAGCTTTTGACACCCTCCAGCGTGTGTAACCAATTCCGGATCCAGTGCTTGGATTGTTTGTGAGGCGCAAGGCTTCACCATCAACCCCTCTTTCCCCTAATTTTAAAAGACCCCGAGTGAATCAACCTCTTGGCCCCAACAGCATTCAAAGCGGTAGTAATCGAAAAATGTCACAAGCATTCAGCAATAACCAGAACTCTTTCAACATCGCAAATACCATTTACACTGTCCCATATGATGCGTCTAAGATATTGGCGTGGTTATCTCCATTAGAGCCATGGGTACGGCATCGGGATATCGGGGCCCAGCGAGTGGACAGTATAGGGGCATGGATACTGGAAACAAGTGAATTTAGAAGCTGGAATAATGTCAGTGGGGATGGATCTAACAGGGGTACCTTATTCTGCCACGGCAACCCAGGAGTGGGGAAGAGCCATATCATGTAAGAGAGTGTATCATTGCTGGAAATCAAAGAACGGTGTTGCTGATAGGTTACCATGACAGATCCCTAGTTATAGACAAGTTATGTGACGAAACCGTGGAGGAAGATACAGTTGTTACCTGTTTTTACTTCGACTTCGCTTCCCGGAGTGAGCAATCACCGGTAAATATGCTGGGCTCACTGTTGAAACAGCTTGTTAGCGGATTGGAAGAAATTCCTGAAGGAGTAGTCCGGGGTTTTAAGAATGAGAAGAAGGCGATTGGGGGTAGAGGACTCCAAGTTTCAGGAATTTTGAAGATGTTCCAAGCCATCACGACCACCAAGCGCACGTTTATATGTGTTGATGCACTTGACGAATGTGTGCCAGAGCACCGAATGGTGGTTCTCGAATCACTAGGACAGATTCTGCAGGCTTCGCCGAATACTCGGATATTTATCACTGGAAGATCCCATATCCGGAGTGAGGTGGAGAGGAGATTGGATGGGACAGCAACTTTTATATTGATTGAGCCAACGGGAGATGGTATCGTTAGCTATCTGCGTGAGAAACTCAGGAATGACACTACTCCCGAGATAATGAGTAGCGCATTGGAGGCAAATATCATGGAGAGCATTTCCCAACTAAGCTCCGAAACGTATGTACAAACGAATGCAAGACAAAGCTATGCAAAGCTTCGCAGAACTACTGCAGGTTAAGGGCTGACCTATTCGGATCTAGATTCCTACTGGCTTCTCTTCACATAGAGGCAATCTTGCAAGAAACCAGTATCTCCCGCCGGAGGAAAAGACTCAAGTCTGTGAAAGATGGGGCAGGATTAGGGGGCGCATATGGTGCGACACTGGAGCGGATAAGGGCGCAGGGTGGGGAAAAGGCAAAACTTGCGATAGCTACTCTCACATGGATTTGCCACTCGGAGCGGCCATTACAGGTTGATGAGTTATGCCATGCACTGGCAGTGGAAATAGGAACAGTTGATCTCGACCCCGAAAATGTCCCCTTGATAGCTACCTTGCTAAGCTGCTGTCAAGGATTGATCACAATCGATAAGGAATCCTCGACTGTCCGGTTAATTCACTTTACCGTCCGAGAGTATCTTTGTAGTCATCCGGATCTCTTTTCCAAACCTCACTCTGCAATTGCGGAAGCTTGCTTGACCTATTTGAATTCAAAACAGGTCAAGAATCTCTCATTCCATTCTCTCCCTGACGACCAAAGCATGCCATTCCTGAAGTATTCTTCGAGATATTGGGGAACACATGCCAATAAGGAACTCTCAGACAACGCGAAGATCCTTGCACTGGGGCTCTTATACCACTACGAAGGCCACATATCCGCCGTGTCACTTTTGAAGCAAGTACCGGCCTCCAAAAATACAGTAGACATTGATTCTTCCCCACGCTTTTCTGGACTACATTGCGCATCTTTCTTCGGGATTCATGAACTTGTGGCCACATTGATGAATGCCGGATGTTGCGGGATTAACCAGCAAGATTGCGTAGATTGTACGCCACTTTTATGGGCGGCGATGAATGGGCATGAAGGTGTTGTGAAGCTATTACTTGGCTGGGAAGATATCGACCCCGACAGACCGGATAATTCTGATAGTACGCCACTCTCGTGGGCCGCTTATAACGGACATGAAGGTGTTGTGGGGCTGCTGCTTGGCCGGGAGGATGTCGACCCCAACGACCGGGATAAGTATGGTCAAACACCGCTCGGGTTGGCTGCTATAAAGGGGTGCGAAGGAGTAGCCAAGATGCTGCTGGAACGGGAGGGTGTCGACCCTAATCACCGGGATGTGAATGATCGGACACCACTCGGATGTGCTGCTTTCGAGGGACATGAAGGGATTGTGAAGCTATTACTTGGCCGGAAAGATGTCGATCCCAATCGCCCGGATAAGTATGATCAAACCCCGCTCGGGTTGGCTGCTATAGAGGGGCACGAAGGAGTAGTCAAGCTGCTGCTGGGACGGGAAGATGTCGACCCCAATCGCCGGGATAAGTATGGTGGAACAGCACTCCGGTCAGCAGTTGTGCAGGGGCACGAAGGAGTAGTCAAGCTACTGCTGGAAAGGGACGATCTCGACCCTAATCCCCGGGATGTGAATGATTGGACACCTCTCGGATGTGCTGCTGTCAAGGGACATGAAGGGATTGTGAAGCTATTACTTGGCCGGGAAGATGTCGATCCCGACAGACCAGATAATCAGGGTAGTACACCGCTCTCGTGGGCCGCTAATAGCGGACACGAAGGAGTGGTCAAGGTGCTGCTAGAGCGGGAAGATGTCGACCCTAATGGCCGGGATGGGGATGATCGGACACCACTCGGATGTGCTGCTGTCAACGGGCATGAAAGGATAGTAAAGCTATTACTTGGCCGGAAAGATGTCGATCCCAATCGTCCGGATAAGTATCATCAAACAGCACTCCGGTGTGCTGTTGTGAATGGGCACGAAGGAGTAGTCAAGCTACTGCTGGAAAGGGACGATCTCGACCCTAATCCCCGGGATGTGAATGATTGGACACCTCTCGGATGTGCTGCTGTCAACGGACATGAAGGGATTGTGAAGCTATTACTTGACCGGAAAGATGTCGATCCCGATTGCCTGGATAAGTATGGTCAAACACCGCTCGGATGGGCTGCTATGAAGGGGCACGAAGGAGTAGTCAAGCTGCTGCTGGGACGAGAAGATGTTGACCCTAATCACTGCGATGAGAATGATCGCACGCCACTCGGATGTGCTACTATCGAGGGACATGAAGGGATTGTGAAGCTATTACTTGGCCGGAAAGATGTCGATCCCAATCGCCCGGATAAGTATCATCAAACAGCACTCCGGTGTGCTGTTGTGGATGGGCACGAAGGAGTAGTCAAGCTACTGCTGGAAAGGGACGATCTCGACCCTAATCTCCGCGATGTGAATGATCGGACACCACTCGGATGTGTTGCTGTCAACGGGCATGAAAGGATAGTAAAGCTATTACTTGGCCGGAAAGATGTCGACCCTAATTGCCCGGATAAGTATGGTCGGACACCCCTAGGGTGGGCTGCTATGGAGGGGCACGAAGGAGTAGTCAATCTCCTGCTGGGACGAGAAGATGTCGACCCTAATCCCCTGGATAAGAATGATCGGACACCACTCGGATGTGCCGCTGTCGAGGGACATGGGGGTGTTGTGAAGTTATTACTTGGCCGGAAGGATATTGACCCCAATCATCGGTATGGGAAGGATTGAACACTACTTGGATCTGCTGCTATCAGGGGACATGAAGGGGTTGTCAACCTACTCCTTGGCCAAAAAGATGTCAACCCCGATCGTCTAGATGAAAATCCTGCTTGTATGTAAACTTATACCCCTCCGCAATCTCCCACCATTTGCCAACTTTCATGAGTGAAGGCTTACAAGTTTCTGTTTGCTGGGTTTAGTATATAGCAACTGGAGTACTATTTCATTTGCACTGATCCTTATTTCCTCGTTTTCTCTTTCTAGTGATAGATGCATAAGTTACATGGATAGATAGATAAACTGTGCATAGAACCTCCTTTTAGAGAGCAGGGGGCCTAGCGTAGGTGTTTCTAAAGCTAGGCTGAAAAAGAGAATCAACTCTAAACATTGTGGTTGTGGGACGATAGTTTGTCATGATATATAATATTCATCTCCACTCGAAAGTGCCTACCATTCTGTCAAACCCTTCTGAATTCCTGTTTCCCCCGCTTTACCTCCCTGGCAACCTATCCCCTATCCATGCTGCACTATCCATGCTGCACTCAAGCGGAATGGTTCAATTAACTTGAAGGTAGAACCTGAAGAAGAAGACTTGTGATTATACACCACCCTTTCAAACTCACCAGATGCTCCGGAATTTTGGTCACCATAAAAGCTGTGGATACCTGAGTTTATACCAGACAGAGGTAATCTATGATCCTCTGTTTGCGGCGGCGCTCTTGGGGGAAGATCAAGGGGGGAAAATCTGTGAGTAATACACAGGCTTTGAATACGGGCTTTAGTAGTTGGCGGAAGTAGGGCAAGTACGAGGGGAAGCTAGGTTGTGATGTTATCATAATATCCCCCTTCGAAGCCGTGAGCTCTCTGCAGCTGTGGCAAGGAGGGCTCCTGCGATACGGTTATTGCGCTATACTGAGAGAGTAGCTAAAAACAAATACTGTCCTGGGTTATATATTATCAGTTCACTGTATACCTCGATATCTCATACCAATACCCCAATACCCATAGCTACCCACTAATTCTCCCCTTGTGAGAATCGCGTTTGAACAGCTATTAGGGTTTTATTATTATTTCTAGCTAGGCCAAAGGCCTTAGAGATGATCCGTAGTAGTGCATTACTTGTTTGTTTGCTGTGCGTTATACCGTAGCTTCTCAGCATTATACTTTCGCCGTGCTGGGACACCGCCGTTATGTCGTGCTATATCGTGTGCCACGGGAGTGTCATATTGAGAATTGAGGAGGGTTGACTAAGGGCTCGAGTAAGGAGGGGGGGCATTGTGGGAATGGCCTGCATTTTCCTGGCAGAATTTAGGGGCGCAGCTTATGGATGGTATTATCGGTAGGGGCTTGTTTTCCGGGTGGACACTGGCACTGAGGCGGGGATGAGGACGAAGTTGAGGGTTGTTAAAAATAAATGCAATAGTTAGGTTGAAGTTTGGAAGAGTGATTGAATGAGGTGGGCGATATACGGGACGGAATAGGGCTGAATGTAATCACAACGGTAAGAGGAGGAAGGGGATGGTTAGGGGGGGAAGGAAGGAAAGGTGTACTGTACATTTGAACATACACTTGTGCATACCCATTTGCCCGACATACCTCCTATCGCGCTGCAGACCAAACACCAGAATAGAGGCCACGGAACCTTTCTACTGAACATATTTGGACCTCCTCTGTTACTAGGAACTGCCTTGTCATTATTATTTTGGTATAATATATTATATCTAGATTCGTTTTTGTGCTGTTGAGTTGGTGGTTGGCGGTTGCCACTTCTGGACATTTAATCTCAGGCTAGGTGGTGGAAGCGATAACTTAGGACCGGGATATTTATGATTTAGGCGCATAGATTTCAGAAAGTACAGCATCTGCGAATAGAACACCAAAGAGGAGAAAACAAAGGCAAGAAAGAGGCGAATTTTTGAGCTAAGCTCGTGATCGCACAAAGCTTCCCCACCAACTGAAAACACAGTGGAGAGAAAAAAGAGGTGAAAAACTCATAGCAATAAACTTCAGGGGCCGGCTATCCAACGCACCTGCTTCCCAATCCATCCCATCAACCTCAACCTCCTCTCCTTAGAACCTCCTAATACTTGCACTACTCGGCATTGTTTAGGGTTTCAGGAATGTGAGTTATGTGTTATGGTTATAGTGACCCGGGTTACGATAGTACTCGCAAAACCCAGTGCCATGTAGCCATGAATTATACTGTGGGTGGATCGCTTCTGAAGGCTTTGGAAAAACATCGAGTGCACACCTTACCCCACCTCTCATAATATGCCGCGCCTTACCCAGCCATCCAATCCACTTCCCCATAGCTACTCCGGCGGCGCTTGGTCAACTGTATCCCCAAGTGCGAGCAACCCCTCGAGCCCAAACAAAAGGCCCAACTCCCACAGCTCATCCGTTTAACTCTCCTCGGGTGGGATCCCTTCCGGTATGTACTTGGGATTCCACCCCTTCATTTCCTCTGTCCCCTCACTGCGATTGAATAAGGCAGCGGTAATCCCCTGCTGCTCGAGGGTCTTTTATTCTATACGAGCAAGGTCTATCATGAGGAAGAAGCTCTCCATCGTGTGCTTTCACGCGAGGCTTTCCTCCCTATCTGGGCACCTCGGGTCCTTTGTGCTCGTCGTAGGCGACTTAGCTTCCGTTAGAACGGTATCCTAGACGCATGTTAGGGTCATGCAGAGATAGCAGCTCTCGCTGCCGTTTTGCCCGGGCAAGGCCCCTTCCAGGCGGTCTTCGAGTAGGGCTAGGAATAGGACAGGGGGGAGAGGGGAGGGGCGAGTGTTTGGTGTCAAGGAGGGAAAATGAGGGTCGCACGGAAGTAGCCGATAGACTAAGAGAATTCACTTGGAACTTACTGTAGACAATTTGGAGCAAGGATATCGAACGTAGGTTTTAAGTTACCGCCTATACTTCGCTCACTCCTTCAAAATCAAGAATCAAACTAACGGTAGAGACAGGTGTATAAGTAAGAGGCAAATACCACATCGTGATCCTACTTGGATCATCACGCCCATCTTTATTCCTCCCGCATGCGCATGCCCTTGTTCCTCCGTACACTTCCGTAATAACAAAGAAAAGACATAGCGGGTGAAATCTATTATTGAACATTCTCTCGTATCTATTCCGTCAGCTCCGTCTGCATGTCTCCTGAACTCTCCTTCCCGCTCCCGTAATAAAGCCAGGCACATCCGTCCAATATTTGGGAGCTGAGTGCACGACACTAGTCAGAGCGCGGAGTGCGGGCCGAGGAGAGGAGTACAAGTAGGGGTGTTGCGGTGGTGGGTCCTCGCAGCGGAGTCTCGCTCGCACTGAACGGCCAGGGAGCATTGCGTTCACCTAGGGGTTGCGCCGGCAGTGTCTGGCGCTGGTGCTGGGGTGGGTTGGTAGGGAAATAGACGTTGGAGCTGATCGAATTCTGGACAGAGGTTAGTGTTGCGTTGCTGAAAGTGTTGGAGGTGTCGGGGATCAGAGTTTCGGGGGCAGCTTCAATTGTGGCGTCTCTGGAGTTCCTCGCTATTGGGGGAGGATAGGGGAGTGCTGTTGCTGCTATCGGTGCTGTAGTTGGTAAAGGTTGCTATAATACTTGTACTGTCGCGGGTGTTGGTGCTGTGAAATGCTCTACCGTAGCTGTTTCTCCTAGGAACTTCAGAGAATTATGAAATGCCTTCCCATACCGGCGTTCGTCCCGCCTCTGCTGCCACCCTTGTCGGGGTGAGTTCCCGACAATGCCTCTTGACCATAGTTTGCGCATTCAAGAGAACATTCTACAAATGTTCTTCCCCAACCACCCGGCGACCTGCGCATCACTAATGTCGGTACCAAAAAGTAGACTCATCTCTTAATTTCCGCAGCTTCGGATGTGGAACGCTAGAGTGGCACGAAATTTCTGAATAATACCGATACTCTCTAGCCGCAGGTAGATGTTGAAAAGAGGTTTGAATACTGCTTCGGGTATCAGTTTCTCGAGTTTCTACTGCCTTGGAATGTGTCACGAAAGAGACATAGGGCACCGTATTATAATAGTTCAAGGTGAGGCTCCTGCAAGCACACGTGATTAACCTGCGCAGAGATTTTGACACCCTCCAGTGTGTGTAACCAATTCCGGATCCAGTGATTGGACTGTTTGTCAGGCGCAAGGCTTCACCATCAACCCCTCTTTTCCTCAATTTCAAAAGACCCCAAGTGAATCAACCTCTTGCCCTCAACAGCATTCAAAGCAGTAGAAATCGAAAAAATGTCACAAGCTTTCAGCCATAACCAGAACTGTTTCAACATCGCAAATACCTTTTACACTGTCCCCTACGATGCGTCTAAGATATTGGCGTGGCTATCTCCATTAGAGCCATGGGTACGGCATCGAGATATCGGGGCCCAGCGAGTGGACAGTATAGGAGCCTGGCTGCTGGAAACCAGTGAATTCAGACGCTGGCATAATGGCAGTAAGGATGGAACTAATAAGGCGACCTTATTCTGCCACGGCAGCCCAGGGGTGGGAAAGAGTCATATCATGTAAGAGAGTGTATCATTGCTGGAAATCAAAGAATGGAGTTGCTGATAGGTTGAGATGATAGCTCACTAGTTATAGACAAGTTATGCGACGAGACGGTGGAGGAAGATACTGTCGTTACCTGCTTTTATTTCGACTTCGCTGCGCGGAGTGAGCAATCGCCAATAAATATGCTGGGCTCCCTGCTGAGACAGCTTGTTAGCGGATTGGAGGAAATTCCTGAAGCAGTAGTCCGGGGTTTTCAGAATGAGAAAAAGGCGATTGGGGGTAGAGGACTACAAGTTTCAGGAATTTTGAAGATGTTCCAAGTCATCACGACCACCAAGCGCACCTTCATATGTGTTGATGCACTTGATGAATGTGTGCCAGATAACCGAGTGGTGGTCCTTGAATCACTAGGACAGATTCTGCAAGCTTCGCCAAATACTCGGATATTTATCACTGGAAGATCCCATATCCGGAGTGAGGTGGAGAGGAGATTGGATGGGACAGCAACTTTTATATTGATTGAACCTACGGGAGATGGTATCGTTAACTATCTGCGTGAGAAACTCAGGAATGACACTACTCCTGAGGTAATGAACAGCACATTAGAGGCAAATATCATGGAGAGCATTTCCCAATTAAGCTCCGAAACGTATGTAGAAACGAATGCAGGACAAAGCTATGCGGAGCTACGCCGAGCTACCGCAGGTTAAGGGCTGACATGTTCAAATATAGATTCCTACTGGCTTCTCTTCACATCGAGGCAATCTTGCAAGAAACTAGTATCTCCCGCCGAAGGAAAAGGCTCAAGTCGGTGAAGGATGGGGCAGGATTAGGGGACGCATATGGTGCGACACTGGAGCGGATAAGGGCGCAGGGCGGGGAAAAGGCAAAACTTGCGATAGCCACTCTCACATGGATTTGCCACTCTGAACGGCCATTACAGGTTGATGAGTTATGCCATGCGCTGGCAGTGGAAATAGGAACAGTCGATCTCGACCCCGAAAATATTCCCCCGATAGCTACCCTGCTAGGCTGCTGTCAAGGATTGATCATAGTTGATAAGGAAGCCTCGACTGTCCGGTTAATTCACTTTACCGTCCGAGAGTATCTTTGTAGTCATCTGGACCTCTTTTCCAAACCTCACTCGGCAATTGCAGAAGCTTGCTTGACCTATTTGAATTCACAACAGGTCAAGAACCTCGCATCCCGTCCTCTCCCGGACGACCAAAGCATGCCGTTCCTCGAGTATTCTTCGAGATATTGGGGAACACATGCGAATAAGGAACTCTCGGACCACGCGAGGACCCTTGCACTAGGGCTCTTAGACCACTACGAAGACCACGTATCCGCCGTATCACTTTTGAAGCAAGTACTGGACACCCAAAATGCAGTAGACATCGGCTCTTCCCCGCGCTTCTCTGGGCTACATTGCGCATCTTTCTTCGGGATTCATGAACTTGTGGCAGCATTGATGAATGCCGGATGTTGTGGGATTAACCAACAAGATTGTGTAGATTGTACGCCACTCTCATGGGCGGCGAGGAATGGGCATGAAGGTGTTGTGAAGCTACTACTTAGCTGGAAAGATATCGACCCCGACAGACCAGATAATATCGATAGTACACCACTCTCGTGGGCCGCTGAAAACGGACATGAAGGGGTGGTCAAGTTACTGTTGGAACGGGAGGATGTCGACCCTAATCGCCCTGATAAGTATGGTCAAACACCACTCGGGTGTGCTGCTGCCCAGGGTCATGAAGGGGCTGTGAAGCTATTACTTGACCGGAAAGATGTGGACCCCGACAGACCAGATAATATCGATGGCACACCACTCTCGTGGGCCTCTAATAACGGGCATGAAGGGGTGGTCAAGGCGTTGCTAGAACGGGAAGATGTCGACCCTAATCGCCGGGATAAGGATGATCGAACACCACTAGGATGTGCTGCTCTCGAGGGACATGAAGGGATTGTGAAGCTATTACTTGGCCGGAAAGATGTCGATCCCAATCGCCCGGATAAGTATGATCAAACAGCACTCCGGTCAGCAGTTGTGGAGGGGCACGAAGGAGTAGTCAAGCTACTGCTGGAAAGGGACGATGTTGACCCTAACCCTCTGGATGTGAATGATCGGACACCGCTAGCATGTGCTGCTCTCGATGGACATGAAGGGATTGTGAAGCTATTACTTGGCCGGAAAGATGTCGACCCCAATCGCCCGGATAAGCATGATCAAACACCACTTCGGTTAGCTGTTGTAGAGGGGCACGAAGGAATAGTCAAGCTACTGC
>Ga0307509_10004131_pt1 | contig 21214 bp, 28 predicted proteins | sample 10_EM_MG_FD_202245 | JGI IMG/M metagenome (GOLD analysis project Ga0307509, IMG submission 202245) | Populus trichocarpa ectomycorrhiza microbial communities from riparian zone in the Pacific Northwest, United States - 10_EM | ecosystem: Host-associated > Plants > Roots > Unclassified | place... | reverse complement strand
TTTTTTTTTTAAATCTCGATTATTAATTGTTTCTATCGGGGCAAACGCACACATGTGCTCATCCCACGGTCCTAGGTACAACGGACTTTCTGCCAAGCGCGGGCCACGTTGTCCAAAACCTCCAACTGCAGTCCATCCCGCCATCCCCAAGCTAAAACCCTCTGACCCTGCCGGACAGAGAAAACCCCGCCCGGTACTATGGGTAGAAACTACAAGGAGATGAGAAAGCGGGCCTGCAAGTCACGAACCAAAAACCCCCGCGAAAGCCTAGCCTAAAAGAAAAACATCCCCAACCGACAGTAGACACAACCAACAAAGAAAAGCAAACCCACTCCCCAAATCAAACAACCTATAAGCTAAACCGTAGTAAAACCCCACCGGGCCCAGCTCCCGAAGGAATAGGGACTCCTGAATATAGGTCTCGGGGACACAACGAGGGGAGGTAACTCCCGGGGGCATATAGCCCCGCCAGCCGAGGCTCAGGAAGAGCGATCGAGTTCGAGAGGATGCCGCCTAAAGAAGGACGGCTCGTGGCAGTCGGAGGAAGATCCGGTCGGCTATTTCGGGAAACAGGACTCGGAAAGAAGGTTTAAACATGCACCCCTAGTCCAAGGACATCAGAAGGGAGCAGAGGTCAGAGGGTGGGCGTAGAGCCACGAGCAGTAGGGTGCCAGCCGATCCAGACGTCAGAGAGGGGGGGGGCGGAGGGCTAGCCGACACGAGAAGTGCGAGGAAGGCTGACGGAAACGGTGTCACGATGTTTCGAAAAGTCCGACCGTACCAGCAGAGCACAAAGGAGATAGTGCAATACCAGAGAGCAGTGCCACCGGGGACAGCTACTTTACCGATCGACCGAGACTAAAAACAGACCGTTGACGGGTGAGGGGTTGCCGACCGTGGGGGGCTGCCTAAGCGAGCCCGGAGAAGAGGGGGTGGAGGCGAACTCAACCAACCCCTAGGAACAAGCTTGCCAGGCCAGACCATCAGAAGGGAAAGGAAGAGGGAAGGGAGATGGCTTCACCCTGACAGAGGCAATGTGGCGTGTCTGAGGAGAGGGGGGTGGATGGAAGTGACGATGATTTCTCGTGGTGTTGAGATTTCAATCGCCGGAGGTGTAGCGGAGACGGAGGATGTCACTACTGTGACCGAGTCTCCTCCTTATATAGACTCTTCATGCCAACAACCCTAACCCTGGTGACTCATAACTCGAGTCACACGGTCCTATGACTCCTAATGAGTCATGTCCGTAATCCATCAGATAACTCCTATGAGTCACTGCACGACATGCCGTAAACCAATCATAAAACATAAACCATGTCAGGTGCGCAAAGCACGTCACCTGCGTGGAACTCGTGACTCATAATGTGAGTCACGCGCGAAATTCATTACCTCATTATGACTCACAACCGTGAGTCATAGAAACATCAACCAATCATAATATAACGATGACATGCAAGTGCGCGTTATGTGAGAACTATGAGTCAACTGACTGCATAGCGTGGAACATAAACATACCTTATGACTAATGACTATTAGTCATGTGAAATCTGCCTTGCTTAGTCACGATTTGTGACAGAGATGGATTATCGCAAGTGTATTTAAGGACCTGTATCTCTCCGGACTTGGAGAGATCAGACTTCGACAGACAGAGTTTTCAATATACTTGGTTGAACCGTTATCTTCTATTCCTTTCGATTCGAGAATCTTCCAGCTTTGCCCAGGCCTTAAGCACTTGGACTTCTCTTAGTAGTTTTGATAAAAGTAATAGAGTCTATTCAACTACTTGTTGGCGTCGCTGGTACTTGATCTCGTTTATACCACCGGTTTGGTTAGAGTCAATACCGATATCCTTTTGCAAGACCGCTACCCCATAGGAAGCGGTTACAATCTTAATCAGATTGAAAATATCTGTAATTTACTTATATTCGAAATAAATGTATGGCAACCACGTCCTCTAACTTTTAAATTATGTCAATCAGGCTATTTTTGAAGAGTGAGATAAGATTACAGTTGATGATATTCAAAAGCATGTTGATAGTATGCCACAGCGGGTATCCTCTGTCTCCTCTACACATCCGGCACTTAAAATCTCAACACCACGACATTATCACTACTTTTCCAAACTCCACCCTGCATTATGAGTTCGCTCTAGCGGGTGGAGTCATACCTCCTCTACACTCCCCGTCCCTTGGGTTCATCCCTTTGGGCCTTCTTCGCTTCGTGCTGATGGATTTCGTCTTCTTTTGATGATGTTTCCTCTCCCTACCCGCTTTTGCTCTGCCTCACTAAGAGCAGCTGCACAGTTAGCAACACTCTCCTTAACGCCCATGTTACGGACCGCCGGGAACACGGTTTGCAGTAAGAGAAAACATTTCAACAGGCCACGGTCAATTTCTCTGTTTTCTTTATCTTCAAGAGGCTGTCTAGTCAAGACACGAACGCGATTACCGATAGTTCCTACAGCACAGAGTTGTGTCTACCCCTCCATCTTATTTTTCGCGTGCTTTGCCAACACAGTTGGCCCCTTCCGGCCTTCCCAGGACTTCAATCATGCCGAGCCTTGCCACCCCCTGTGCCGTGTTTGCGGGAACCTTTCGAGTGGTTACTACTTTGTTTGTTTTTTGTTTTTCCTTTGTTCTAATGATCGTGCCATGGGTTTTCCTAACTCTTCCTGCTTATTCTTTGATTTGATTCCTTTCATCTATCTTCTTAGCTAGTCAAGGGTTTTTTATTGGGGGCGAGATGTGGGGTTGGTTCCACACCAGAGGGACTTGGGGGGTTGGCCTTTTCCCAGGGGTAGTTGGAGGTTTTTTATATGCAATAGCATGAGCTGCATGCAGGATTTTGTACTTTAAAACAATAATCACATGATTCAAAAAAGAAAAAGAGAAAAAAAAACGAGTATGCCACAGCGGATTCAAGCTGTTATTAAGACAAATGGAGAACACAATCAATGCTGAATTTTGTATTTACTATTGTTACGATGTACTTTTCCTTCACAAAATACTATATTTTATATTTACCACCAGTTTGGCACTGGACTTCGCTTACCCATGTTTTCTGATTCATCTTACTAGAATGTGTATAACTGCTTTTATAAGTTTTAAATTTTGATAATACCTACTCAAGACACTTCATCCGGTTTCCTAATGTCTGCCAAGAAAACAATTTTCCACATCGCAACCTGTCTCACATCTTCCCTGTATGACCCTGCAGATTCTTTCTTTTTTCTGACCTTTACAACCCTGTGCGTGTACCATCAATTATTTTTTTCTGCTCTTTTATAAAACTTTTTCCATTTCATGGTCTATCTGGTACAGTAAAGCGTTGCCAAGGTACCTTGTCGGCCTAAAGCCTCCTCCCATCTCAATCTCATCCCCCATCCAGTTCCATCACTCCTGGAATACCCCCTCTGCGCTGGACTTTGGCACCAGCCATCCGAGCCAACACGCTGTACCAGAAGCCGCCATGCACCAACTTTCCCTAAAATAGGAAACACAATCTCAAAGAGGCCCTTTCTATCCTCCCACAACTTAACCCCCTACCCCAACCCAACAAACCCTTCACCCAGGTAATAGATACAATGGCAGATGTAGAAAACAAAAGAAATATCCGCATATCCAGCCATTGACCCGAACCCTCTTGAAACATGTATGGTTCAAGACGTATATACTGTACACCAGGGGGTTTGTTACAGGGGACAGCTTGGCATTGAGCCACAGATTTTTTAAAAATAAGCACATGTTCAATTCCCAATCAGATTATTATTTTCTTGGAATTGTCAAGCCACAGAGTTTACAAATTTATAGAGATTAAAATTTTGCAAAAATAATGAATATAGAAATAAGTATAATATAAGAGCCTATCTAAAGTACTAATTACCAGGAAAATAGAGAAATTGAATTGTAGAAAGACAAGCAAACTAAAAACGAAAATAAATCTAAAGGTCAGATACTTTACGGTATGATTTGTTGTTTTTTTATCTTGATCTCCTAATTTTAATAAATATTATGCATCATACTAATCAATATGCCTATTTTCAACTTATTTTATTTCATTATTTACATGATTTATCTATTCTCAATATATATATATACTGTGGATTATACATTATTATAAAAACTATAATCTAAATGGGAATTGAACTGAGGTACATGACTTTTTATGCCAGGCCGTCCCCCGTAACAAACCCCTTGGTGTACAGTATAGACGTCTTGAACCATACTCCGAAGAGACTTATGCACTGTGGGGTGGACCTGTGCCGTTCTTAACCCGCCCATACCAATAACAAAGATAATACAAAAGAAAAACTAGCTCAAACCAGAACTGAAGTCCCAGCCCTGGAGGCATTTTTACCAGGCTCGGGTCAAGCCTCGACTCGTTCATCCCTCTTCCACCTACCAACTGACAATCTGCAGATGACACTTGCAATAGATGTCAATGCCTTCATGCACAGCCACTACCAACCCACTACTGATGTACTACAATGCCACCAGCCATCCCCTCACTGGTCTGTGGACCAATGAAAAGTATCAAGCCCTTGCAAGTGCCCTAAAAAAGGTTAGCCGAAGATCAAGACGGGGAAAGAACTCAACAAGAATCCAAAGAAGGTCCGGAAGCCTTCTAGAGAAAAAGTTCTGATGGAAGTGATGAATATGCACCATTCCAAAAGAAAAATTGAAACCATCATAATGGAGTCAAAGACATGAAGCCATCGTGAGATGAGAATCATGGACCCAACTGGCTGAACACCCAAATATGACACGTCACCCTAAGGTTCAATTTCAATCGCTGGGGTTGTAAGCACCACGGAGGATGTACCATCAATTCATGATCTACCCTTGTACCAGGGGTGCCAAGAAGTGAAAACCCTTGGCAGGAGTACGGTAGATCATTTCTTGCTGCCTCATCATCGCGAGTTTCCTATCACCTGGGAGAGAAAAACAACCACTCACAACTCCGTAACAATGCATTCTAACTACAAGAGAATACAACTCCTCGCAGCATTAAGCCTGCCTATCACCACCGCTTTTCAAGACGCCTCCCCATTCATTTTGTACTCCTCTTCCAAGTTAGTATCTCTCCAAGTATTGCCCCTTCGTCTAACCCGTATTTAGGTTTGAGAAGCCGAGTAGTTCCTCTCGAATAGCCACAACGGCAGTGGTGTCCTCGATCGCCCAGAATATTATAAAACTGTGTGCATCTGAGGCCTATATTCTCGTTCAACAGCCCGGAGCCCACCCAAGCGATTTTGCCTTCCCCGAAGCCGCTCCTACGCTCTACGCGGCTTTACAAGCTGCAGAAGGAAGCTCGTTTACGGTGGACAACGTTTATGGAAACAGCGGAGAGGCGGAGAGTTTTACGGAGATTTTGGCGAGATATGCTGAGGAGACATGCGATGCTGAGCTTGAGGAGGTTGATGCGAAAAGTATGTGTTTCCAGCAGTGTGGGGTGCAGGGGGTTATGTGGAGTTGACAATATGTGTTAGCGGCCTCGTTTGGCGGATTTGATGATATGAAGCCGAAGGTTATTCGCCTGGATTTCGCTGAGCTGCCCATGGGGAGAAAGGCTCGGATGAAAACATTGAGAGAGAATGGTGAGTGCTAGATTTATACAATCTCCATGGAAGCTATTCTAATGGCTTGCAGACTCTTTCCTACAATCTGTCATCTCGCTTATCCCCACGTCGAAATACACACTTGTGTACACAGCTACTCCCCTCTCTACCCGGCTTAAGGTCCATTCGGCTCCTTCGAGTGAGCTTAGGCGTCGCAACGACCACGAGAACACTACACGACCCACTGTTGGCACCTTGTTCTCACGATACCAGTTCTTCACTCCAGGGATTTTCATGGGCTACCTTGTGGGATTCTTTCTCCTCTCGATTCTCTATGTTGGGATCGGCTCAGTCTCCAGCTTAACAGTTACCTACGGTGCGTTCGAGAAGGAAATGGGGCCGGCAGCTCAGAAGAAGCAGCAGTAATGGTGAAAATTTTAGATGATCGTTTTGGGGTTGTGTTTCTTCTTTCTTTTTCGTCGCGTTCCTGTGCCGTGCTGTGTACAAGAACGCAGGGCTCGTAATTATCACATTTTTGTACTCGTAGCTCAGACTGGAAGCGAGAAGTATTAAAAATTATTAAATTTTGAGGTCGTTGGCACTGGTAATGTACATTACCGCTGGTGTCCGGTATTGAATCTTGTGAAGGTGGGTGGCCATGGGCTGGCCTAACTTTTTTGTCTTATTGAGAGTGAGTTCTATTTTGAAGGAGCGATCAAGGTGTGGGTGGAGTATCCACAACTTTGTTAAATCGTTCCACGGCTCTCGTATGAACAGCCTGTCGGCAATATGTGCAAGCTTTTTGCCTCCTTGAAAGTGTGGAAATAGAAATACCAGCAGCGTCAATACTTGGTACCTACAACACACTGCATTAGAAGATTGCTATTGGTTATTTGGGTCGTGACATCTGTTTAACTTACTCGAGTAGTGTAATTCTAAGGCAACGAACTACCTCAGCTAAGAGAGACCTGCTCATGTGATTAATTAGAGACAGGTATCACATTCGATAGTCGTAGACTCTTGCTGCGGCTCTGTCTTACGAGTACCATTCATTTTATTTGTTGGTCGATGGCTTCCTTAACAGGTCTTGGCTGTTACAACAAGCCCAAGCTCTCATGTGGCGGTATATGAAACTCCCCATCCTCTTCTTTCACCCCGTTCCCACCACCGACGAATCTTCACCACCTAAGCAAACAAAACTGCTCTTCCGGAGACTATTCCGTCATACTTCCCCGTCATGCCGCCAACCCAGCCCCCCAAAGCTGCAAGGTATTCGATGCCTGCAGCAAAAATGGAGTTTATGAATCCTATACGGATTGCGCCGTTGAAGGGCACTACTTGGAAGCCAGTTCTACCTCTCGGTTTGTCAATCCTTTGAAGGCTTTCCCTCACAGAAGAAGGAAAGGCAGGAGGGATAATGCTGATATTGGGTTTGAGGCTAGAAATCATTTCGACAATATTAGAATACCTCCCCGTTCGAGATCTATGCAGCTTTGCCCGGGTATCTAAACAGTTGCAGGAGATGGTCTACGATGATAGCCGATGGGTTCATAAGTTAAAGCTGATGGGTATCTGGAACGAAACGGAAGCGCGCCGTCGGTTTGAAGATGCAATGCGGAGGAGGAGAGCTATCCAAGCGGCAAAAGCAGCTGAGGAGGAAAAAAAGTCCTCGCAAAACGGGGTCAAGACTCTGAGCGTTGGCTTGGCTGGTGGACCCCCTGCCCTCGGAGTGAGTAGGTCTTCGACCCTATTTGATGCTGGAGAAGAGGAGAATAGGGTTCAGGTTCAACGGGAAGCTAGTATGCGAAGGGCAGAACTGGACGCAGAGAGGAGGACCGTTGCAGGCACGATTGCTGAGGGTATTGACTTCATGAATCCTGCCCCGCTGACACCAATCGATATACCGAGACCTGGTATAGTGGACCCAGGCTCATTATTAAAAGTCCTGCCGTCAATAAAGTCCATTAGAGGGTTCGCTAGGCATGAGTTTGGGAGGATCTATGCAGCACTGGGGCCATTATATTTTGACCTGGCTAGGGCGAAGACACATACCGATCCAGTGGTGTTCAGAATATACCGGGATCCAGAACAGCAGGCGCAGATACTTGCGCAGTTGAAGGTCTTCGCGCTGTGTGATACGGCACACGGGTGGATGGATAGGCTTGAGAGGTTGGACCTTATGATTGGGATCTTTGAGAATGCAGCCCTGAGAGAATTTGAGGGGTCAGTTTCCCAGTTCAATGTAGCGAGGACCATGCGGCTAACTATCATAGGGGGTACGAGACTGGGGATACCGACGGACGCATGAGACGCTATGCTAATGTCCTCATCCTACTCAATGGTGGTCAGGCGTGCGTCCAGTTATTTGTCCAGAAACATCCCGTCATGTTCGAACGTGGGGAGCTAGGGAACCCAATGGATAGCTTCGAGTTAGAACACTTCTTGCTCCTGGAGTGATACTTTTCTAATGGGTTCGCAGTAAACCGATGCCCGGTTCCTTTTCGTTAGAGCCTTCATCACTTTTCTTCACTCGGCTCTCTGCGCTTCTCCATGAGCAAGCAGATGTTATTGACAGGGTATATCCTGCGACTGTCAATGTCATGATTCCTTTCTTAGAGCGAGTCGCAGAAGACGTTATCAGCGAGTTTGTTACGCCAATTCTTGACGAAGCTCATGACCGTGATATTGAGCAGTATCTGAAAGCTGTGACCGGGATATATCATCGATTGCTTGAATTTGCCAAGACTATCAAGGCAACTAGAGGCTCCGGAGATAGGTTCCCCGAGGAGATGATGAAGATTATGAACCGGGTTTTCGAGGCACACGTAGATCTCTACCTACAGGATGAGCTTGACTACTTCCGAAAGAAGTGCGAAGCAGAAGTTGACTCATGGGAGAAAAAGGTAGGCCCGTTTTCTGGTTTCCGCCGAATCATAGGATGCTGACTGGTCTTTAAGATTTTAGAAGAAGACGCAGCTACCGAATCATTTTTCATGAGCAACATCAACCGAGAAGCGGACAAAAGAGATTTTTTATCGACATTCAAAAAAGTTATTCTCATGCCCGTTTCGGTTATTCCGTCTCCCTTCTCAGCAAAACCCGCTTCTACTCCTGAGGCAAAGCCCGCCGATACAAGCCCATATGCGAGCTCGAACTCACTTAGCGTGCAGGAGACTCCCAATGCATCTCGTCCTGGCACACCCGTGATGCCAGGGCAGGCCACCCCTGGGCCTCCACCAAACACTGAATTAGCCGCAAAGGCAGCAATCATGAATTCTAGACTAGAAGGGATTCGGTCGTTGTTCAGTCTAGAGGTTGCACTTAACCTTGTGCACTCTGCCAAGTCTAGTCTCGAGAGAGCCGCGCTGTTTACTAGTGCTGGTGGGCAGACTGGAGAAGAAGCGTAGGCAACTCGCTCCCTTCGGTCGGATACAAGACTAACACACGGCAGCCGTGAGCAGTGCGAGCAGATATTCATTGCACTGCTTCAAGTTCTAGGCCCACGGCATGTGAAGGCTGGCTTTGACAAAGCTGTCAAACATTTATCGAAATATAACCCCCGGGAAATTACGGAGCACTCTCAACCTGGAGTACCACCTCTAGTTACATTTTTAGAGTTGGTCAACGTCGGCGATCTTATCCAACAAATGATAGACGTGTTTTACGAGCAAGAGCTCGTAGCAGCAGGACTTACGGATCCCAGGGATTTCTTAAATCCTGCCGCTAAGGAAAAGAAGCGGTTCGAGCAGATGCTTGATGAAAGAGTCGCTGCTGGGTTAAATATGGGAATAGACGTGATACACCTAAGACCCACTAATCCAACCTTATACCTATATTAATTTTATATACCATAGGTCCTAATAGATGAAGTAGACCACCTCTTCGCGATCACCCAGCAAACCACAGACTTCAACCCCGGCGCCATCGGCGACGCGGGCCTTCGAGACTTCGACATAGGTCCTACCAAGACCGCAATACAGGTAATAGAGGTCGTATCCTCCCATACAAAACTCCTCATTGGCAGCACAGACAAGAACGTCCTTGACGTTTTTAATCAAGAAGTCGGAATTCGGCTTTTTGCCTCCCTGTGCAAGCATATCAAGCGCCAGCGCATCAGCGTTGATGGTGCCATAAAACTAATCAGGTTTTACCCCCTCCCCGGAAAGCGAGAAAAGAGGGAAGAACTTCCTTTTTAATGCTCAAAATTCTAATCATCATGGCCCCAAGTGACTTGAATCACTACCACGCCTACATAACAACATTGAAAATTAAGCCGCTGGTGCCGTACTTCAATGCCCTCCGCGAGCTCTCGCAGATATACCTCATCGACCCATCGCACGCGAAGCAAATGGCGACTGTGATCGCGGATCCTAATCGGTTTGGGGGGATATTCAGGGTTGAGGAAGTGTATGAATATGCCACTCGGCGAGAGGATTGGTATAGGGTTAAGAAGGAGGTTGAAAGGGCGATGTATGGGATTGGGTGCTGTGTATCATGACTTTTCTTTTTCTTTGACAATCTCTCGGAAGCGGGGAATATGGCGTTGTGTTGGGATAGCTTTAGATTTTTAATTGCTGTTTTGGGACTATAGCTGGTGGTGGGTGTGATGTGATAATAATATTACAACTTTAATAATGGAGGACTTCCCGTAGGAATCTGGAAAAATCTGGAGCCCGGAGCAAGAATCTGGATCACAGGTTGTTCCCATAGAAAAAGTGATTTTATAAATTCCTAGATGATAATAATTGTGGAAAAATGGAACTATACATATGAAACCTGATAGATACAAGTAGGAAATTATTTTTTTCATGATTGATTGTACCCTGCTGTAGCATGTTAGTTCTTAATTTTGTTCATTGAGAACTGTGGCCTAATGCATTGAGAATTGTAGCCTGAGGACTGGTACCAATTGTGTCCAAGTTTCTAGATTTCTGAGCCTTTTGAAATCTGAACTAAGAAAGGGAGGGGGTGGTTAAGATTTTCGAAAATTTAGAATTTAGAAGTCTACTTGCTAGGTTTTAGTGAGAAAATATGCCAAGACCACTTCTAAAACTCTTCCAGATTGCTACAGGAAGTCCTCCAATAAGGTTTTGTTGGAAATATCGCACCGCATACACAAGAAGAGATTCGTACTGCTGTTGAGTATATTGGAATGCAAGAAGAGAGATTGGAAAGGAGAAGAACTAAGGTAACAGACAGGAAGCAAACGATGTTGGATAGCCTCAGTAAAGGTAGCATAGAAAAAGTACTACCAGTTTTGTGATCACTACGTAATCACTTTTCCAACAGGTTTTGGTGGCTGAGCTTGCTCCTTTGTCGGATCGCTCAGGGTCATAGGTTGTGACTTGGAGGAGGAATGGTCGGGATACCGCAAAATTTGGGAATAGCGCCCCGAGGCGAGATATTAGGGAAAGGAGAGGGGCGCGTTGCTATGTAAAGGAATCAAGTGGCAAACTCACTGACAATCCTCAGTTTGAGTTTATCCCCCGGCTAGAGGGGGGCGCTATTCCCAAATTTTGCGGTAATGGAGGACTTCCCGTAGGAATCTGGAGGAGATTTACTCGAGTACTTAGAAGCGGTCTTGGCATACTTTCACGCAAAAATCTAGAAACTTGGATACAATTGGTTAACCGGCCCTCGGGCTACAATTCCCAACACATTAGGCACCAGTTCCCAATGAACAAAATTAAGAACTAACATGCTGCAGCAGGGCACAATCCTGTGAAAACTAATTTCTTCCTATGTATCTATCAGGTTTCATATGTATAGTTCCATTTTTCCACAATTATTATAATCTAGGAATTTAGAAAATCACTTTTTCTATAGGAACAACCTGTGATCCATATTCTTCCTCCAGGCCCGGGTTTTTCCAGAATCCTACGGAAAGTCCTCTACCGTGCTTGTATGATCTCTATACATAATTCCACTAAGGTCACATGGCAACAAAGTTTTTACGCTCACATGACTGTCTGCCACTACCGGTAAATACTCACACCCTGATCCGGCGATCTTGGGCGGTCGGGTTTTGTCAATTTCATCCGAGACAACGGGCTATCTGGGACACAGGTTAGGTTTTAAGGAAGTGGAATTTGGAACTCATAGGAGTTTATACGCATTAGCGAGGTTTCCAGATTATTGAGATCCTGGACTGTGGGGAGTGAGTCTAGATCTTTTCTCCCATTTTACCTCGAACAAGATACTGATATGGGGGCAGATCTTCCTCTAACAATGTCGGATCTCAACCAAAGCTTCACCTGTTGAACATGCCGCCAAACTCTGCCGTTTACATCTTTTGGCAAGAGCAGACAGGGCAATCAATTTAGGACATGTAGTCGATGCCGTGCCCGCATATCTGCCAGATATGATGAGTGCCGCCCAGCGAGCCACTACCGTCCTTCTACCGCAATTGCTTCTCCATCTGCGGGTCCATCTAGATCCCAAGGTTCTCAGCATGCTGTTCCAATGGCAAAGTCTCTCTCCCTGCTTTTGCTACCTTGTCGGCCACTTGGCAGGCCTTTGTCAATAGAGAGCATGCCCACTCCACCACCTTCTATAAGAATATTCATGAATACAATAACTCCTTCTCCTTTCTGTCTCTTGGTGTTTCGTTTCACCTAAATGTGATGCGTCGTTCTGGCCCCTATGTCTTCCGGATTCAAGGTCAGATAGCTTATCTGATAGGCTCACTAACTACAATTTACTCTTCTCGCTATGCTCAAATTTACATGCTTGGGGACCCTGAGGCCCAGGTGCAGGACCGGCTTCACAGTTCATCCTTATCCCGTGAGGTTATCCTAGAGCTTCAAGAGGAGCTCCTTTCGGTCAACCCCTATGCACTGCAGTGGCAGTTTGCCTTTGAGCGTTTAGGGGAGATTTCTAATACAGGATACCTGGCGATTCGTCTGCTACAGACTACACAAGAGCCTCGGCGATATAACCTACCCACCTCTCATACTGAGGTTGCTGCAGTCATCCTGCGGGAGAATGAAGAGGAGTTCACTCGTGGTCGTGAGTTCATTGCAGAAGGTCGTACAGGGAGACAGCTATCCAGGTTTGATGAGCTGCATCCTGCAAATATGCCCTTACGATTTGTTCTGTTCGTTCCGGCCGGAGATCAAGGATGGCACCCCTCAATCCCTCGCACTCCATTTACTAGATCTCGAGAGCGGGTTACCCAAAAATACTTCTATCCTTACTACCTCTTTACACGAGAGGATTCTTTTAATATTGTTCACCCAGGGTCTGCTCTTTTTCATTAGTGGATTGTCGACTCTTGGGCTCAAACTGAGGCAAACCGTCTTAGATACCTCCGACTTAACCAAGCTCAGCTCCGTTCAGACCTTTATGGTAGCGTGATGGACAATATGAGCTCTGATGACCCCCAGGATCCTTCTTCTATTGGCCACCGATTTATTCTTCCATCTTCATTTGTGGGTGGGAATCGTAGTATGGTTCAGCTCTATCAAGATGCCATGGCCCTCTGTTGGGGACATGGTAAGCCGGACCTCTTTGTGACCATTACCTGTAATCCGAACTGGCCGGATATTGGTCGTAACCTTCTTCCTGGAAAGAATCCCACCAACCGGCCTGACTTGATTACTCGAGTTTTCAATCTTCGTGTTCAAGAGATTCTCAGAGATATTCTTAAAGTTAGTGTTTTGGGGTCAGTTGTGGCCTACGTCAGGGTTACAGAGTTTCAAAAAAGAGGACTCCCCCATTTTCAGCTCCTTCTATTCTTGGATCTGGCAAGTAAATTGCATAATCTAATAGAATAGGACTTAATTGTATCCGCTGAGATTCCGGTTGAGGATGAGTCTCCAGCGCTTTATAATACAGATACCGGTACCCGCCATATGCCTCACTACTGTGACTCCCAATGTCGCATGAATGGTCGATGCAAAAAAGACTTTCAAATAGACTGGGCTGAAGAAACCACAGCAATTGAGTCAGGTTATCCAGTCTATCGTCGTCGTCGTGAACTATCAAGAGTGTTTATTAAGCACATTAGTGGACGTGACATTTCATTTACACATCAGCATGTCGTTCCTTACAATGAATATCTTTGCGTGAAGTATGATTGTCATATTAACTTGGAAATCTGCTGTTCATTCTGTGTTGTTAAATACCTTTTTAAATATGTTTTAAAGGGTGTGATCGGGTACTCCTCCATCTAAGTAGAGATAACTATGGGTATGGATGAGATTTCTGCATATACGGACACACAATATGTATCAGCACCAGAAGCTGCTTATTGGATCTTTGGTTTTCCCTTACATGAATCTTCTTCACCTATCTAGCACCTTCCAGTACACCTACTATACTAACAGGTTGTGACTTTCCATGATGGGGAGGGTCTTGCAGTACTTAGCGATTTTTTAAGTAATGGGAATGGGAAAAGATGAGTTACCCGTCCCTGGTATATATTAAAATATTTACTCATAAGTGAGACCCCGCTTGTATTACCTATTTCACCACAGTTTAGCCCCTAAGTAGAATAGTGGCTGTATTACGAAGTATAATCTAGATACTAGGAATTACATTAAGTTATACCAGGGCAGGGTAACACATCTTTTCCCATTCCAATTACTTAAAAAATCGCCAAGTACAGGTTGAGTATCGGCAGCTCTGGAAGAAAACATTGACAGAGTTTTCCGAAGTATATCGAAAAGGAATTGGCAATGCTCTTTGGTTCTTCTTTTTATAAATCATATGTTCATTGTTCCTAGAGTACAAGAAATGACATGCATCTTATCGATATAGCCAAAACAAAACAGAAAATCAAATAACAATTAACAAAAGAAATATTTGTAACCAGTTCCTGCAAGATGACCAATATGTGTCGCTGAGCAGCCGAAGCTAAGGAAAGAAAAGTATAAAACTGCTAGCTAGTCTCGAGGGCCAGGGGCAGGGAGGAGGGTGGAGGAAAGGTGACGGTCGGGAGGGGGAAGGTGAAGCGATGGAGGAAGAGGGGGCATTCCTGGGGGAAGCCTGTGGCAGTGGTGCGGATGAACTCAGCCAAGCCGATAAGAATTTGCTGGTTGGAATAGAGCGGGCCTCAGGGGACAGATCAGAGACCCCTTGGAGGAGGCAAGACCACGGAAGGGCGGTCGAGGGGCATGAGAGGACGGCATGCTTGAAGGATTGTGGAGCTTCGGTACAGTGGGGGCAAGCTTTGTTGGGATCTGGGTTGTCCCATGAGTGGTGAGCTGCGAGGTGTCACAAATAGTGACTAAGCAAGGCAGATTTCACATGACTAATCGTGACTAAGCAAGGCAGATTTCACATGACTAATAGTTATTAGTCATAAGGTATGTTTATGTTCCACGCTATGCAGTCAGTTGACTCATAGTTCTCACATAACGCGCACTTGCATGTCATCGTTATATTATGATTAGTTGATGTTTCTATGACTCAAGGTTGTGAGTCATAATGATGTAATGAATTTCGCGCGGGACTCACATTATGAGTCACGAGTTCCACGCAGGTGACGCGCTTTGCGCACATGACATGGTTTATGTTTTATGATTGGTTTACGGCATGTAATGCAGTGACTCATAGGAGTCATTTGATGGATTTCGGACATGACTCATTATGAGTCATAGGACCGTGTGACTCGAGTTATGAGTCACCAGGGTTAGGGTTGTTGGCGTGAAGAGTCTATATAAGGAGGAGACACAGTCACAGTAGTTACCACGAACCATCTCCCCTACACCTCCGGCGATTGAAATCTCAACACCAGGGAAATCATCGTGGGATTCCACCACCTCCCCCTCTCCTCCCCCTTGATGGCTTCTGCCTAGGGGAGTGATGCTATCTCCCCTCCTCTCCCTTAGGGGTTTACCCCCTCCTCTACGGGGTTCTTGTTCTTGTTCATCGTTGACTCCCGCCATGAAGTTCAGTTCTCCCCCTTACCCCGCACTTCCTTTGCACCTCGCTTAGGTTTTTGCATGGTGGGCATTTCATCCCCTTCGCTCACGGTCGGCGCTGAGCTTTCCAAGCCCTTTGCGAAGTACCTTTCCGTCTCGGTTATGTGGTCCAGTCGGGGAACACTTCGGTTAGTAACTTCAGCACCTCGTCCCCGTTTCGCATTCGGAAAAGCATCGGTCGCGGTTACTCTAGTCGGTCGTCTCAAGTGTTTGGACTACCTTCCTCCACACAACCTCCTCTCTCCACCCGCTTGGTCTTCGTCCCGTTGCTCGGTTACAGCTACATCCACCCCCCCCTCCTCCCACCCCCGAAGCTGGCACCTTACTGCTTCCCACCCGCGGTCGATCTTTCGGTCGCTATACAAAAACCCGCCTCGGTTACGCCCGTACTTCTGGCCGTCGCTAATGCCGTTTTGCCACACCCACCGGGGACCACTCATCAGAGTCTCCGCCATTCTTATCCCGTCCTGCCATCCGGCACCGCTTCGTTCCCCGGCACCGCTCCGGCGTGCAGGTCTACACTCTCACTTCCTAGCTCAGGCTGATACACCTCACTTATCAGACGTAACTTTCCTTTGTCAGGGGTTCATACATTCCTTTTGTTTGCCCTTTTGGCTTTTTTCGTAGACGTCGCTAAGGGTTCTCCTCTCCTCCCTGCTTGTTTCTTTCCTTTCTACTTTCTTCGTGCGTACGTGTATGTTCGTAGGATTTGGTTGGGCGATAGGCGAGATGTGCGGTTGGTGTCATACCAGAGGGACTTGGGGGTTTGGATGTTTCCTGGGGTGAGGAGGATAGGGTTTTTGTTGGCCATAGCGTTAAAGCTGAATGCTGTCTTTGTACATCTTTTTTTTTTCTTTTTTTTTTTTTTTCTTGAATCATGTGATTATTGATTTAGGTACAAAATCCTGCATGCAGCTCGCGCTATGGCATATAAAAAACCTTAATTCCAACAACTAACAAAGGAAAAATACAAAATTCAAACAAAGCGTGCAAAACTCTCCGAGCGGGATCATCAGAACCCTGTCGCATCGCCAACGATGACTAACAAAACAAAAGTAAAGTAAAATCCTCCTTATACCAATAAGAAAAACACTCGCAAGTAATAAAAACCTCCCAGCCCTACCTGCCCACTGCTGCAGTCAACTAGAAACAAAGGAAACTCATAAACTGTATAGAAAATACCCTGAGGAGAAACTCGAGCGGGGGAGTTTTTGAAGTAGCAACACCTAGAAGGCCGGGGCCGAGCGAGGGAGTTTTTGTGTTAAGCACTATCTGAGCCCGAACCCGGCTCAGCAGTAGCAGTATTGGCTCGAATGCGCGACATGGTTGGAGGAAAACCCGTGCGAGTAGCGTAGAGATACTCAGCTAACCCCCTGAGGAGTGGAACCGAGAGCCAAAGGGGACCGTCAGGGCCAATGTCATCCACACCTGAGAGATGGGTGAGGCGAGGGTGGGCCTTAGCGGGGCAGTGGAGAATCGCATGTTGGAAGGACTCATCGCCTTCCTCACATAACGGGCAGAGTGTGCTGGAGTCCCTGTTCCTCCAGGATACAAGCGCGGCAAGGTACCTGGCACCCGAACGCATCTGGTGAATGCGGCCACATATAAATCGAGGAAGGCCAGTAAAGGCATGGGGAGTGAGGCAAGCACTATAAGGATACAAGGGGGGCACTGGCGGACTCAAGTCTAGCCAGTCAGCGAGGAGTGACTGTAGCAGAGGAACTCTGAGGGCTTGGTAGGTGACGGAAGGTATCCTCGACAGCGGGAGCGCTACGAGATCGGTTGAGGCGAGAGGGAGGATAGGGATTTCCTCAATGAGGTCTGAAACCTCGTGACATAGGGAGTCTAGTGGTAGGTGCTTGGCTGAGTTAACCGCCGGGCCAAGCCATGAAGTAAGGTGGACGGCTTTGGGGGAGCCTCGAAGGAGAAATCGATGATCGTCCGCAGAACGGCCCTGGTCCCAGGTGGGCACAGATTCGGGTATTCGCGCGGTGGCAGGGTTGAATTCCGAAGGGGCGCAGACCAAGCGGATGGCAGCTGACCGACGCCGGTGTTTGCATATGGAGGAGATGGGTGGTAGTGAGGCCTCACGGTACAGAGCGCCGAGGGCGGTCGTGTAAAAGCAATTAGTTGTCCATCGGAGCACCGCATGCCAGAACGAGTTGAGTTTTTTAATAGTGGCTGTGTCCGGAACAAACAGGTCGCAGCCGTAGGTAAGGATAGGAAGAATGGCGCCGAAGACTAGCTTTCTGTTGCACCAGGAGGAGAGGCCTTTGCCAGCTGCGCTGAGCTGCCGGATTGTAGCGAAAGAGGCTTTGGCTAGTGCCAGCCGTCTCAGGAAATGAACGGAGGAGTGTAGAGTAGGGGTGAGCCAATAGCCAAGCCACCTTACGACTTGGGAGGGTGGAAAAAGCATGTCGTTGATCACAATGGGGGCGAAGGAAACATCCGAGCGGTCCTTCGGGGTTCTCCAGTGAATGAGTTCAGTTTTGGGGACAGAAAAAGCCACCCCCAAGTCGGCACCCTGCCTTTGGATAGTGCCGAAATAGTATTGAAGAGCGCGGATATTCGAACGTACCGAGTCCGAGCCAACTGTGATGGTGAGGTCGTCGACGTATGAAATCGCCAGGCCTTGAGGGAGAGTCGGGTGGAGGCTGGCTATATAAAGCACAAACAGGAGAGGAGAAATTGGAGAGCCTTGAGGGGTGCCAACAGCGACCGGGCAGAAAACCTTAGGCGCGCCTTGGAATATGAGTCGGCACTGGCGTTTGGAGAGGAAAGACTTGATCCAGGCAACCAGGTACGCGGAGACACCTCCTCTGGCGAGGATGGTAGCCAGCTTGTTTGCGCAGACGTTGTCAAATCCACCTTTGACATCCAGGAAGAGAGTTGAAACTTTGAAGGCAGCAGCCTGAAGTAGGCGGACTTCGTGGGTGAGAGTGGCGACAGCGTCGAAACAGCCCAGACCGGCTAGAGACCCACACTGGTTGGGATGTAAGAGGCCCAGGGAACGGGCGGCGGAGGCAAGACGAAGAGCAGAAAGTCTTTCGAGGATCTTGGAGACAGTTTCGAGCAGGACAATGATGCGAAAGGAAGAAGGTGTGCGGTAATCAGGCTTGCCTGGTTTGTCCAGGACAATACCGTTGGCCTTCTTCATGGCTAGTGGGTGGTACCCGTGGGTAAGGAGAGGAGTAAACAAAGATGGAAGGAGCCGCTCGTTGGCCTTATGGACTTGCTTCCAGATAGAGTAAGGAATGCCACTTGGGCCAGGGGCCGACGTGTTGGAGGATTTCCGAAGTGCGGAGGACACTTCTGCTGGTAGAACTGGCGGGACGTCTTTAAACGCGGGAAGGATTAGGGGAGGAGGAGGAGAGGGTCTAGGAGGGAAGAAATGTTGTAGAAGTGTGTTATTAATTTCGGTGGGGGAGGAGGCGTTCTCGAGTGTGGGGAACCTATCAGGGGCTCTGCCGGCCGCAATCTTTCTGGCATCCCAGACTGATCGCGCGTCGACATCGGCCAGAAACTGCGACCAGTGGACTCTTTTGGCAGATTGGATAGCCTTGAAGTATGTGTTTCGAGCCACACGGGCCAGGGCAGGCGAGGTCTGGTTCTTTCTCATGAGACGGGAGGTATGGTGATGGATGCGTCGTAGCTGTGTAAGTTCAGGAGTCCACCACGGTTTAGAGTAGGAGGATGGGCGTTTGGTTGGGGTGTTGGAGGTGATGAGGTGCGTGATCTTGGCGAGGCAGTCATCGAACCATAGGTCGAGTGAGTGCGGAGTGGGGAGAGCAGGGGGAGTTGCAAGCGTAAGGTCGGCGAGCAATGGGGAGATGTGATTCCAATCCGAGTACTTCCAGTTGAGGCCCTTGGGCGGGGGCCTCAGGAGCGGAGTGGAGAGAATGATTGTGAGGGGGGTATGATCCGAACCAGTAGGCGGGAGGGAGGGGTTCCAGGACGAGAAGAACAGTAGCAAGGCAGTGTTGGCAAAGGACAAGTCAAGAACTGCAGGGCGATGATTGGAGGTGAAGGCGAACCTAGTGTAGACCCCGGGTGTATTGAGGAGAGAAAACAACTGCGCCGATGCTCTGTCAAAATAAGGAGAACTTATAAACTGATGGTGATTGGAAAGCAAACGAGACGGGTCGGAAGCGGAGTGGTGAATGTTGAGGTCCCCAAGAACAAGTGTAGGAAAATCATGCTGGGGAAACAAATCAACAGGAGAAACTGACCTAGTGTGACCACTAGGGATGGAGTAAGCATTGTACAAGCGAAACAAATTCTGAGAAGTATGAAAAAGGCCCTCAGGGGAGTGAAAGTTCACTGCCATGAGGTCACCCCTTTCAAAAAACAAAGGAAGAATAGAAATAACACTTAATAGCCTCGGGTGAACAGGGGTTGCAACCCGAGGCTTATAACTGTCAGTTGCTGGAGGAAAAAAACATTTATAGTTACGAAAAACAGGAGGACAGTTCCTCCAGAGAGGAATATCCTGAAGAGCCACAATATGAGGAGAACTTTCTACCGAAGTAAAAAAACTAAAAAGAGTTTGAAAAACATTACTGCTACCGAGACAATTATGCTGAACAATGGAAAGATTTAAACAACCAGGATAATGGAATGATTGGGATGGTGAAGGACTCTGTGTTGGGGCTGGGCTTGTCGACATCTAAAGATCCATGTGGACGTCGGTCGGCGCGGGCTCGCTCCAGTCGGCACCGGTGCTTGCTCTGAAGAGGGTGCTGCCAGCACCAACGAGATTCCTGCGGGGGAGGGGAGCGGCGAGGTTAGATTGGGCAGACGCGCTCCGAACCAATTTAACGGTATCGGGTTGGGTAGACTGGCTAGCGGGAGGGAAACGAGCACCGTGCCTGGCTGGAGTGGCCGGTACAGTTGGGTGAACAGTTGGACCGTGGGGGGTTGTTTGGGGGGGGCCCACATCGGGGGCATCGGGAATGTCTTGGTCCCTAGGAGGACGGAGTGCGGAGAGCATTTCGCGGCGGACGGGACAGGAGCCATGAAACGAGGCGTGCTGCCCACCACAGTTGATACAGAGAGGATGGGAGGCGTTGCAGCACTCCACGACCGACTTCTCAAAGCCCCCTTTTGGACAGCTTTGATTGGCGCATCTGTGGGCGGAGGGATGATGGAGGAGAGTGCAGATCGGGCAAGCTTGTGCCTCTTCTTTGCATAGAGGAGCAGAGTGACCAAAACGCCAGCACTTTCGGCACTGCGTGGATTTGGAGGCAGAGTAGGCGGGGGCGACGGTGCGGGCGCGCGAGAAAAGCCGGATGGATTCGCCGAACCGGGAGACATGGAGTGGGTCGACTGCCACAACCACCGAGGTTGTGCGCTTCTCAGCCCTTTTTACCGGATCTGACTGTATGAATCTAGCCCCAAATATGGGGACGTCAATAGCATTGCTGATTGATTCAAGGAGTGAGGGGAAGAGGTCAGTAGGCTCGTGCAGGAGGATAGAAAGAGGAAGATTATGGATGAGGAGTTCGACACTCGTAGGTGCCTCCCTGAAAACCTGGAAAGGATTGTCCCCAACCGGAAAACTCTGATTGAGTTTCTTAGTCATTGCATCAAAAAAGGGGGAGTAAGAGGAAGACGGGGTGTAGGGATTGGCTGTGAGAGTAACAGCCCCATTGCGATTGACGGAGGCAGTAAGGGAGAGGGGTAGAGAGCAGTTGGCCTCTTTAAGGACAGCGGCCATGATGTCGGGGAGGGT
>Ga0307509_10004130_pt1 | contig 21216 bp, 25 predicted proteins | sample 10_EM_MG_FD_202245 | JGI IMG/M metagenome (GOLD analysis project Ga0307509, IMG submission 202245) | Populus trichocarpa ectomycorrhiza microbial communities from riparian zone in the Pacific Northwest, United States - 10_EM | ecosystem: Host-associated > Plants > Roots > Unclassified | place... | reverse complement strand
ATCTGGTACCAAGTTTCCCCTTCTGGCCCCCCGCGGTCCGAAGATTAGTTCGGTTCCATGCCTCCGAAGGCGTTGATATTGTAGACCTGTACTGCCACGCCACAACCGGTGCTTCGTTCTCTTCACCATCGCTTTTCATTTAGGGAATACAGTAGTTGACTTCTAGATATGGCGCGGGTGCAACCATATGACACGCAAGAAACGCTAGAAGTTCCCTCAACCAGGACTTCCGGCTCTTTGGGCAGGTCGGTACCTGAGACTAGGCATCCTAGCAGACAAAAAACAAACAGATCGGAAGCACAGGGGTGACTTGGAATGCAGTGTTTGTATTCACTCTGATATGCGCTGTAACGGCAGACGTATTGTTAGGGGTTATATGGTACAGGGTGGCGCAGGGGTATGAGAATGCGAGCTCGCAACACAGCACGATCGGACCGTCACAGGGGACCGAGATAAGGACCAGCAGCCTCGTACCAAAGGACGGGTTGCCAGGATGCCTTCGAGACGTGGACTAGTCTCACCAAGACCAGGTTTTCGAAAGTGATGTTGGTACAGTCTGGTTCGGCCTACGCGAGTGGACGTTAGAGGCCGGTTGATGAAGGCAAAGGTTTCACCCACCCTGATGGCCCCGACGTGGCGGCTCACAAGTTTGGCGACTTCAAACGCTAGTTTCTTCTTCGTAATGGGCTCGCGAGCACTCTTATTGTTCGTTGCCAAGATCTGGCAATCACAGTTGTTAAGCCATCCACGAGTAAACGGTCCGTCGGGCATACCTTCAATCTCCCAATATCTTTCCGAGAAAACTGGGGAACTAATGTAAGGCGACACATCTGGGACGGTTGGGGAGTTCGACGCACGTTTAACCTGCATTGGATCGAGCTTCCGACGCCCTTGTAGTTGAGCACCTTGTCATCGCAACCACGGAGGCCAGGGTAGGCCTTATTTGCAGCATCCGTTAACTTGATACCCCAAAACTCGATAGGCAGCATTTTCACCCAGCCGCCTTGCTTTGTAGCACATTTGTACCACGATTGCGGAACCATGATAAGGTGGGTAGGGTCGGGGGTGGCGGCGGAAGCTGTGGGGGGCTGTGGGGATTTGCTATTCAATTCGCATCCCCGATCTCAGGCGGGAAACACACCTGTACTGCGGAAGCCTGGAAGTAACCAGGTACGCGCTTTCGAACGGGCACAACCGCATCTTGCCCCGCAGTCAGTTTCGCTTTCCCGCCCCTCCCAGAACCTTGAACTCTAGAAGATTGACTGAACATCCCATCAGAACGAGGGTTTGGAGGTACCACCACGGGGTGTTCCACATCTCCCACTCCATCGTCACCGAGGCGATGAGGGTCCGAAGGCCTGGGACACTCGGGCTCAACCGTTCTCCCACCACCCCGTCCAGATGAAGTTGGAGTTCTGTCTGACTGCGGTCGGCTATGATAAAATATCGCCCTCGTGTGGGGATTGATGTGGTCTCTCCACGTTGCCCCAGGAGGTCCTCCCAGCACGAACGTAGGGTAATCCGTTGTTACATACGAATCCTGTCATTGTATCAGACACGATGACACCAGTTGAAACACCCTCACTTACCACTCCAGGGCCGTTGGAGTGTAACAGGTGTGAAACTGGAGTAGAGCGTTCTGGAGTCACTAAGAGTTGGTCCTCGTGTCGTCTACGGCCGGGGGTTGAGGTTTGGGTGTTGAAATGGGGTGGTACGTTGTGTGACTGCAGATGGCTTTAGTCTCTGTTTGGAGTTAATCGAAAAGATGGCGTACATCCGCGGATCCACCCCAATTGCTGTGAGGTATATAGCTGGACTCCGGGTTCCCCAAAGCTTGCCGTTCATAGGGGCTGCGGTGATGACGCCCGTGCGTGTGATCGTACTGAGGATATGAGTCGACGAGGAATGAAGGGATTCAGCGAGATTTCTCACGGGATATCTGTCCACTCTCTGGGGGGGTATCACAGAGAAAGGTATCCCTTCATTGAAGCCAGCTACGCTGCGGGATATTTGGGTGGCGCTGTCATGGAGTTCTCGCTGGCCGTCCGACCCATTACCCAGACCACAGATCTCGATTGCGGAAGGGTACGGGTGTCGAGGAGCCGCCGATGGAGGGGGATAAAGCGATGCGGAACCCTGGGACATGGCGGGTCAGTGATCGCCGGTGGCGGTGGAATGGAGTGACTCACCGAATAATAAGCCGTTTCTCCGTCCTCCGTCCTGGGGGTGTGGATGGAGGAGTTACCATAACGCCAGAAGGGGGAAGGTCCCGGTATAGAACTCGTCGCGGGCTGATGAGGGACTTGTCGTTGAGGGCCACTTCCGCCCACGACTCCAGGCGAGGGGTACCCAGCATGGTCGGTGATGAGAGCAGCACCTTCCGTAACTCTTCGGTTGCCCATGACGGGGGGATTACGCCGGGAAGGTTGACCATGCCCCATCACACTCGAGTCGTAGGTGTCCAGACGAAGGGAGGTGGGTGGGAGAGATTGCAGAGGAAGAGGTGTCCCTTTATGTACAGTTCGTGGTGCCCACAGCCCACATCGACCTTGTTCTTCGACACAAGATAGCAATGCACAGCCGGGGAAATTGAGGGTGATTTGTCTGCTCAGGCGCCGGCCAACGGTTGGGTCTGCCGGGAAGGCTTTAACTGGGGAACTAAGATGAGTATGAATCAGACGGATCCCGGAATGGAAATGGATAACTGGAAGTCCACTAGCTCATGGTGAGAAAAGAAAATATACGCGACACCTCTCCGTGGACAGCCAAGGGTCCATTGCGATCTTCCATTGGTGGAGGGAGGCACCAGCCCGACGTGGCAAGGAGGGGGAAGGCGTCCGAAGAAACGGGATTTCGGAAAGGGAACAATTAGGATACATCCCTTCAGCCGGCATAATCGCTAGACGCCGACCGGTGCCAAGACCGCTGGGGGCGGTTGGTTTCCCCGCCCACATAAACAATGAGTGTGGTTGGGGATGTGGGGTGGGGTGGGGAGAGTGAGCGAGTGAAGGGGGAAATGACACGAAGCACCACATGTGGTATAAAGACGGGGCGGAGGTGCGACCGAATGGATCTTCCCGCAGGGCGCTCTGTGGGTTTGAAAGGGACAAACAAGCGTAATTTGATGATCCCTCCCGCGTGAGGATTACCCACTCAAAAACGACCACCACAGCCCTCGTGCCATCGGACAATTGACAGATTTCAAGATCCCGAGAACGGCCGACATGGTATCGGGCGCACTACGAGCAGAGGACCCTGAAGTGTACGGTAGTGGGAAGGGCCATAGGGAATGTTTCAGAGGAGGTGCCCGCCGATCCTGACACAATCGGGTGTGGGGCGGGCGGTGGTTGCCAATACACAATGTAACCACAAAGCCGACGGTTGAACGATGACGCGCTCGAGTATGATCGCCTACGTACGGTGTCCATGAGTACCTCAGGAATGTCGGCAGCAACGAGCAACGTCAAATGATGCCCTGGTGAGGGGAGGGTTCGTAACAAGATAGCCAACACAACCACGGGTAAGCCATGAGGGGCGGTGGGTCAACGCAAAGAAGGGTCTGTGCTCGACCCCTACTCAATTGAATCAGAACCGAACCTAGGAGGAGAATCGATGTCAATGAACTCTGGATGCCCGGATGCGTATCATATCCCTGGATACGAAACGCTCATTTCCTTGATACGTCCACGAGCGTGAATCCAGCCCGAGGGCCCTGTGATTGATGTCTGCAATGGTGGCGACACGAGCGGGGACGCGTTCGGTTGATATGTTTCCATACATTTGGGTAGCAACCAGAGGCTTCAAGTGCGCGGTGTCCGTTGCCACTTGGGGAGTGGACGGCAACTTCCCGTAAACAACCGCAAACATCAAACTTCTGCTCCCAAATATTTACATAAGCCGAATCAACAAATCCCGTCTTCGCTTTAGCTCAAAATGTGTACACACAAAGCGTACAGCATTGCCCCTGAACGCACACTCATAGGACTTAGTGCTGGGCGTCGAAAACGTACTTCTTCCCTAGAAATTACCGGCTGCCTCTCGTTCATACCAAACTTCAGGTTGCCAGGAAGCCTTCGAGACATGAATAAGTTTCGTCAATACCATATCTTCATAGCGCATATCAATCTGTCACGGAGTATTAGTTGGGGAAGTCTCCAGACGGCGCTCGCTCTCCAGCATACCTTTAACTCTTCGACGTAGCGCTTGACGCGTTTCGCCACTTCAAACGCCAACTTTTTCCTAGTTCTCGGGTTGTGGCTCTTCTTGTGATCTGCTGTCGTGATCTTTGATGTGGGATGTCAATTCCCTGAACGAAAGTACAAAGAAAACTGTTCTCCGACCTGAGACGATTGAGGTGGATATCCCGGGAACTGGACAATCAAGGCGTTAAGTGAACTGAGTCAGAAGCATCGCTGAAACTTGCATACACTTAGCCTGCACGAGATTGAGCTGCCCGCACCATCGTATTGGAACATTTGGTCATCTCGCCCATCTGGACCAGAGAAGTGGCGATCAAGGGCATCCGTCAACCGGATCCCAGGCTGCCCATTCAGAGTAAAATCAACAGGATTTTGCTGAACCCAGTTGTGTTGGGGATTCCCGCACACATAAGGCGATTGTTCGATTTTGATCCGATGAGGGGTTGTGGGGTGTGGTATCGGCTAGAGAGGATTGAGCACTCAGCGCCCGAATCAGCTCGGTAGGAACGTACACGATTTCGTGTGGAGCCCTCCAAAATTACTTTTCTCCTAGGGCGCGGAAGACCCCTGGCCGCGCCACCGTCAGGTTCGTCTGAAGATCTCTTCCTTTTCCCCTTCCCCTTCCCCCGGTCTTGTACGCTTTCAGGAAGGCCATCCTACCAATAAAAGAGGCACCTATCAGTCCCAACACACCATACCTAGACCCTGGGTGAGCTTACCAAAGTTATGGTCCCGGCTCTCTTGTGGGCCGCGGTCCTGGATGCCAGTGGAGTGTTGGACAACTTGCGTTTTCCGCCACGAGAACCTGATTCTGTGGGGGGAGAAGTCAGCAATGGGATCGGAGGTGAAGGTCCGGCCGTCATGTGCCGGCTTGGTCCCCCTCCGTACGGGGATGGGAGGGGAGCGGCCCCGCCACGGTACCCGTCATGTACCCCGGAGAACGGCTGCTCTGGTCCGAAATGGTAATCTCTCGTGACGAGGAATTCGCCCCGGCGGGGAGGGGGATGTGGGGAAATGAATTCTGCGTTCGGGTCTTCACCCACGCTGTACAAACCAGTCGGACTGGGCGCCGGGGTGAACGACCCAGGGGGTTCAGGACCCTGACAGCCGACCCCCATACCTCCATAGTATGTACTTGTCAGGGGTACGTGGTTACCGTCAAAGGTAGGAGAAGGCGGCTGTACAACTAGCGCCTATATACGAGGTGGGTGTAAAACTCCAACGGAAGGGCAGTGGACCAACTCACACTGGTATGGGGGAGTCCGCCGCCCTGGGGTGAGGGAAACGAAATGTGGTTGTCCAAGTGTGGCTGTGGAGCGTCCGACGGACCCCCCAGGAGATTGTATACGCCCTGCGAACGTCAGATGTGCGTAACATGGAAGGGTGTCGTCACGTCTCACCAGGTTGTCTGAGTCGTACACATCAGGGGGCACTGTGGAGTGAGTCCTCAGCGGTTGAGCGGTGGGGGGGTTGGTAGGTCCCTCCAAAGCTTCGGGCCAACCTTGGGGACCATGGCTTAGCAGGACACGCTGATCGCAAAATGGGCGGGATGGTTCGTGGAAAGTAGATCCCTACGGATCATCGTGTTATGATCTACAGTGGCTGGGAAGCGGTTCGTTGACTCACAGATTGTCGCGCTACATCAACAACTGATTCCGTTCCCGAGAAGTTTGGGCCCAACCCACTCGTGTTCATGAGAGGGTATCCTGGGAAGGACGGTGAAGGCGGTTGGTAGTGCCTTTCCCGAGGGAAATCTATACCCACGGCATTCACATCCCACCCGTTGAAATTTACACCATGTGTGATGTCGTCTCCAATGGCATTTTGGAATCCTGCGGGGGAAGAATCATCACGAGGAGGGCGACCGTTAATCATGGACGTGGAACCACTTCAGGGAGAGGGAGGGAGGCTGGCATTGAAGGAAAGCGACGAGCTTTATGTATCTATATGTCACCTACCTCGCAAACCCGTTTTTCCGAAATGTCTCTCGCAGATCCTAGCTCGCACAGCCACTTAGGGAAAATTGCCGTGCATTTGACTCGTTGACGACCACTCGACATGTTCACCGCAGCGGGTGAAGTTAGACTTGCGCCTTCCCCCCCACGGCAACCTTTTTGTGTTCCCGTGATCCACAGAAGCAAAAGCAGTGCAAGAGTCAAGACGTCATCAATGCGGAAGTAGATCTGGGTCGCGGCCGCCGAGAGGCTGACCGCTGGTGAGCCCAAGGTACGGGACCAATAGAGTCGCTCGTTAAGCCTACGTAAAACGATGTAGGTGGATTGTGGCCCTGCGGAAGGGAGAAAGCGATGCAGGAGGCCGCAGAAGCAGAGAAGTAGGGGAGGGGCGCTAAGGACTCCGGCGCAACAAGATGATAGGGATCACGTGAACTCGTCGCCCACACCTCCGGTTGGAAGGTTCCGAGCCAGCGTTCGCTGACCACGTCCGGACGTCGGCCTCGATAGCCTCATTTCTTTTTATTTTATCTCCCAAAGAGAGCTCCCGTCACCCACAGCATCCCGAGGACGAAATCCCGTAAAGGGAACCGACTTCGCTCGACACCACCATACACAGCCATAAGAACCCTTGCCCTGCGGGGCTGGAGCGAACGAGCGCCCCCTAATGGTAGATATTCCAGTAAACATAAATTACGGCAGAGCGTCGGGGATTTGCGGAAAGGACAGTTATTCGCCCGAGGGTGATGTAGTAGGGAATCGAACCCTCTGAAGTTCGAGCCTCCTTTTCTCTATGACAATCGGATCGTTTGACCCGGGAGCTCGTGCTACACGGAACCATCAGCCAAGCTCGGCACTGCCGGATCGAACAACCTCGGGGACTAGAAATGGGGTCCCCATCCTGTAGTTGTTGTAAGCTTCCTATTCCTCATGAAATTAGAGATCGCCTTACCGGAGTACATGTGTGATAGGTTTACAGAATCCATGGCGTCGGCAACAAGCTGGTTAACAGTGTACTCCACACTGAGCGACTTGTCGAGTTTCCTGCTGACTGAGCTAAGAGCACGGTCTGCAGCCTCATCTGCGGTGTTACTCTCCATATCAATCCCAATACCGAGTCGGAGTGGGTCAAGGACCGCTGTTTGTACATTGTGCTGGGCATTCTTAATCTTGATATCGCTCGCCGTCCTGTTCAACCAGAGTTAGCATGGCAGAGGCGTAGGAAACGCAGAGGCGTGATTACCAGGAGTGAAGAGGGTCGTGTTTGAACACCTCGAGTACGGTCATAATGACGTCGGAACCAGCCCTCAGGACCCGTAACGTCTCCTCGGCACAACGCTGGAACACCCCTTGAACGCCAGAAATCCCTAGCCCGTCCACCATGTCCGCAGTCAGTCTGAACGGCACCCGTTCAGGAATGGGCAGAAGTTTACCCTGGAGGTGATTGGCATAACGGATAACTCAGGAGAGCGAACAGCATACCTGATCGAACGCAATCCCTAGGTCAATATGTACAACCTCACCAGAACCATTATCCATGAGGATATTTGAAGTGTGCCGGTCCCCCAACCCCAAAACGTGTCCAACGATCGAAGTTGTGGCGACACTCCGGGTGTAATTCAATCTCATCGCGAACCAAGCAGTCGGGGCCTTGTGCAGCTCGGTGAAGTAGTGCCTCATCACCGGTCTGAATCGTTTCCGGAGGTCGGCAAAAGCTTTCAGAAGTGACGGCGTTTGATTGCCACCCTCTTTCCGCGCGTTCGAGAGGAGAGCCGAAGCTTCGGTGGGTTTCATGTCTTGAGGTCGGTACCTGTTGTGGAGACAATGAGAATGTTCTGTTAACCGCAGGAGAGGGGCTTACCGTAGATGTGCCATTGATAACCACGCCTGTAAGGGGGTTGTGTTCTGGACGAACTCCAGGACACCAGCTTGCGAGGCGAGGGGGATAACCTTGTAGTTTCTGACGCCAAGACTTCGCCTTTTCGTCTCTCTGTCCTTATCAAGAATAACATTGACCAGCTGGAATACTTGCTCCATGACAGCGTCCTGACGTAGGTCGTCGGCCCCTTCTCCCTTGAACTAAATAGTTGAAATGAGCTTGCCTCGCTCCTTCAAAGGCCAACAAAACCACCTACCAACTGCTTGTACTTCACTCCGTCGTTTCCAACACACACGGTGATCTTGGGTAGATTGACACCCCCCGCTGTCGCAAAACTGGCTTCGAAGCGCAGGATCCACACACAGTCAGCGTACTTAAGGGTCGGGTCGAGTGGGGTGTCAACCGTGATCACTGGGACCTTCATCGATTTGAGATTTCTGATAGCCATGGTCTCGGGGATGGGAAAGGGCGGCTTGAGTTTCTGGGTGCGATTTCCGTAGATATGCTTGATCGGGTGTTTCGCCCATTCGAGGCAGGCATCGCTGACACGTTCCACATCACAGACGATCCGACTGACTGCGGGATCAGCACGAAGTTGATCGAAAATGTTGATCGCGGCGGCTGCGCGGTCTCTTGGAGACGATTCATGCCTAGTGGATCGCCGGCGATTGGTCTGGACGCTAGCGTGATCCGCTTTGAGGCAGTACACTTGGTAGAGACTATGGAATGGATGCTCTTTGCACATGCGCACAATAAGGGATTGCAGGTTAACCTGGTGCTCCGGGATGACAGTCTCTGAGGACTTGGTCATGCGCGCGGAAAGTTGGTGGGCGAGGAACACGAATTTCCGAGAGGGGGTTCGATTGAGGGCAACGCCGATCTTTTGTTGTATCGTGGGGTTCTCAAAATTGGCAAACCAGAGGGAGCACAGGCGGATCGCACCATCCTCGTCAAAGTCGTCGGTAGCCTCTAGACACCTAGAGTACATATCAACCGCCTGGTCCAAAAACGCATTAATCGCCCGGTTGTGCTGGTCAACTAGTTCGGTATCTTGCTTGAGGAGTTTCTCCGCGGTTTTTTGATCCTGGGTTAGGATCGCATATTCCTTCGACCCGTACTGTGTCTTTGTGATCTGGGACTTCAGGTTGTTGATTTGTTGCGCCTTCCTATCAACGTAGAGCTTCCATCTAAGAGAGTCTGGGGATTTGGAGATGGCGTGGTACTGTTGCTCCGCAAACCTGGCACATTGGTTATAGATGGTGGCATGCCCGGGACCGAGGGAAGAGGGGTCCACTGAGCCCAGGGAAGCAACGGCAGGCTCGAAGAAATTGGATAAAATGTCTGTGGGCTTCTCCAAACACGCCTCGGAAATCCATTCACCCTACCCGATATATGAGTGTCACGATCGCCTGAGTGAAAGGACCAATTACCAAGCGCGCAAGGAGCACCGCGTTCTTCAGTTTAGACTCCACGCTTAGCTTTTGAATCTCCTTGGGTTTGAAGACAACCATATCCTTCAAGAACTGGACAGCGAGCTTCCGTTCGTTATGCAGCCAGAGAACGTTTGCGTACTCTTGGGAAACTAGAGAGCTTGGCTGCTGTTCCAGGGCCTGTGCACGGACGACGGAGTTGAGGGCCACCTGGAGGTTGAGGGATTCTCTCGCAGCCTTGGACATGGAAAGGAGGCACGATTTCTCGACATCAATCAACGCCTTGACGAATGGGGTCACCAAGTTTCCAATCTGGTCTCTTTCTTCTTTCTCTCTTACAGATCGGATCAAAGATATTCTTGTCGCGAGTATCGCCTCGATGACTGTAAAACTGCGATTCGTCAGAGCAGAAGACTATCAAAAAGCGACCACCCTTACTCAAAGTCACTTGATTCTGTCCCCGCACGAGCCCAACTTCCGAACGTCACTTGCTTGATGGCCAAGTCTTGTTGGTTCTTCTTGGTCCTCCACTGCCTAACCTGATTCAGGCACATCAAATTTTGGGTGATCTGACGGATCTCGAACAGATTTTCGTCTCCAAGAGCCCGAAGCTGCTCCATTTGACCGAATGAACACTGTCGCACCGCGTTGTCGATGGATTGGCTGTCGCGTTCCCGATAGATGGCCCGAAGTGCGTGGTATAACGGCGCCCCAGAGTTGCGTTCTCCAGCGTTGCTTGGCAAGTCCCAGGTCTCTGTTCGCCACCCAAGGTGATAGGCCATTTCTGACGAGTGGAATGTGGCCTGGGTTGCGGATGGCGCATTCTGAAGAGCATTGATAGCCAGATTGTGGAATCCAAATGCGTGCAGAGACTGGAGAACACCTTCGACTTCCGATGGAACGATACTCCCTGCCTCCACAGCTGCTCCATGGAAACGAAACGCCTTATCCCATTGTTTCTCGTGATGAAACCGCTTCACGAGGAAGTGACGAAGATCTTGAGTTTTGATCCCATAGAATCCGTCCGGTTCGTCTATGTGGCTGTAGATATCGAACAGAATGGCTTCCCCGTGCGGGTCATCGGAGGGTGCGAGAATGTCATGCTCCGCAGCAAGTTCGAGGAATAGAAGGGCGGTGGTATAGGCGCCACACGTGATCGCAGTGCTAGCAAGCAAACGGAAACCGATGTCAAGCCACTTGTCGTTTGCCAGAGCATCCTTCGAGGTCGCGGGCCGGAAGTGCCGTAAATGCAAAACAACGTCCACAATGCACTTAAGGCACCTCAGGGAAGCAGAATCTTGCCTGAGGACGGAGGTGAAGTATTGGGAGAGGATCTGGGACGACGTCTTTCCTTTGGGCTCGTTCTGTAGGATGCCGTGAACGAGGACTGGGAGTGATTGTTCAGCGAAAGTGACATCTGATTCGAGGATGGTCACGAGTTGGGCATAAAACGGATCCCGGGATGATGAAATGTCGCTCAGCAAGGTACATAGCGCCGTGATCCACCCGGGGAAGTCCTTACAGAGCTCGGTGTAGAAGGGTTGTTGGAGATCTGCAAGTTCCCGGGCCGCTCCAGTGCGCGGGGTGAAGTGGTAACGTTGAAGGTACTCAAGTTCCCGGGATCCTTCTGGGATCCAAGAGGGTGGGAATTCTGGCATCTTGACGGACGCGATGTAGCGCAAGGTCTTGTACGCAGTGTGGACTTGGGAGGGATCGTGTAACTGTAGGATGTCATGAAGACTAAGGATGAACGGCCCTTGGATCTGAAGGTGTGGATCATCCGGTTTCTTCCTGCTGAGGCGTCGATGCCAGTCGCAGATCGTCGGCCGCCCCGCTTGACCAACGTCGAAACTATTTATCTGCCCTCGCTGGCAAACAAGCAGTGAAGAGAAAGCCTCGACGTCTTCGTCTTGAAGCTGGGAGAGCGGAGGGATAGAATTCTTGAGCCTCCAAAAATCTGATTGGGCGAACAGCTCTGTGGAATGCTCGTCGCGAGATGCGAAGTCGTGGAGACGGCGTACGACGCGGAACTTCGAAGAGATACGAGTGTCCCCCAAGATCTTGGATAGTTTGCTACAGGAGATGTTGTCGAGGAGAGCAGCAAGCTCTGGGATTGGATCGCAGGGCCAAGCAGGAAGGGCCCTGAGCACCAGCTCCTTCAAGCCAGATCGTTTGCAAAGCTCCAACGCTTGGTCCTCGATCCATCTCGCGAGATCCACTCCCAACATAGTGATAATATCCTCACCCCCACCCGTCGCGTAATCGTGTGCAGCACAGCTGATGGTTATCAAGGCGTCCGGTAACCGAGTTTCTGCATAACCCGTCTTCGCATAGATTCCCAAAGCCCACTCGATCATTGATTGGGCAGCGCGGACAAGGTCGAACTGGCTCATACAGGTGGTGCACCACTGAACCAGCGTGCGGAGAATCGTGTTGTCGGTGAAGTGGATGGGGTAAGAAGCGATCCAAACAGAAACCCCGTTTAACAAGCGCAGTTGCTCATTGACCAATGGACAATTTTGGATCTCTGCGAACATCCTGTGCAGGACATGGAAGGTAGTCGAAGGGCTCTCCACGGCAGGAACTTTCCGGGAAATCCAGGCCAGAGAACGAAGGATGGTTGCCGTGCTGAACGCCGGGAGGTTGGGTTCGTGAAACTGGAAATCGTCGGGGGATCTGTATCGGGAGATGGAACGGAAATACGAGACGGCGCGATCCGACTCCTTCAACATCTGCAGGCTCCGGGAAATTTCGCCGTCGGGGTTGAAGTCTTGGTCTCCCAGACCACGTAGAATCTCGACTACTATACCATCGACGTGAGCTTCTAGCAGCTGGTCCAAGTTCCCTTTCAAATCCTTAAGCCTCGCCCGGAGTTCGCCCTCCAACCCATCCTGGTTATTTGAGTCCATCGAAACGTTGACCTGGTATGCAACAATCTGGGGGAAGCAATGCCCAACCCCTTGTGCAGGAGTCTTCTGTGTCACCTTGCAGTGGGTAGCGAAGAGTGCACGACTTTTCTCGAGGCCAGCGCCGGGGGCCGATTTCTTTGCACTAGCGGACTTTCCGTCCGCGAAGAGGTACACCAGGGAGAAAGGAAGGAACGCGGCCTCTGCGTACTCTTTCAGATTGTCGTACCCGAGGAGGTGAGGAGGAAATCGGTAGGGGTCAAAACCTCCGTTGTAGACGGAATAGGCGATCTGGCTTGAGTAGCATTCGAACAACGTGGAGAACTTCTTGAAGCCCATACGCGCAGCAACCGCCTTGAGGACGCATTCGATGTGGTGAGTGAACGCCGGGGAATTCATCTGGACCTCCAGGATGTGGAAGTATGCGCCACGCCTGACGGACGAACCAACGATCATCACATTGCCCATGTATAACAACCGAGTGAGGATCTGTTCGTATCTGTCGTTCTGTCAGAATCCGAACATAGCCTGAACTAGAATAGGTACGAACTGGCTAAGATCCGTCGAGAGTCCTGCCTTCAACTCGAGGTAAACCGTGGAAGCGTCCTTGTCCGCCAAGTTGCTGGGCGAGAGAAGTTTGGCGCTGAGAGTAGCTAATTTGAACCTGACGCGGATATCCTCATCCGCACCCAACTGGGGGAGTAACTCCGAAGGCAGGGAACAGTCTACTTCCGCAGTATTCCAAGCCTTCTGCCAGGGATCCTTGTTGAGATAGTTACTCATGAAACAAGAGAAGGCGTATCGAATCCTCCACGACCTGACCTTCTTCCGGACAATCATATCAGAGTAGAACTTGAAAAGGAACTGGACCTTGTTCAAGACATCCGCAGCTGAGGGTTGTAGCCACACTCCGATCGTCGAGTCCAAAAATCGGATCACCTCGAGGTGGGTCTCTTCCCGTTTCGCAAAGGATGGATCGCCCATGTGCTGTGAAAACCTAAGAAGCAATGTCTCCGTGGCGTTGACCCCCAGGTTGAACCTCCCGCGGCGAACATTGTCGGAGTACGAAGGAATCACGGAAAGGAACGTATCTCCGTCGGCATCCAAGATGATCTCGAGGAGCTCCTTGTCTCGGGTTGTTTCACCATTTGTGGACTGAAGGATGGGGATGAGGGAGAGGAAACCGATGCAGATTCTCGCGATGTGTCGAAGGGTTGTGTTGACTGCAAGCTTCTTCTCCGTCTGAGCCGTTTGTGAAGTTCGGATCGGACCAAACCCATCAGCCTCGTCAACTTCCATCGCGTTGTTTTGTTTCGACGTCGGTAAACCGGCTGAAACCCTAAGAATGTCCCGGAATACGCCGCAAAGATGGTCGAAGGTGTCTTGAACCTTGAAAACGACTGTTAAACAGACTGTAGCGTAGGGCGGGAGAAACTCACATCAGAACTCTGAAAGATGACTCTCTGGACGGCTCGCCTCTCCACCTCGATCGCATCGCGCCTTGTGGTTTTGCCCGACTTCAACGAACCAAGGACTTGTCGTCTGATACCGGTATAGTCTGTCGGTGCTACGATAGCCTCCTCCCAATCCTCTGACGGCGCGTCCTCATCAACGGCAATCAAGGTTTCCAACCCCAACAGCAGCAAACGTCGCTCCTCAGATGACCACGTCTTCTGACTCAGAAGTGGAGTGAGAACACCAATAAGCCGGCAAGCGGCCTGGATCGTCCGCCGATTTGAACGCGTTCCATTTAGTTGAAGAACAGATTCGAAGTACAGCGCGAGCACTGCAAAGTCGAGACCCTTCCTGGCGCGTTCAGCTGTGATTTGTCCTCCGTTTTCGGTATTCTCCAATTCATCTGCGAGAGAATCGAGGGATTTCAACAAGTAGGATGATATCCTGCGTTCGCGACCAGTAGATTGAGTGAGGTCACCATCCGTCCCCAGTGCAACCCAATCAGGTGCGAGAGATGTTCGTTCCTGCGGGTGGAACTGAGGTAGACGAGCGTGGAGGAGGTAGTCTCGGATGACAGCGGTCCGGGAGTGTTCGATGATGACATTAGCGACCGGACTCTCTGGAAGGACACGTCGACATATGACGTTGCTTCGCTTCGCTAGACCACAAATGCTCTCCAACACCAGCAACACATCACTGACGGTATGGTTTGGCATCCGAGAATTGGTCCTGCCATGCTGACCCTTGGTATTTGAGGCCTCTTCAGCAACTCTCCAACTCTCGGTCAACCAGGTAATGACCTTATCCTCCAACTGCATTCGATATAGTCGAACATCTTGGTTAGCAACCTTGAGGCAAAGGGTGACGAACATGCAAACAGAATCGTAGGGGAAAGTGGGTCCTTGAACGTCGAGATCTTTGGCGAAGGCTTCGATCTCAGCGAGAACTCGGTGGGACGGGAGGAAGGAAGATGCATGGGTGAGCAGGACATGGGCCGAATGTGAGGCTGTCCGACAAACTGTGGAAACGGATGTCCGGCGTATTGCTTGTGTCCATATCTGGTCCCAAACGTTGTCTGTTCGGGAGGCCGGCAAGGAAAATGCGGGGTTTGGGGTTGAACTGGTTTGGGATTGCAAGGAGGTAAATGGGGAAGACGTGGCACTATCGTGGGCAATGGCTGCTAAACACATGAAAGCCCAAGATTGGAGGGCGACATCGTCGTGTGAGACCAGTTGGGCGAGACTCGAGAGAACATCTTGTTTGAGCCCATCGTGAAGAACGGACCAATGACGATCGATGAAGAAGAGAAGAGTTTGTAACCGGAATATGCGAACATTTGGGTTGGCGTGAGTTTGGATATCGGTCAACAAAGATGCGATGGGATTGTCCCTGCGAACGCGTTTGCCCCCTCCCTTGACGCCACCACTCGGTTGGCCCGAGTGCGTCGACTCTGATAAGATGTACAACTGTAAAATCCCGTTCAGATGAGAGGGAAGGAACGGATAGTGATAAATTTGACCTTCTCAGCACAATCTGCTTGCAACTCCAACATGGCCCAGGCCAATGCTTGCCCTGAATCGAAATGCCAAGAAGTTCTGAACGTCCTCGCGGTAAACGCGTTGCTCGAATCGGGCGGGAGTTCGCCTGGATATTGGATTTGTAGGCGCAATGAGTCCTGGGATAGCAACTCGACACCCCATCGACTCTCAGCCTCAGCATCGAGTGTATGCCAGAGTCTCCCAAGTCCATCCCCATAGCCACCGCCTGCGAGGAGCTTGAGTTCGTCTGATTCGAACCCAAACTTGCCGGTCGACACGTGAGGGAAGAGCGTCTTCAGGATTGCGACCAGGATCTCTTTCATACCCCGATTCTTCGTGGCCCATATACCTACGAGGTTGTCCCAGGACTTCCAAGCAAATTTGCCCACAAGTTCCCGACAATTAAGTTCGAGGTGAGAAAGCGTCGCGGAGAGTGCGACTAGATAATCTTGGTGGAGGGAGGTATCTGCCGGATAACGAACCAGGAACTCTTGTAATCCGTTCAAGGTAGCGCTAGGGAGGTAGTCGTGTTCGGGATGTAGGAGTGGGGCGGAAGGTGATTGCAGGAGGGTGGCCAAAAGACCGGTGAACTCGATTTGTGTGAGGGAAACGGGTTGTAATGTGCGATTAGAAGGGGTTTTAGAAATCTGTGGAGGGGGTGAATTAGAATGTGCCCTTCTACGTTTCTTCGCGGACTTCGGCGTTGAAGTCCCGGGCTCTTCGTCCATGTACATGTCTGCGTCACCAGAATTCGACGACGTCGACCTCTGGTCATCATCTTCCTCATCCTCCGCAATATGCCCCAGGAAAGTGGTGATGCTGCGTCCAAGGATGACGTTCAGGGATAATTTAACGAGATCGATCCACATCGCATCATCCATATGAGCGAGATGTGGCGGGTACCCAGCCAGACATCGAAGGGCTTTGACGTAATCAAGGACCACAGGTTCGAAGAGCCCTCCCGAACGAACCATGGTTTGAGTGAGGTGATTGAATAGCGCGTTACGAGCACCTTTAGAGAGCCTCTCAACGCTCCGCTCCGTCAGCCATCGCACAACCGACGTCGCCTCCCCCAGCCTCTTCGTCACAGGCCCCGTAGGCCCGGACGCTTTCGACAGCGTCTTTTCGTATCCAGCCTTCTCCAACTTCACTGCGGCGAACAACGCCTGGAATAGGGTCAGCCACCCCGATCCTTTCGTTTTGTCCTCCTCGTGGCGAGCAACAACGGAGTCTCTTTGGAAGATACGCCGAATTGTCGCGAGGGCCTCCTGCCGCTCGCGGGCCTTCGTACTCTGAAGTTGATCGCGAACTTCTTCGAGGGTGCTCATCGCTGAGCGGAAGAAAAGTGTTGACTGTGTCAACGCGACCCTCCGATCACTTCTTTGAGTAAACGCCGATATAATTTCCTTTTATGGCGTTGACTCATGTGGGTGACGAGTCATGACGCACTCAGGAATTAAGTACTTATAATGACGATCCTCGTAGAAGTGACCCGCATTCCCGATCTACGATGACCGCCACAACTCGAGGAGATCTCCTCAAATCCGCAGAGTCCTTCTGCAGTGCCTTCGCGGACAAAAAACCCGTCGAAGAAGTCCTATCTCATTTCTCCACCACTCACGCAACATCCTGCTTCGAGCATGGGCTACCCGCCCTCGCGCCATTCCTCGGTCGCACATTCACGAAGCCAGCGGAATATCTCGACACCATCGCAAAATACCTAACCTACAAGAACATGAAATTCTTTGCGTATATGGTCGATGTGGAGACCCGCAAAGTCTGCGTTCAAGGGAGTTCAAATTTCACATGGATAGAAACTGGTGAGAGTTGGGACGAAGTCGTGACGTACGTGCTCGACTTCGATGATGAAGCCAAGGTCACGGATTGGAGGGTGTGGGCGGACACGGGGGCCGCCTACCTGGCCAAGGAGGGGAAGTTGAAGGATCTCAAACAAATTAGACACAGCTCCTGTACATCATGCCGCGACAAATGATACTCTCCAGCTCGTACAACCTGTTATAACACCTTTGTACACTATCGAATACGCCTTAAGCATCGAACCGCCTCAACTCAATCTCTCCCCTTCGAACGGTTGCAATCCTGCGTTCATCAAACACGACTGAGCCCCTCCCCTTCCACGAGGCATCGTCCCCAATCTCGACCTGAGCACCCTCTAACCACACCGACTCCCCGGAACCCTTGACCCCCTGTGGCCCGTCCTCAAGGTCCCAAACCCAGATACCTCCATCGACACTCAAGCTGACACACCGCCCATCAGCCACCCAAATCTTCTCAACGTCGCTCTCGGGTCCATACAAGTACCGCACAAACACCAATTTTGGGGTGCCAGCTGAGGGTGTAGGAGGGAGGGTCAACCGGTACTGTTGCAGCGCGTTGGAGAAGGAGGTAGGTCGGTTCCTCCTGTAGGAGGATGACGAGGCTGATGCCGAGAGGGGGGCGAGAACAACCCATTTACCATCCGTCTGGGTGTCGGCAACCTTCTCAACCTTCCGGCCCCATTGCTCCTGGATGATCTTTAGTTGGTCTTCGTCGATCCATCTGAGAGGGAGGTCGAAGGTCCTGACGGTGCGCGTCGAGATTAAGGTGGGTGAGGTAAAGATACCACCGAGGTCATCTCCGAGCTTTATCAGAAGCTCGGTCACACCGACGCTCCAATGTCGAGGGTACACAGGGACGGAGAAGGCCAGCACCACCTTCAAGACGTTCTGTGTTCCGTAAGAGGGCGAAATGATGATCGAAGTGGGTGGGTACGATGTGAACGACGACAATCCTTGTATGTATTTCACTTTGCCGTGTTCGGAGAGGTCGTAGATGGATAACACGAACGCCCCAGAGAGCATGAGTAGGATTGGGTGATAGTATGCGGCTTGAATGGTTGGCACAGTCCTCTCGGTTCTGTGCGAGGGGAGGTAGGTGAGAATACGGGAAGGTGCCGTCAGCGAGTGTTGGTCGACCGAAAATATCGAGATTTCTCCCGTGGAAAGGATTGACGCGAGGCGAGTGTGTCGTGAGTGTGAGCCCGGTGTGGATTGGTCGAGTGCAAGGGCGGTAATCCGAGCGCGGCAATCAGCGCTACGTGGAGTTGCTTGGATTGTATGCGTTTGTCGCCCAGGTATGACGAACCGTAGCGTCGGTAATGACGACTCGACGGATGAGTGTATGATTGTATCGCCCATGAGGATGAGACTTGGTGCACTGTTATCCAGGACGCCTACTCTTTCGTTGAGCAATGATAGGAGGGGGTCAGGGCTCCGGCGACTTACCCTCAGAATCCGCGGGCTCTACATTTCGGGCGGCTGCGGCCGGGCTGGGACTGGGTTCAAACGTTTGAAGGGCACATCGACCTGACGTGACAGTTTGATACTTCAGGATGTAGAAGACGAGAAAAACACGCACCGTTCCGCCAATTCTCCCCAATCTTGAAGAGCACCTTCCAATTGATTGCTTCCTCCTGTACGCTCCGCTCCACCACTTGCAGCGCCCTCGCCGGCAACGACTTGATAACCCGACTTTCTTGACCAACAGGAGGAACCGGGGGACTTGGCCGCCTCATTCGCACCCGTACCCGACCATGCTCGGCCAGATACAGAGATTTCCAAAGCTACAACGCGACCATGAGGGACCCCTCGTGTTAATCCTCATGAAGTTCATCAACGTCTTGTTTCGAATGCACCTGGTTGTCTTGTGAGAGCCTGGCCCAGTTCTTGTTCGTGGCCTGGATCGTACAGAGGTCTCTGGCGGAGAGGTGGGAGAAGATTACGAGGATGAGCTCATCGAAGAACAGTTCGTCGAATGAGAGGTTCCACCGACGACCGCGGCTCGCATCAGAAGTTTCGGACGAGTGCTGAACCTTGGCGTGTGACGACAGCGAAGGCGAATGACTTCGTTTCATCTTCAGCTTTCAGGAATATGGGCGACCGTGGGGGAGAGGACTGCTCGGCTACCGCCGAAACTTGGTGACTTCCAGTCGATCCCCAGCCTTTGGTTGCACGTGAATCGACACCAGGTCTCAAAATTCACCACTCGTTTAGAAATGGCAGCGCAAGTCTCTTCGTTCATGAAAACTACAGAGGGGTACAGGATGCTGATCTATGCCTACGAGCCACAGTCCCAACACCTTACACAACCCCCTTGGATACCAAGCCATCCGACCCAATGTCAATCGCGATGTTAGTCGCCAACTTGGTTAAGGTGTCATCAAGTTTGGCTTTGATTGAGCTTGTATCCTCTCCGGCGGCTTGGGCCTTCGCGAGCTGAGAAGGACCAACCGTCACTCAGTCGTTGTGAACCGCGAGGACACGGGATAACTTACATCGATCTTCCTGACTTGAGAAAGTCCAGTGAGTTTGAGGACCTTGTTCTTGATCTTACCCCTCTGAAGAGTGTCGGCTACACGTAGCCCGAATATTATCAGGGCCAAACATGGTGTAGTGAGGGGGTTGTGGTACCTTCTTCACCATCAGCAGCATCGATAGCGGGGTTGAACAAATCCGTTTCGGCGTCCTCAGCCTGTTTCCGCATAGCTTCCACATTGTCACGGTCCTCATCGGGCACGGTGGCCAAGTCAACGCCTTCGAAAGGCGTGACGAAGATGGCTTCAGCCTCAGCTTTGGCATTGCCAGCTGGCGTGTCCGAAATTTGGAATTCAGCGTAACTGTAAAGTACCGACTTCATCAAAAGGTCCATAGGATTTGGGAAATCACTTACTCAAGGAGTGGGAACTCGCGACGCTGAAGCCCTTGTTGTGCTGGGATGACAATGGGCAACGCAACAGTGGATCCAGCCAGCGCGAGCGAAAGGAGTGCAGCGGCGATCGACTTGAAGAGCATTTTGGCGGAGTGGCAAGGAGAGGAGGGGGATTGAATCCGAGTGCAACTGGCGATGAACGAGTTGAAGAACGAGAAATGCGCACTGCGCTGTGGATTGAAAAGAGAGAGGAAAGGGTCACAAACCCAGGGTGGAGAAGGGAAAGAGAAGTTGGGAAAAATCCCGCCGCCCCAGTTCCTTTGATATATACGCCGAGAAGAGATTACATATTAGACATCAGAACACCTGAGCTCGCGTGAAGGGCACGACGGTCGGGGCGCCTGTCGGTCATCATAGCATGTGCTGCCTAGGGGACGAAGCAATCAAGGGAACAAACGTCTGTTTCTTCCCTCTTCGCGGAGCGGGTGGCGGAGTGCGTAGCACGGGGTGCGCGAATTAGATAAGCCCGAGGAACGAATACGCCTCTGGTCTCCGGGGTGGGGGGATTCGGGGATCGTGGCTGGGGCGGGACCCTGGAACAACTTTCTCCGGAGGAAGTCCGGACGCTTCCGTAGTATTCCAAGCGCATCATCGATCCCGAACATGTCTCCAACTTCGAGAAACATAATTTATACATTCTGATTCGGGGCCAGGCCGGTAAGGTTCGACATTGGGTGGTGGTGCTTGCCAAACAGATCAGCGACGATCTAGTTCTGGATGCTGAACGTTGAGACTCACAGTCGTAGCGTATTATCCTGGGGGCGAGCGGTCCGAGGAATACCCGCCCCACAAAGCGTCACGCGATCTCTTCACGAGAACCAAAGCAGTCGATCCTGCCAACTCGGTGGCCTGGTGACGGGACTTCTGATCTCTGATCGTTCCAGTACTTCTGGCGTTTCTTGACAACGGCTGGAAATTTTACGACATTTTGCTGGTCGTGGGTGATTCTGACGCCTATACACGAGATCGCGGCGTTCGTGCATAGCTGGCGGAAAGGGCAACCTGAAGGGAACGTCAACCGGCGTAATATCTGCAATCGTTCCATGGGAGGCCGGTTCAGGAGGAGGAAGTATCCAGGGTTTGTCGCGGA
>Ga0307509_10004129_pt1 | contig 21225 bp, 15 predicted proteins | sample 10_EM_MG_FD_202245 | JGI IMG/M metagenome (GOLD analysis project Ga0307509, IMG submission 202245) | Populus trichocarpa ectomycorrhiza microbial communities from riparian zone in the Pacific Northwest, United States - 10_EM | ecosystem: Host-associated > Plants > Roots > Unclassified | place... | reverse complement strand
TGGGTGATGTCTATCGTGCAGCAGGGCTAATTCATACAAGTACCGTATCATACCGTACTGGGGGTAATTTTCGATTGTTGGCCCGGGATGCATCTTGTTGTTGGTGAGATAATTGGTTTGGTTTGGTAGTATCCATTCCAAGTTTGTTTGTGTCTCGCTGTTTTCCGCATACACTTACCGTCTGCAATACTCACTGTTCCTTACTGTAGGATGTTGCTGATTTTTTTTTTCTTCCTTCCGTTTTTTTCGCCTTTACCGAAATAAGATACTCAAGTGGGTGATATGCCCCTTCCCCCACTTTCGAAAGGAAGGTGGATACTGTATGAGGCACCGTACGAATACATTCCTGTGCGAGTACCGCAGCTGGGATTTTCGGTGCGCTGACTTGTCAGTCGGGGCGCCCCTTGTTTGTGCTTGCCCGCCAGTCTACCTACCTGAATCGACTTGAGGGATTGGATCAACAAAAAAAGAGAAGGGGCGAGGAGGGAAAAAGTATTCGAGCAGAGTGCGCTCCTGTCGTGCAAGTGATGGTTCATTCATTTCGCCTTGTTAATACGTTATGGTACTAGCGTCTGGGATTGGCGGGGCTAATCGGGACGATATAAGTACTGTGCTACCATGCTTTGCTTGAAAAGGCCGGGAAAGGGTGCACAAATGAGCGGATGGTATGGCAAGGCCTGCACTCGAGCACTAGAGTACTAGTAGATGACGGCAACGGTAACAAAAGTAGCAACAACGGGCATGCTTGTTGGACCAGGTATCCTGCATCCCGATGATGTCCTATCGGTAGATGTTCTAGTGCCGTGCTGCGGTCCGCGATCATGCTGTACCACCTACACACCCGGCAACCAAAACGGCTGCTCTGTCGGTCCCGCTGACTTCGCTCTAGGGCGTGCTGGACGTTCTGATTTGGTGCCTTCTTCATTGTCCCCCACCTACGGTGTCAGGGCTTACGATTTAAGTTGAAGGTGGGGGATAAGTGCTTGCTTTTTCTTGTGAAGTGTGGTCGTTCTTTAGGAGGATATTTCTTGTGTTCTTGTTTTTTTCTCAATTTTTGATTTTCTTTTTCCTTTTTGACTCTAGGTTGGGGCGCGGTGTGGCCAGCATAGATTACCGTAGTTGGTATGGGCAGTGTGAGATTGTGTCTCTCTTTCGTGATGTTGTGGTACGGTATCATACCTGTAGTGGTGGTGGTGGTGGGAGATGATGCTCTAGGCTACGGGTAAAGTACTCGGGTATGGACTTGGGTTATCGGACAGACAGGGATTAAAAATCTACGTATCCTCATATACTTTTAATCCCTGTCTGTCCTATCACCCACGTCCATACCCTAGTACATGCTAGTATTGTGGTACAGCACTCTGGTGCCGTGGCGCACGGGTAAGCGGATCCTCAACAAGCCTTGTGTCCAATTATCCACAATTACCGTAACGTGATACAAACGTGAGCTGAGTATACTTGTCCCAGGCCATAAGTACCCGAAAATGAAGGGGGATCATTTGTATGGGGGCACAGACACGCACGGATGTTTTGCCATATATTTCTTTAATCCCTGTTTTCGGGTACTTATGGCCTGGGACAAGTACCTTCCCAACCCAGTTAAGAGTGCTCAAGTACCGGTACGCAGCAGTAGAGTAGCGATTGCCGTATCCTAAGATGGGTTGAGTTACCCCTACAGCCGGCTCAGGACACTATTCCACGGCATGCAATGAGAATGTATTAAAATTTGAGGAACTGTTGAGCCGTGGTGCAACAAAATACAGGCGCAGTGGGAGTTCATAGGGTACCGATCCGTGCCTGGCAGCCAATTGAGCATGCTAATTGTGGAAGAAATATTTTGCGAGATCCAGTCATGAGGGTTGTTGCCGAGTCATGAGCTGTCACTCTATGGAGTTTGTTACCATACTCTGTGGGATAAACTTTGGTGGACTGAACTTTTATCTCTTCATCGAATGGAAGGTAGGAGGCAGTACGATACTTTCCTCCTAACCACTTATTCGTGGGCAGAGAGTAACCCGCGGGCGGGTGCGGCTCGTGCAGCTCGTGCAGAAGAATTACATCCTATGGAAAGGGGCTCAATCCCTCTACCTCCCTCCTTTACGCCCTTCATTCCCGGCTATGATGGGTGAGAGCACTGAACAGCCTCCTTTTATATCCTCCCTTCACGCCCCATACCAATCCCCCGTGGGCCCTCTCATCCAGTCGAAGAGCTCCTAACGTCAGATTTAAGTAAGCTCTGTGCCCTGCGCCAAATAGAGGGCATGTGCAGAGCTGTCATGTATTGAGATTGTTTTTATAGTTCTGAAAGCTTTCCATGATATCATGCCAAGTCCGTAAGAGCCGGATGGGATTCCTTTTGACAACCACCGTGGGATAACAAAGGACCCTCCTCCCCTGCGGCGGCACAGCCCCCCCTGCTGTGAAAAAATAGATGGCTGAGGGCAGGAGATTTGTGCAGCCTGAATTGGCCACATGGTCAGAGACGCGGTGGGACTCATAGGGGAAAAGATTTACATGCAAAGAGATTTTTTTTTGAGCAATCATTAGCTAAAATTGATTCACAGATGGGGATTGCACTCAAAATTCTAAGGGGAAAGGTTATCATCGACTAGTTCCGATGGTTTAATGGCTAAGGAACTGGTCAGTACTAATCTGAAGCGGGGACCGTCGCATGTTCGAATCCCCGCCAAGTGGATGTAGTCGGGCATTAAAAGATGCCCGGCGGACCACTTTTGTTTTGCTGGTGAGGCTTGAGGGTGGTTAATGCCTTAATATCTGTTCTTAGGGGAGACAAAGAAATAGAGTATCATATCATACCGTGAAAACTGGAATAACTGATCCTCACGATAGTCGCCTAGAATTCCCTCTTTGGACCAGGGGCGGAAAGCACAGCGAGAAAAACTGTCCTTCAGCCTCCCGCAAAAGCAAATTTAAGCCGATCTTACCAGGAGAGGCAACACTAGCGTACTAGTGTGAGGGTCAATTATTCCAGTTTTTACGGCGCCATAAGGGATAGAGAGTAGGTTCTTAATATAAAAGTTGTAGTGTTTGATATTGTTATCAGACTTCCCTGCGAAAATTTCCTGCTCGAGGAAGAACACAGCCAAAATTCGAAGGGGAGAGGCCACTATCGACCAGTTCCGATGGGTCTAATAGCTAAGGCACTGGTCGGTACTGGTTTGACTGGCAGCTCTCTCCAAACCCTATCTCCCCTTGTTTCTTGCACGAAATGGACCTTGCCGTTGGCTGTCAGTGATTGGCATTTATGATTTCCCTTCTTTTAAGAATGTGTCCACTCCTGTAATGCATTGAGTGTTTAATGGGTATTAGAACGTAGTTTTCCTTAACTTTAGGTGATTTTTTTTCCGAAGAAAACACGATAAGTATTAGTTCCCTTGGTGATATGGTGTGAAAATACCTAGCTGGCGTAGTGGTTAACATGTCAAGAAGCTAATAACCTCCTGTGCAATTAGCAGAAACCCAGGCGTTTAATCCTTCTCAGGTTGAGTTATTATTGAACAATCCGTCACGTAAGGTAAGAGATCTCAGAAATCTTGCCCTGCAGGAACTGGGAGACTGAAGGCCTTAGCCTTACTCAATATGGCTATAGCGTGAACCAGAACTGCTGCGAGGTGGTAGAATCTGAGTCTAGACCACACCCTCTGCGGTCAGGGGGGCGGCGGAGAAAAATTAAACAATAGATTTTTATTTTATTTTAAAGAAGCGGATTGCTTCTTCATTTTGGGGGAAAAGGAGACCGCAAATCCTGCATGCTACCGGATCCTCTAGCGCTAAAAGTACTATGCTACCCACTAAGCATTCCCCCGGTGCTAGAGGCAAGCCAATCTGCTCAGGTGGCAGCGAGAAAACCAGAATCTACACAGAAGGCACTCACGGCCAACCTGGCTGGCAGGGATCTCAATCTATAATCCTCCCCATCAAACCAATGAACACACACCGCATACAGTAGAGAATACCTTTACCAACGCATTCTGCCACATCCCGGTTCAAATAGGTAAAAACCGGCTATCCACCGCGGGAGGATACCTCACCAACCCCTAAGAGCCCACAAAGATGGGGCACATACATGGACAGAGACATACATCTACATGAGCACGTATAACATCTGCACTTAACCTAAGCACGCTACACAAGATGAAAGCAACGTAGCACTGCAATTAACCAACCGGGCACATCGGTATGTTTCCGGCTGCCCGTCTAAGTCAAAGCTCTTCCTAAGTGACTGGTTGAACTTTAAATGACTTAGGAGAGACGATTTTTGCCTTTTTTTGCCCCCCCCCACTATAGTTTATAGTATGTAGTATGACATTTAGGAGTTTAGCTTGGCCTCTGGGTGGGTGGTAAGGATGCTGGTAATTGATTTCGTCACGTAGAGTCACTCGGATATGGCATTGTGATGTGTCACGTGACTGCAGAACCCGATGCATCCTTTTTAAAAGTGGTATATACAGGCCAATGCCCGAGGGAGATCATCCGAGCTGTGAATACCGTATTGTAGTGTTCTGCTATGCGCTTATTGGTGTGCGGATGCCTGCGGTCTATCTGTGTTCCGGAACCTTTGTGGATGCTCTCTTTTGCACTGCCGGACCTTCCTTTTTTCGTCTTTTTCTTTCACCGCTGGCTTTCATGTTATGGCTATTGCGCTCATTGCCCTGGGAAATAAGGTGCTTTGCCGGTGGGAATCAGTGACTGTCGTTTGGGATTTCCCTTCTCTTCAAGATATATCCTCCCCCCAGGGTTATAAATAGGCACTTTGGACTCCTGCTTATCTGGTTCTTAGTTGATGCATAATGATACGTTCAATGCTTAAGGTTGTTGTGATACCGTTGTCCTTAACATCAGGCAGAAGAAACATCCAAATTAGAATCCACCTGCCACCTGGATGACAGCTTATTCCTGGGGCAGCATTACCTGGAAAGTCCGGCTGTCTGGCTGGTGCAGTGGTTAATATCTTGGGAATGGGTCGACCCCTGCACAATCAGTGAAACTCCAAGAACTAAATTCCTCTCACCTCGAGCAGTGTTCCTAACCGTCCCGGGCGCCCGGCGGGCTTATAGTCCCGGGAGTCCAGGGCAGGGTGGGTAAAGACGCCAGGGCACGGCGTCGGTCTTTCGTGATGACTGCCATCCCAGGGGCTGACGGCTTGGCCCTGCAGTCTCAGCGCAAATTGGATGTTCCGGTCCGTCATCAGTAGGGTCCGGCCGTCATCCGTAGGTATTTCGGAGTGGACACCTACCGGTCCCAGATCCGAAGTCCGTCTAGTCCTAAGAGAAAAGGCGGGCGGGCTGGACGCTTGGAAACACTGACCTCCAGTTACTATTAAACAATCTGTTACCTAGGGAGGGGGAATTAAGAAATCCTGCTTTATAGGAACTGGGGGGCTGACAACCTTAGGCTTCCTCAATAAGTGTAGTGCGAACCTGTCCTGCTGCGAGGTGGCAGAATCCGACTCTGGGCCATACAGATAAAGGCGGGGCCCGAGATCGGTCTGGTAGTAGAGGAAGCGGAGCGGGATTTACTTCCATTAGGTTGGGATAGCATCTGCAGACTCTAAATGCTATCATGTGTACTATCTAGTATCGAGGTAACTGAACCCGTTGGTGGGGCATCACAAACTTCTGTTTTAAACCATGGAGAATCTCTCATTAAACACCTAAAGAGTAAGAAACACCTCCGTTGAAATCTACCAGCAACTTGGGAAGAAACACACTACTCACCCATTAAAATCCCAAAATTGGGCTTCCGGTAGGATAAATATTAGTTCCCAGGTTTACCTTTCATGAAATACCTAGCTGGCGCAGTGGTTAACACTCCTGTCGCAATTAGCGGGAGCCCAGGAGTTCAATCCACGCTGACAATCAGTTATTATTGAACGATCCGTCATGTAGGGCAGGAGAATTAAAAAATCCTGCCCTATGGGGACTGGGAGATTGAAGAACTTGGCCCTCATCAATAGGGCTGTGGGGTTTAACAATCCTGCTACGAGGAGGTAGAATCCGGCTCTAGACCTCAAAGGTTGGCGATCGGCGGGTAGCAGAAGCAAATGGGACGGGGGTTGGCAAAGAATGAAATATGAAAAAGAAAAAAAAAGAAAAAAAAAGAAAAAATATATAAATATATAAAAGTAAGAATAGAAAAAAGAAAAAAGAAATACTTATTTTTTTACCTTGGGAAGGCAGCTGTTGCCCCTCTCCCTATTTATTTCCTTGTATACATAGCTTTTTTTCTTAGTAAAGCGAGGTAACTTAGTACTAGTCCTTTGTATTATGTATGGCTCTTGGCCACTACCTGAAAGGGGGATACACAGAACTCGAGATTCAAAGTTTAATAAAGTGGTACGTTATCCTTAACTTTCCGGCGAAAATCCAAGTCCACCTTCCAGCAGGATGTGTATTTTTTCCCGGGGTATTATTATGTGAAATGCCTTGCTGGCGCAGTGGTTAACATGTCAAGAAACTGATAACCTCCTGTGCAATTAGCAGGAGCCCAAGAGTTCAATGCCCCTAACAATGAGTTATTATTGGACAATCCATCACATAGGGTAGGTGGCTCAAGAAAGCCTGTCCTATGGGAACTGGGAAACTGAAGACCTTAGCCTTCCTCAATAAGACTTTAGGAGAAATCAGGCCTGCTACCAGGTGGTAGAATCCGACTCTGGACTATAGGTTCGCGTTCAGCAGAGTAGCAGAAGCAAGAGAGAAGAACTAAGGGAAACCTTTTACCTCTTTTCAGTTTGCAATAGCGACTGGAAACTCTGAACGCATACGTAGAAATCATCTAGTGCCGAGATGACTAAATCCCTTAGTATAGAATCACTATCAACTCTAGTAAGCCACCTTCTCAGTATTTATCGCCCTATCAAGATACTTCCTCAGGCAAGCCCGGCAGGGACAGTAACTTGTGAAATATTTGGACTCTTTTAATGCTCTAATAAGTGCTACAAGGCTTAAGCTTCCGCTAGGATTTATCCGACACTCTCCTGGGGACTCAGAACAGCACCGGCACCATCGGGTACATGGAGGGGAAATGGGTTCAGGGGGCTCCATGTTATTACATATTATACCATTTGGCTGTTTCTGTAAAGAGGGATGTACGGGACTCAGGATACTCTATAGTGTTAAAATCTTCACGAAGGTTCCATATCCACAGCACGAACTACAACACCGGATGTTTGAATTAGGAGAAGTTTTGTTTGGTGAATGTTGGAGGACATGGGAGTTGAAGCAATGGCGTGTATGGGCGAAAGGTTAGGTGCAGCGGAGATGTTTTGGAGAGATGCAGGAACTGGCACGAGGGTGTGCCGAAGGTTGGAACTAAGGTTTTCTATGAGATGGAACGAACAAGTGTCACACTATGATAGTAGCGAAACAGGCTAAGGTACCAGGAATGTTCAAGAATGGAAAAGTGAGGAAAACTCTATAAGTAGACGAAACAGAGGCAAGGGATTAAAGGACGAAATGTCTTGGACGAAGTTTGAGAGTGATGTCTGGAAGGAAGGGGGTGGTGGAGTGGAAGTGGAAGACTTGGACGAAGCTGAAGAAAGGTTTTCTCTGTAGTCAAGTTTGTGTGTATATAGGACACCACTGGCGATGTTGGACTCGGACACCAATACACTCTCTACCGAACATAGCCTAATTTGAAGATGTACTTGTAGTACCGCATTTACTGGAATAATTGAACCTCACGCTAAGACGTCTGGTATTCCCTCTCTTGGATAGGGGGGGCGAGCGCACGGCGAAAACTGACCCCCTCAGACCGGGCTTTGGGCAGTAAAAAAAGAAAAAAGAGCCAGACCTTACCAGCAAAGGCAACTCCAACGTCCTAGCGTGAGGTTCAATCATTCCAGTAAATACGGTACCCTCCCCACGCTCCAGGGGAACCCTCTTATCACACGAGACATCACTTATAATACAATCTCACCTCCACACCCCCCATTGTATCGCACCTACTTACCGACAGTATGTGAACATCCCGTGCCAAAACCCGAGAGCCCTCGCAGTCCCCTAGATTCCGGCAACAGCTAACCGCTCTGTATCTTCTGTACTCCGGGTCAGGAACTATGAGTATTAAAACTACATGTTACCGTGAGACGGATCAATCCTAAGCCCAAATGAGCATTCTGTGGTGCTGTTGGTTACATGGTGGGTATGGCAGGGTTCTAATCGGGACTTGGGTCTATGATTTATTTTTTTCCTCTGGGAAATATTAGGTATCATATTCATATGCAGTTTTATGGGGAATTCTGGATAATAATAATATTATTATGATAGAGAATAAACTGTATATCCCCGGGGCCTAGGGTACATATATGATATACCCAGGTTTCTGAATGAGCCTTCAGTCCTACAGTATGTTCATTAGAACCCCTCCGCTACTACTACTGCCCAGTTTTTACAGAGGAAAGGAAAACAAAGAGGGGACCTAACTATTCAGACAGCCAATTTCCTTTGCCTACCTCAACTATGGCTGAAACTTGCATAGCTAATACCTAAGGATTAATTACGATACATTTCAAGTCTCAAGAGTTTTTTTCTTTTTCTTTTTCTCTTTTTCTCGTACTAACTTACGCCTGCTTGGATCACCGAGATCTAGGCTATGACATCTGCTATCTCAAGTCATGCATGATTTGAGACGTTCACAGTGTTAGGCTGGGGGGGTTTTTTTCAAATCAATATCTGTGAAAAATTCAAGTCGTGGTTTGAAAAATATTCAAATTTGATTTAGGTATTTAAGCTATACAAGATTTCCTTGTCTTGTACCCTTATCAAAAGCTAGCAAGTTAAGCCCCGGAGGGTAGAACAAATATGATATGATACCGTCGTTCATAGTTGCAACCTTGTTTGACTGAGGGAGGCTAGTAAATCATGATTTGGAAATTTTTCGGACCGTGATTTGAAATCGTGATTTCAAATAGGCCATCTTAAGTCATAGAGGGTCAGCCAGCCCTTATCTTTTTTCGTGATGCTAATTTGGCAGGGAATTGGGAGATAATGCGGGAAACGGTTCAACTCTTTGACTTAATATATGATTGGGAATGTGATGAATGGTGGTGAGGGACGCCTATGGGTAAGTAAGATATTGGGGGGCGTCATGGCTTGTCACTCCACAACTTCTTGAACTTAGTTTCAGAAATTGAACGTTTTGTCTTGCAGCGGAAGATTGTTGATTAAGTTATCTACCTAACTACGGGAGACATGAGCGGTATATATATACCCTATCTTGATGACGCAAGATATTGGGTGGAATCCCAACCTCCACGTCCGCCCACATATCCCCAACAGTGAGTAGGAAGCTCATACTAGGCCTCCGTTCCTCAACCCAAAGGACCATTTCTCAACATTTAGTCGAGAATAGGATAGTTAGGTAAAGGGCGGAAAGAATGTGTGGTAGTGTTGGTTACTGCAAGGAAAGGCGGCATGAATTCTCTAGTCGTTTTACTAGGGGAAATGTGTTTTGGAGTGCTCGGAATCATGACAGTTAGCTTTGGCACCGAACACTAAACCCAGGTACTAGCTCTGTGGACAGCTGCGTATAGGTCCTCGGCCGCAGCACATCGATCTTAGAACCGCTGTAGTGCAATTGGAACCCGCGTTGGACAGGTGAGAGAAACTGTGAAGTTGAACGGGAGAGAAACACAGGGAACCCTCTGTGGCAAGAGAGGTTTATGCAGGAGCCTTAGATCCTTCTTCCAGACTCACTCCCCAGAAGCGTTGCCAGAGACCTGAACCAGAACCCCGGGGAGCCCAAGCAGGAAGTGACTAAATCATTACTACTAGACCATTGATCCCGGCTCTGATTATTATGTTTTTCTAGTAGATTTAAGGGGGCCCCTGCTAACTTTGAGAGGGTAACTTGTTTCTGAAGTTATGGGAAGGCTTGTTATTACCAGTTTGGGTGTGTATCGATGAACTACTGTTCCGAACGACTACCGGGAAAAAGGGTAGCTGTCATCAGAGACACCGAATCCCCCAGGTTTGCGGTGTGTCCTTACCATATCAAACTCCGAAGTGTGAGCAGTGCATGGGAGATAGGATGCTCTCTGCGGTGATGGTGTCTTTCTGCACGTTAAGCGCGTCGTGTCGAGCTGAGGGTACCGATAGACTATTTCATGAATTAGGATTTGGATTTCAAGGTCAGGTCCCAATAGGTTCGGGAAAATTACTTCTGATGGTAGACATTATTTTGTGCGTGCCGCTTTGGTCGTGTTGCCTTCGATAGCGTAAGAAATGTTTGTGATACCTCTTCGGCACCTAGGCGATGAACCGTGGTTGTCGTCAAATCCAGGGTGTCTTAAGTCTGCTTCCGGTCCGTTAATCGAGGTGTTTCCTTCCTTCTTCCCCCGCCCTAGATTCTCTACCTTGCTCTAGGTAAACATGCCAAGGTCATACACCTTTTGTTCTGGATTTACTCACCTCCCGCCCCAGTGATCTCCCTCTAGGTATTTAACTCCTGCTGTCATCTATAAGTGACAGGTTATCTGTCTGGCAAATTCCGGTCAATCACTTACTGCAGACTGATGAAGCTCGGGTTTATTCGCTCACTGATCTATTTGAGGGGGCGGCTTCAATGATTGGTTGATTAAGTGCAAATAATCCGCAGGATTGTGCTTGTACAGATCATTCGGTGTATGGATAGGCTCGTCAACCCATAAACACTCACGCAGCAGGTGAGACATAGATCATCAATCATCACTCGCGCATATTATTCGCTGACAGAAGGGTAGATATCCGATTGGTTTCCTGAGAGGTGTTTTTGGGGGTTCATGCGTTGTTCTTTGGGAAAGCATTTTGTGAATCACTCCTGGAGTTTTGGGCTGACTTGGAAGTGGCGGGACAGGAATTGGCTGAGAACCCATGACAGGTGCGCTACGGGTCGCCTAACTGGCTGCGAGACACTGGCACGGCAGGTGCGTAGTAGTACCAATCGGACCACCGGTACTCGAAGTCAAGAAACCGAAAGGGGTAGTAAGGTGTTTTCCTCGCCACAAGTTCTTGTATACACGAGAAATATCCTAGGACTCTATGATATATTTATTTTTTTCCCCTTGCTTAATCAAGGTGCTGTGCATTTTTCTCCTCTGTTTGTCTTATCTGAGGGCTGGGCTCGCTATGACCTCTCTGCCCTTACCCCGAGGGATTTCAATGACCTGACCTAGAACATTTCTCCTGCGTTCAAGTTCTTCGGGCCAGATCCCATCGCGATATGATACCTGAAGTTACTTCCACCTGTCAACCATCGATCCCAGGGATTCTTCTGAGAATCGATCTGATTACAGCTTGATCAATCAATTGATATCAACCGAGTACCAGTAAGTTCAATACCCCTCTCAAGGCATTCTGTATTACCGTGGGTTTCCTGCAGTACTGATTTCTGTCAGGAATGAGATCTCTGAGTGAATACAAGAAGGAAATGTGCTACTTCCGGTCTTAGCATTCTCGCCTTGTATACCCGTACACGTACTTTCACCTTACTCGCAGCGCGCCTGTTGTGTTACAGTGCTCTTGTTTACCTCGCCTTGTGCTCGTGTTACTCCAGAATGTTTCGGTGATGCTATGATAAGCGTTTAGCCACGGATCCGCATACTTGCGTCTACCGTACTCGTAATGTCGTAACTCTTGCAAAATGGACTGCTATTGCATAAGCCAAAAATGGGCTGGAGCCTCAGAATTTTGGTAGCATGCAATAGCAGTCCATTTTGCAAACGTTAGGAGGATTACTTAATAGGCTATGTGGGGGGACAGGAAATATTCGCCAAGATCGCCATCACATGATTTCAGCCCTGGTTTGAATCCCCGATTACAAACCTGCCGAACTCGGGGACGTCCATCATCTTGCGAAGGTACTGTGCCGGTGCTGCAAGCACTCGAATAATTGGAGCATGTGCTGGGACGTTGGAGTTGCCTCTGCTAGTAAGATCTGGCGTCCTCCTTCTCGTTCGCCTCAGGGGCGGTCTTTTGGTGTGTTTCCCGACCCTCCTCCAGAGGGTGAAATTTTGGACTACTTGGCACATGGTCCAATTATTCAAGCTCTTACCGTGCTCGAATAGTTAGTTGCAGTACGGCCCCAGTTTACCCCCAGAAATCACCCGGCCTAAAGTTAACTCTGTCACAGCTGAGTGAGGTTAAGCATCGCCATCGCCGCGGGGGAAAAAATGTTCTGCCTCCTTCATTCATGGCATCCATAACTACTGCCGTGGCATTTGCGAACCTCCTGTGGGATGACAACCTGCACACATGCAAAAGAGCTACCGGTAATCATACCGGTGTGTATATTCGGCCGCTTGTATGATAATATTATGCCTCTGCATATTTGATGTTCCCCTGTTTTATTATACCCCACAGCCTAGACACTCCCATCCCCCGCCCCCCGCCCCCACATTTGTTTAATCAAAGGCTTCCCCGCACGTTTGTGTTAGGAGGCAGTATTCGTGGAAATCCGCCCTCTACAGCCTTAATCTGTTCGAGGGGTGATTCATTTTTCTGGCCGTCATAAATTTGATTGCTTGCATTGAAGTTTGATGAAGAGGTGCTCAATGGAAGGTTTTCAAGTTTTAGAGCAGGCAAGTATTAACCCCCCCCCACTTGCCCCTGTGCTATCCCTGAATATTAATACTAGGCCATGCGTCTGGAGAAACTCATTCTGTGTGGGAATATTCCGGTGGGATCATTAGATTGGGGGTGATTGCGGTTAGGGTTGTCTAATAGAACTTACAAATGGGCGATGCACTCGATCAGCACATCGGTTCCCAAAGGAGAACGCTTGACTGCAACGCGTATTCTCGTCCTCAAAGAAAAGCAAAAAAGAAAACAACTTGTCTTGTGAGTCTCAGCGAGGCGGGACCCCCATACCCGAGTAGGAGAGGCAGTGAAGAAGGGAAAAAAGAAAAAAAAAGGAAGTGATGAAAGGTGTCGTGGTATTACCACATTACAACAGAGGTGCAAAAGAGAGCAGCCGGGGGTTCTACTACTAGATCAGAATCTTTTCAGAATTTTTCGTACCTGTCGGTTATGAAAAACCACGCTTTTCAAGAGGTTATCTAGATGGGATCCAGCGGCTTCCGGCCCCGCGGAGAGAGATAGACGATTTCCTTGTGCCCTTCGGTACCCAACCAACCATCAAAACCAACAAACCCCCAATCGATAGATACATTATGATACCTCCCCCCCCTACAAAGTGGGATTGGACAACCTGGAAAAATGAGAAAAGGTACGGCGAGGGATAAGTTAACGGTGGGATTCCCAATTTCTTCAGGGACCCATTCCATTCGTCTTCGGGCCCACCTCGATCGATCCAGAAGCGGTGGACCATACTTTAGAGCCACCATTGCCTAACTAACGAAACCCTGGTAGCAGGGGGGGCGAGGGAGGGGGTTTTTCGATGTCAGCACGGACGCTTCAGGCATCTTTTTTTGGGAGGGTTGGAGGGAAGGGCGTGCTATGTCTCATGATTTGTGGAGGAAAGTCTCAGCTGAGGGTAAGAGATCGGAGATTTCTTGGTCGATATATTGAAGCTTTGCGATTCCCAGGGTTTATGTACAGTACTTTGCCTTGGGACGGCTGAGTAGCTACTCGAGTAGATGGTTACAATATGGCGGGAGTACCGGATTCCCGAATTTTTGGTGGGGTTTGAATTCGTACTGCTGCCGCTAATCTTGGGTGGTGGTTTGGATCTTGCTTTGTTCCCCCTTGCCCTTTCTTCTCCTTCTCCTTCTTCATACTGTACGATAGAGTACATTTCCCCTTGCCGCTAGTGGCGATAGCATTGGTTACCATAATACCAATTAAGAAGGTGGTATTTATTTATATGTATTTTACGTACTCGGGGGGATCGTGAAAAGTGGGAAAACATAACTCTTTGTTTCCATAGAGGCCTGTATGGGATCGGCAGAAATAGTTTTCCGATTTTTACTGGCCTCCCCCCCGCGAGTGTAGTACTATACAGTACACACGGCATCCCACGCTCGACGTGCACAGGCTTAGATATAGGATGGAAATTCGGACAGGTGCTGTGTATCAAGATCTCGCGATGATATCTTGATGGCTTGAACCAAATTTTTATGGGAACGAATGGATTATCCTTGATCGTTGGCATTCAATCCGATTTTTCAGGGGTGAAAATTAATATTATTTGGATGGCTTCAAAATTATTTTTATAAGATTGAACGCTCTGCCAACCCCCCCTCAATTCTTCAAACCAACCAGCTCAACAAATATTGTAGGTCAAGTTATGCCTTCCAATAAGAACCAACTCCCGTGCATTCCTAGATCGTCCTCCACCCGCACCCCCTTCTCTCTCGATGATTTTTTTTTCCTTTTCTTTCCCCATTAAAAAAGAAAGAAAGGACGAAAGGAAGGTAGAAAAAATAAAAAATAAAAAATCGTAAATTAAGTTTGGTAAAAGGAAAAACAAATGATACATGTCATAAGCTATAGAAACAATGCTCGTGGGATGGAATCGTGGTGCTGATGATGCTGGGATATAGATAGATGGATGAAGAAAAAAAGGAAAGAAAAAATACAGCTCTCTTTTTTTGTGCAAAACAAAGGAAAAATGTCAAGCGGTTGGCCGTGAGTATGATTTCAATGAGTGGGGTGATAGAAGGGAAAAACCAAAAGTTAACAAATGCCCTAAACTCCCTGAAAATGAAAACGGAATCCCCAAACGGCTAATGTGCGACCATAAAATCTCCGGGCTACGGGAACCTCCTCAAAGAGGGCGACATGTAAAAGCTCTCGGTGGTTGAACTTGGTGCAGCATAACTCGCCCTCTTATCTGCGCTGCTTGGGAACAGCCGTCTCTCGCTGGCCCAACTATCCTCGCTGCTCGAGGACCCCCTGTCATCGCGATAGTCATCCCTGCTGCTGTATCCCCGCCCCTCCAGCCAACTATCCCTCTCGTCTCGGTAGCCAACGTACCTCCCGGGCCTGCCGCGCTCCGGATTCGCGCTGATGCTGAATTGCCTGGGGATCGAGGCCCTCGGCCCGCTGGAGTGTACATGCGCTGGGTGTCCCGTGTGATGCGGGATCTGGAACCCGGAGGCGGAGTGCCCCTGGTGAACTATCGGTCCGAGACCTCCGTCGCGGAGGATGCGTGGCTGGTTGTATCCCATCTCGCCGCTACGCGCACCGAGTGGGCGGCGACCACCACCGGGGGCTACGCTGCTAGCGCGATTGGGAGCGTCGACACAGCCCATTGGCATGGTTTGGATTAGCACTGGCGGGGGAGTATATGATTCCCGGCGGAGTGAAGCGCCCACGCTTTCGTAGCCACTATCGTAGGAGTATGGGTCATGCTCTGTCATCCTTACAGATTGGCGTTTGGCTGACCGTCCCGAACCCAGCGTGTAGTGGGAGCGGTGTGGAGAGGGAGGCTGGGAGTAGCGACCATAAGATGAGGATGACTTTTCTGACATCGAGACGACTCTGGGTATACTGCGTTCTTCGTGTGGGTACTCTTCCGGTCCGCAAAAGCACATAGTCTTTTGGCTGGGAAGGCTGGACTATATGAGATCCCCTGAGGAGCAGGTAGGGCTATTGTTGTGGTGGTGGGGAAGTAGGGGAGAGGGATGGCTTTGGGGAGAGATGACCTTATTGATAGGAGGACTTTTTGTTATGGCAGCAAACGACTATTGACCTTGAGGTGGAGTCTTGTTTGCGGACAGAACTAGTCCTGCAGACCATTCGTCGCTCAGGAGGGGGGTTCTACTGGTTCTATATCCTTCCGAGCTTCTGTAGCTTTAGGAAGGATTTCGAAACGGATTTTATTTTTATTTTTTACCCCCTTAGTAATTGTCTGCGATTGGCCCGGAGCTCAGCTGTAGGGATGGCCCCGGGGGGCAGGTTAATATCTAAGAAGGGAGAATACTACACGCGCATATGAGAAGAACAAACGGCAGACTTACGAATAGGGCCGCATACCCCCCCCCCCTCTCAAAGAGAGCGCATCGGAAGAAAGCAGTAAAAGTAGGGCGATATAGATGCAAGTTTGGGGCCAAAGTAAGACTGGTAGAACCCCAGGCCATGCAGACCTGTCCAACCATCCTTCGCCTTGTTGGATTACTTCGTTTTCATAAGAAGATTCGACATAAAAGCATGCCGTAAGTTTGTTCAATTATCCTGGAAACTGGGAAATGAAATTATAGGAAAACTCCTGTACCTCAGGTTCGACTATCTTTTTTCTAGCACACGCTGTATGAGCGAAGGCATATGGTCATTGTTTCCAGATTTAACCAATTGCTTCTGTGGTTGGCAGTGAAGCATCTTCAACGACGTTGATCGCGAAGGAGGTGGTCGTGCGGACACTCAGATGCAGAAAGCATGGATCAACCGATTTCCCTCTTGAGCCTAGGCAACCGACCCCCTTATCAATTAGCGAAACATCGTAACACAAAGTTTCAACCGGAAAAATTCCCAATCACAAAGCAGACATGAAGACCAATAGAAAAGTGACCAAAATTTAAACACAAGGGAGGGAAGAAAGAAAAAGAAAGAAGGGAAAAGAGGGAAAAAGCAAAGAGTGGGAGGTAAAATACGACATGGGAACGAAAAAAATGAAAAAAAATGAGGAAAAAAAGAAGAAAAACCAAGGTCGGTCAAACCTGATCTCAAAACATGGGGTTCTGTGTGGTTGCCGCGCGCTGGCTTGCACTTTGTCATGCAACCTTCCCTAAGAGTTCTCTTTTCATTGGCGCTTCAACATGCAAGTCGTCTCTAGCGTGATGTGACGGCCGCCATGGTTGTTTATATTCTAGAAAATCTTGCAGCAATAGGCAAAATCGCTCAAGTGAAAACGCAACAGAATATATTAAAAGAGTTTCCCCTCTTCGAATGCCGGGCTCTTGTTAGTTTTCTCGCTTCCTGCTCAATTTCCTATGCAAGGTATAAGAACACCCGAACAGGCCGCTATTGATATTTATTTCCTTATGTTTTGTAGCCGTGTGACCAGAGAGGGGGGCAAGCAGGCTGAGAAATCCCCCCGCCGGGATGGCTGCGAAGGAAAGTGCCCTTCTAGAGCTATAAACTTGAGCACTAGCGGCATTCGGGAGAAGGCATGTCATGTACTATCGTATGAGGGAACCCGATAGTTCTATACGCACCTCAAGGTTCTTGAGGTTGGAAGCTCGGGGGGGGGGGGGGTGCGCCCAAGAAAACTTGAGAGATTCTCCTATCTTTTATCCACTCTAGACGTCATTTTATGTGGCGAGGGGGGTTGCCTTCGTTGATAGTGAATGAACCCGACCTAAAAGTTTTGGTGCCACGATATTCCGTGGAATCTGAGGTCGATTAGGTAGGAGATAGTGCTGAAATATGGCAACTCGGGCTATTCGGTGTTTAAGTATTTCGCGATGTATGGTACCAGTGTTCCCCTCGCTGAAATAGGTCATATATTCGTGTTGTAGCTAAACCTGGGCCAACGACCCAACGTCTTCATTTTTTGCTCTTCTTGATGCCTTCCCGACCAAAAGCGAAAATATTCAGTCAAAGAACAAAAATAACTAAAAGAGTCACCGGTAGTTTGATTGCAGCACCCGGACGGCTATCAGCTGCCTTTATCAAGTTGCCACTCTGGTCACATTCCAACTAGGTGTGTATCTTGGTGAAGCTCGCCGGAATGAAGTATCAACCGAGCCGCATGTAAGAAAACCGTACAGCACTACGGTAGGCAAGGGACACACCCACAAACTCCAGAGGCTTCTGCGTACGGTGCAGATACGGTATCATATATTCAGGGCATAGCGGTTGGCACTGTGCGAGTGCTCGAGCGCTATTGTGTGTTGCCAAAGCAGCAGCTTTCCACGCAATTTTCGGGAAGTCGGTTTTAGGGGCCTGCAGAACATCCGAAGATAATTCGTGCACACCATTTAAGGAGCAGATTAACCCAGAGCTTGCATTTCGGAAGGTGCGCCGCCAGTTACTTTATGGGGTAATTTCTGAGGGCTAGCCCTAGGGAGAAGGGGAAAAATGGTTAGCGTAAATAAGCATGGCAATGTCATAAAAGTGTTGAGAATCTCATAACCTCTCACTCGGCTTGAATTGAGTCCAATCTCATCTTATTGGCTGTGTGGGGCTGTGTGGAGATCATCGCCCGGACATGGGTCATCCGCGACAAAACAAAAAGAGTAAGAGGTTTGAGATCACCAAGCGAAGCAGGACTTTCTTTACCATAGCTCTATCGACAGTATGAGCTGACCATCGATTTCCCTGTGGAAATGCTCCATATAAGTTAGCTCAATATATCTAGCACTCACGAGGGCAATTACGATAGCTACCTAGCAAATCCTAATTGAAGGGTCCCCACCGGAGGGAGGCGGGAGCTTATAGATCGGAAGGTAGCTTAAGATCGAAATTGTGCGACAATTTTTAGTAGGAGAAAAACAAGAAAGAGAAGTTAGAAAGAAAGAAACCGAAAAAGAAAGTACAGCTTCCACGGAGAAGAATCGGTAATCGGGAAACAAAGGGTTTGGGGGTACAGCAATCGACGCAGATCATCGGGGTTGAGAGGCTCCCCCCCAGCCGTTCATGGCGCTCGGTACTTAAGAACAGCGCTTGTTGTTGGGAGGCGGCTGCTGCATAGTTCTCGGTAAATGTGTGGTATTACTGTTTCGAAGTTTTGGACCCCCGCTGGCGCGCTCGACAAATTGTTTACTTGTAGCAGATAGCATCAGCCAACAGTACCAATGCCCTCGAGATACACAGATGGGTTACCCGTGAGGGGAGATGGGAACCGGTAACCTTCGGGATGCTTTCCCTTCAGAGAGCCAATCTTGAGCTAGAATACCGAACATCATTTGAGGCAGGGGGCTATGCTTTCCATAACTTGCACTCAAGTATAGTACCTGCAGCATTGGCTGGGGACATCACTAGGTCCAAGGGAAGGCACACACCTCCAAATATACACCACTTATAATGTCGTAGGGTCTGCGAAACGGGCTGCCATCGCATCTATCAAAATTCTGATCCTCTGGGCAATTTTTGGTCGCATGCAATAGCAATCTATTTTACAAACGCCATATTTCGAGTAAGTTACTGTACCTGTATTCCAAGGGAAAACTGGGAGTGCTATAGGCGGATAACAGCACAAATTAGCTAAAAGCAAAGATACAAAGGGCCTTCATTCAACTCGAGAAACCGGTTCTGCTGCTACCTTTTACGGGAAAGGGGAACCTTGACCCCTGGCCACCCCGGGTCGAGTCCGGGCCCTTATCTCAGGGAATTCCGGTATATAAGGTTCCCGCCTATTGAGAAAAAAACGCCGGCATGAGCACGACCGCAGCAATAGCACAGCAAATAATTGCCTCTTAAGCATAATGACCAATTCTGCATTCAGGGGGACTGTTATTTTCTCTTTCGTTTCAGCCCTCTAGGCTTTCTCTATGCACTTCTCTGCAGAAATACTTAGGGGGATTCCCTGTTAGGGAAGGAAAGATCCCAAAGTAAGGCCTAGCTATGCGGGAGTTGCTAGCACATACTCAGGGATGCTGCTTTGCGAGAAACCTAGAGAAACCTAACGATTCACGACAGAAGGAATAACATGCCATCGTTTCACCCTAGTGTAAGCCCAAAATGCACTCTTCATGTGACCTCACTAGAATCATCCGATTTGGCGGAGCCGGGAACTTTTTGAAAAATATTACTACCCCAACAAGGCTTGTTAGCCAGCAAATGCCCTAATGGAAGCAGTATCACCTCGTGGGAGAAATTGGGGACATCAGCTTCTGCAGCCGCCTCTCACCTAGCCTAACAGTGAGCTGGACTTGACATGAGCCCGCAAGATATTTAAGGAGAAAGGAGAGACCACATGAGTTAGGCTTTCGGGCCCAGGGAAAAGCTCTTAATATAGGTGTACTAGTACTGCCGATCCTTATATGCGAGGACAAAGTGCCAAAGGAAGGAAATGTCAGGGGTCGGTCTATATGAGGTGATTAGAATGTTATGTGCAGAAGATAGTGAAGCACCTGTGGTTGCTAGATGGTTGCTAGATGGTGTGGAACTAAACATTAATGGGTTGAATGAAGAGCAAATCTTGTACTGTAAAAGCTGGAATAATTGAACCTCACTCTAGGGCGTTAGAGTTGCCTCTCCTAGTAAGGCTTGCTGTATCTTTCTTTTCACCCGCCCCAGCGGAGGGCGGGAATCCAGTGTCCGGGGCGCCCCCCTCTTATCCAAAAGGGAATTTCGAACGTCTTAGCACGAGGTTCAATTATTCCGGTTACGGCACCTCAATGCTCCCGGGTTACGTACCTCCGCCGTCTGGCTTTCTTCTCTACCGTTTTTGTAGGATCCATTGAATTCCGTTCCTCCACGTTCATTATACTCATCTAGTTGCTTATGGCTGAGGGGATTTGGGGATATTGATAAAGATCCTGATGTGAAAACTGTCTTGTTGACTCACAAAACTAGGTAATAAATATCGTTCCAGTATATATTAGTCTAAAATGCACTCACATAGTATACATTTTGGTTTCCATATTACTCAGTGTCCCTGTAAACCTCCAGTAGGAAATGTGTGGAAAGACAGCATCAGGCAGTTAAGGGATCGGAGGAGGGGGGCAAGTGCCAGACAGCGGGTTTGCAGAAAGGGCACTTCACAAGCCATAAATTCATGCCTACCCCATGAACTCCTATAGCAACTTCCCCCAATAATCAGTGAACCCAAGCGTCCAGTCCGTCCGTCTTCAGGCCAGGACGGGACGGACGGCAGTGTCTGGAAGGACGCCCGGGACGGACGGTATTTTGGCGTCCGTCCAGATGACAGCCCGGGACGGACGGGCGGTGACTGCCGGTGTCTCAAGTTGCGCAATCTGCCTGCCCACCCCACATGTGATTGTCAGCCCTATTGGTGACAGTTGGCCCTATGGGATATATCCGGCCGCTACAGTTATAAAATAACTTTAAAAATAAAAGAATAATTTCGCTTTCCTAACAAAAAATATTAAAAATCACATTGAATAGTAAATTAATTAATAATATTTATCGCAGCCAAGGATCTGCTCATCTCTAGCTTGTGTTGTTGTATCAAAAGAGTCCACTACAATGCCGAGCTATTCTTACCCACCCCGGGTACCTATTTCAGAAAAAGTTTAAAAATACAGGAACAATTTCGCTTTCTTAACAAAAATTATGAAAAATCACTTGAGATAGTAGGCTAACTAATAGTGATAACTGTAGGCCAAGATCACCTCATCTTCCCTTTGTGTTGCAGTAC
>Ga0307509_10004128_pt1 | contig 21234 bp, 23 predicted proteins | sample 10_EM_MG_FD_202245 | JGI IMG/M metagenome (GOLD analysis project Ga0307509, IMG submission 202245) | Populus trichocarpa ectomycorrhiza microbial communities from riparian zone in the Pacific Northwest, United States - 10_EM | ecosystem: Host-associated > Plants > Roots > Unclassified | place... | reverse complement strand
TAGTAAAACGACTCAAGACAAGCAAGCCAGTTCCGTACTATCTGAAGAGATAGTATTCCCCTACGCCTTATTACAAAGAAGAAGACTTGCTCACTATAGGAAACCACTATCGTTGCCTGTTGCATAATAACCTAATAATAGGATTGTTACACTGGAACTGAAATTAATGCTAGACAAACACAGTACCTCTTGCACTTGTTTCCCCTGGTTGGCTCAAGTGGCTGATTCCACGCATAGAGTTTGTTACAGGGGAGATGGGCCCGAAAGATACTGGCCCCCAGCCATTTTCCACACCCCTACCTACTCAAAGTCCTGGGGCACGGTGTCTTTTTCAGCATTCCCTACCCCTGTCCCAGCTTAGGCCCCCGTCCCACCCATACACAAGATGGCTCCCTGTTAAAAATGGGTCGTACCAAATGGGGCCCCATCCAGGGAGTGAATGCCGGTTGGGCACAGACCAGGGCGGGGCGGGGTTTACCCGAAAATACCCCCCCGGCCGAGTGTAAGGGTTGGGTCTGGTGAGTACCAACCCGCCCCCCCCCCAAGCCCTGTAATGAACACTAACCAGGAATTATTGTCCTAGGTACACCAAGTGGGAACGAATCCCGTACTACGCTTGATAATGGGAATATTGCCTGGTACAAGGTCAGACCAGGAGTTATTGTCACACAGGCCACCAGGGTCTATGAGACAATTGCTGTCTCCTGTAAACCATAGTTGGTCGAAATGCGGACAGACCTTGCGTGATTGGTCCCACTTCTCTCCACCGATTATGGCCCCTGATGATGTCTAGGCATTGGCTTATTCATTCCACCAGGGTTTTTTCTCCTTCAGGTTCTGTGGCCAAGCCAGATTCATCACCCACATATGACATCTCGTACTTATCACTCCTTTCATGGGTAAGGTGGACGGGTTCCATATACCCTTCTCTGTCAGCCTCGATCTCACATTTAGTTTATGCTGTGGGCTCAATTCTCCTACTCCAGAGGTCCTTTGCTCGTAGTCCTAAAAGCCATCTGCTAATCTGTGGCAGAGAGGAATTACAACCCGACTGTTCAGAACTATTCGAGATGCGGGATTCAGTCTGTTCTGTTACCATTGTAGATAGTGCATCCACTGGGATGAGGTCATAACTACCTCTATTCAGATTGCTCACTTGTAAACATGGCTGATCTGATCCAATTGGGTCAGATAGGACGCCACGCCTCTCCCAGCTCAAATTGCCCAGTCCTAGAGTTGACTGACTCGACCCCATCCAATTGGGCATGATGTCACCCCTGTGACCGTTATGATTGCCTACCCGCAGTGCTGACTCACTGCTGGAATTCAGATACATGAAGGATATAGGACGGGTAGTGAAGATTGTGAAAGATTGGTGTCAACGTGACAATTGGATCTATGTCAAGTGTAGTGGATGTGAGCCATCAGCACAAACGGATCTCACATCAGCAAAAATAATACCTTGCATTCTGTGCGTTCTGTGCGTTCTGTGCGTCTGACGCACTTCACGCAGAAAGGCAAATCACAAATCAGGACCCTCCCAGCCAACCACAACATGCATCTGACACAACCGGACGCAGCACCTAATTCTCAGGACGTACCAGACGCAGCACCTAATACTCAGGACGCTATCTGATGCACCACCTAATACTCAGGATTTTACTTGACACCAGACCACATCTTCCTGAGATAAGTGAAGGGTACCCCCTTTACTTTTCTGACCTGGGTCACAACAGATTTCATACCTTCAAACTGTTAAATCTACTACTAGTAGTCTTCTATTGTTCTAATATACAGGCCAATTCACAGAGAAACACTAAGTCATAAGAAGCCTTTTGACACCTTTATCCTCTATCGGGGACCCGGTAGCTCAATGGGGAATTGGCACCTTAGGAGGTAACCTATACCACAGCGTAACTGGCGTCGAGCCCAACAATCCCCCGGAATCAGAGCCACCATCGTCCCCACGGTTATGGAGGGATCAGCCATCGAGCTCGGGGATCGCCAGCCAACCATTTCCCACTCTGGCTTCATGAATAAAGTTCGCACGGGGCAGGACCTTATACCACGGCACAGGTGGCGTCGAGCCCAACCATCCCGCGTACTCAGATCCAGAGTCGGCCCCCGGGTTGTGGAGGAATCTGCCATCGAGTTCTGGGCCCTGTAGAATGCCCACTCTTGGACGGGTTGGCGCATTCATGAGTCTTGATGCGACACAGACATACCTTATACCGCCACATAGCTGGCATCAAGCCCAACAACCTCCAGCAATCAGATCTAGAATTGGACACCCCGTTGTGGAGGAATCAGCCATCGAGTTCTGGGATCGCCAGCACACGATTCCGCACTGTAACTTCATGAATAAAGGTTGCCGGAAAGTATCTTATATCATTGGGAAGCCTATGTCATGGCCAAAATCCTCCGGCAAAGAGCATCAGAATCCGTCCCGTGGTCGTGGCGTAATCGGCTGTTGAGTAAATGATTGCCAGCTTGATACCTAATACACTCTCCACAGATGACAGGGACTTCCTGAGCCTTGATGCGACAGAGGCATATCTTATACCGTTGGGAGGCTGGCATCAAGCCTAACAACCCCGGGCAAAGAGCATCAAATCCGTCCACTGGCTGTTGCGTAATCTGCCATCCAGTAAAAGATCGCTAGGGCTACAATAAAGATCCACTCAACAGAAGGCAGCGCTTTCCTGGGTTCTGATGGGACAGAGATGTACCTTATGCTCTTGGATGGCTGGCATCAGGCCCAACAACCTCCCACAAACCAAATCAAGGTCGGTGTATCCATTGTGGAGATATCTGCCCTCGTGTAAAATATCGCCAGCCTGATATCTGATACACCTTGCACAGAAGACAGCGAGCTCATGGGCTTTGATGCGACAGGGACGTACCCTATACCATTGCATAGCTGGCATCAAGCCCAACAATCTCCCGCAATCAGGTCCAGGATCGGAGGAGTGGTTGTGGAGGGATTCTCCATTTGGTTCTGGGATCGCCAAAGTATCTATAAAGACAACTCTCACAAGGGTCAGCGATTTCCTGGGTTTCGATGCGACAGAGACGTCCTTTATACCCCTGCGTAGCTGGCGCCAATCCTAACAATCTCCCTTAATCAGATTCAGGATCGGAGTACTGGTTGTGGAGGAATCTGCAATCGAGTTCTGGGATCACCAGCACCCCACCAGATTCAGCCCTGTAACTTCATGCATAATATGGCTCTGAGGATGAATCTTATACAACTGGATAGCTGGCATCGAGCCCAGGAAGCCCCAGGCGCCGGATCCAGGACCCATTGTTGGGCTGTGGTGGGGTATTGCAGCTGTGGCCCGGGAGTGTAAATGTCTGACCCAGTGTTGAGTGCCGCGACGAAAGAGCCTGTGGCGTCTCTTCCAGTTTAAGGCTAAGTGCCGAGAAACCACCAGGCACTATGCTAGACTTGAGAGTGTTATGGCTATCACTCGCTTTCAGACTGGAGTGACCTGGCATCTTTGCGCCCTCAAAGATGAAGTTCTGAAAATAGAACTCTAAGTCTTTAGCGCAAATTTAAGATTAAGGGTATGATGGCTTTCTCACCAGGCGCCAGCACTAACTATATTTTCTTTGCCAAGAAATACCCCATGCTCACATCCAGGCTAGATGACAAAGAAGGCTGAAAGGAGAATCAGGGGTAGTGGTGAATCCTGATGTGTGATGGTGTTGAGGTTTAAGTCAGGATGCAAGAGAGGCAGGCTTGCTTAGTTGCATGTGTCCGGACAGAACCCAGTGTAGGCAAGGGTCTCAGGACGTACCAGAAGCAACCAGATGTGGCGCATGCGTACACGACGCACAGGACGCAGAGTCCACGCTAGGAGAGTCAGGACGCAACACTACTGTATCTGACGCAGGCCACCGTTTTGCCGATGCACCTCTGATCCACGGGCGTTGCTTCCTCCCCCAATCGCCGCATATTCTGCCTCGCATGTGTCCTGTCTGTCCTGACTTGTATCGCAACCTTTCCTCTCTCCTGATGCAACTTGGCCTTCTCCCCACTCCCAGCCTACTGCAGACTCTTCCTCTCATGGCCTCCTCCTCCTGACGTTGCTCACTCGTTCTCCCTTGATCTCTGCTTCCGGAGATATCACGCCCCTCATCCCCACTCGAGTACTCACAAACTGCATTAATTCGCTGCTTCCTCAGATGTCATTCTGCTGGTGCCTGTGTCAGCAGCAGTGTTCTTTTTCACATCTCACATCTTACATATCACATATCACGCCCCACTCGTCTGGCAAACCCATGATGTTTGTGGAGTGTGAAGATCTTGTTTAGGAGACAGAGAAAAAAAAGAGCGTCACACTTGCTTTTGCCTCACACTCGGTTATCCCAACTATGAGCGAAGCCAAACCTCCTTCTCTTTTTTTTTCTTTTTTTTGTAATCATGTGTTCATTATTTCTAGGTACAAAAAGCCTCATGCAGCGCTAGCTATGGAGAAAACAAAACCTATAAATGCAAACCCACCGCCCGCTTCACCACTTGATGGGAAAAATCAAACACCCTGAGTCCATAGGAAAGGTCTCCCCCACCTAGCACCTAAGATAATATACCCCAGACACGTAAGGAAACAATACATAGAAACGTACAGGTAGAAAGACCCAAACCCTTCAGCAGGCTCCCCAAAGCAAAAGAAACCGCCTGTTCGAAGACCAGAAACGCTGGCCTGAGGGGGGTGGATAGACGATCGTCGACAGGAGAAAACACGCAAACCGTGGGCCGACTTAAACCACTGGCACCGTCATGCAGTTCATTACATCGATCCAAGGCATTGGACAATTGCCACGGAGGCAGTACTATACCACGACTAGCCGTAACCGAGGAAGGGTCACCCGATCAGAGGAGGAGCAGTAGGGTGCCAGCCAGTGAGTAGCAGTAGGGTGCCAGCCGGTTAGTAGCCATAGAGTGCCAGACAGCGGGGGCAGCAGTAGGGCGCCAGCTGGGGAGGATTTGAAGCAGTAAGGTGCCAGCTTATGGGGCAGTACAGTGCCAGCGGACAGAACCGGGAGGTGGGTGGAGGAAGGATCGCGAGGGGGCTAGCCACAACCGACTAACGGGCAATAGCAAGGGCTTTTGGGATGACAGCGAAACCGTGCGTGACCGTGATGTTGCTAACCGAAGCTTTCCCCATCGGAGGTACAAGCCCGCCATAACCGAGGCCTACTTTGACCGAGAGTCCGGCACCGTATCGCTGACCGTGAACGAAGCGAGAAGCTTTCCAACCGTGCAAAATTCTAAGCTAGGTGGAAAGCAAGTGCGGGGTAGGGGGGAGAACCGAACTTCATAAGCTGATATCAACAACAAATGGGAACGAGAATGCCAAGGTGGGGAGGCCTGTCGGTACAAGAGGAAAGGTGCCTTAAAGTCAACCCCTAGGCAGTAGCCATCATGGGAGAAGAGAGGTGGGTGGGGGAAAGTGACCATGATTTCCCGTGGTGTTGAGATTTCAATCGCCGGAGGTGGAGGAGAGATGGTTTGTGGCGAAGCCAATAGGCCTATAATGAGCTCTTATATACTTTTCTATAGGTAAGTTGCAATACAATTATGGTCTCTCACTTTATATACACCGCTCCAGTATGAGAGCCTACTCTCTAAGAACTTGAAGACTATTGTCATAGTCTTAGCGATATGTTGCCCAAATATATAACAATTGTGATAGTTCCCTCAAAGCAGGCCAATCCACCGTTCTTACTATCTGACCAGATAGTATCCTTCAAGAACAGTACGCTAGTTCAGCACTTTCTGAAGAGATGGTGCTTTCCTATCCCCTGGTGCAGAAATACAAGAGTTGTTTACGCAGGGGATGACTGTCATTGCCTCTTGCCTACCTCCTCAACAATGGGCTTCTTAAAGCAGTATCACCAACAGGCTAGCCACAAACAACCTACAGGCAATAGCAAGGGATTTTGAGACAATCACGTAACTGTGTCGGAACCAAGACCTTACTAATCACAGCTTTCCCTATCAAGAGTATGGTTCCAAAACACTAGTCTCTACCCCAATTTCCAGAACAAAATTGTCACCTCTTGGCTGTAGGGCCCATTGTAATGCTTCACAAGCATACTCTCTTAGTACACAATTTATACAACCCTAACTTATAAATTCACAAGATATATGAATTATGCAGGATATCAGTATACGAGATTTGGATGCCATAATGGTATAATGTGAAATAGACTTGTTGAATAATCAAAAGTGGAATATAGCACAGATGTGGTCATACTTTATGATTTTACTAATCCGAGTTGTATATTTTAGCCGTTAGGGTAGTCCAAGTGGGAGGGTTACACTTGGCGCAGCAGCCAAGGCGCCACAATTTTTGGCTCAAAATTGAGTTAGAGACTGGTCTTCAGGAAGCATGCAAGAACAACAAGCCAAGGCCGACTTCCACCGAGAGTTCGGCCACTACAACACCAACTGTGAATGAACCAAGAAGCTATCTGACTGTGCAAAATGCAAGAAGAGATGCAAAGACATTGCGGCGAAAGGGGGAGAACTGAACTTCATAAGCTGATATCAACAACAAATGGGAACGAGAATGCCAAGGTGGGGAGGCCTGTCGGTACAAGAGGAAAGGTGCCTTAAAGTCAACCCCTAGGCAGTAGCCATCATGGGAGAAGAGAGGTGGGTGGGGGAAATTGATGATGATTCCGCGTGGTGTTGAGATCTGAATTGCCGCAGGTGTAGAGAAGATGATGTGTACCTATCTCTTGGTCCGAACCAAGCCCCTTATAGAGGCATTTTCTAACAGCTCTCATCCTGGTGACTCATCACCTCCCCTGGCATGAAGTCTATGACTCATAGCGAGTTATACTGTGAAATCCATCAGCTGACTCTGCTGTGTCAACTGTATAACATCCTTTAACCAATAAAACAAGTCATGTGCTCAAACGAGCCACCTGCTTGAAACTCATGTCCCATAATATAAATGATATTAGAAAAGCATAATATAAATGATAACTCACAAGTGCATTGTCAGGTGAAATCCTATGAGTCAACTGACAGCATAGGGTAAAACCAACATACCTTATGACTAATAAGTATTACTGGTTCTGTGAAATCTGTCCTGCTTTGTCACTATTTGTGACATTTCCTATAAAATATCTGCGTGACACAATCTTGTTTCCAGTTGAACAATACAGATTACTTGCCTGGAAATTGGTTGCCCACTGTGTTGAAACTGCTCTTGAGTTTCTCTCCTAGTAGCCCCATGGCCAATCATCTATTAAAATCTGTAACAGGTTGATTCCTGTCTAACGAAAATACAGTAGGACCGGCGATTGCCCTACTAGCGCTGGTACTAAGGGAGGCTTTAGGGGAACGGAACTAAGAGATAATAGTTAAAAGACATATAGGACTCCGGGATTGCCGTTCAACCAAGCGTATTCTTAGACTGAAGGTCTGTAGAAGTCTGCCATCTCCTGCTAGCGGAGAGACTGTTTTAAATACCAAACCCAGGAGTGATAGCCTTCCTGCAATCACGATCATTACCAGTAGCTGCGCACATACCGGAATCCTGTGATCCTGCAAAACCAAACAAAGAAACAATCAAAGCTCAACCTTCATCAGTGTTACCTGACCATCCCATACCCAGAATCCTAAATATAATCTTCCAACAAAGCAAACTAAACATAGCAATACGATAGCATTGCCTATCTGACTCAGAGACCCTAGCGGAGCTGAAATCAAATCAAATAAACCAAATATAAATCAACTAAACATCAGAGATCCTGCACTGCCCGCTCCTGTGTACCGTTACCGGAACATGTACACATTTTACAAAATCTTATCAATTTGTCCTCAATTTATATATTACAAGTAGACTCGAGCAGTCCACATTCAGCAACACTATCCAGATCTAACGGGGTTGTAATAGGCATCCCAATAAGTTCAAGAACCTGTTGGGAATCTGGATGCAGAATCTCTTCAGTTTATCCATGTCCAGAAGGCCTTGAAGTATGAACTTGCTGGGTCAGAAGACAGACATGGATATAGAAGGCTGTTCCCAACGCCATTTGGATTCGTTGCTGTATAATAGCTGTATTAACAGTGATAATATCATTATAGCTAGCCATTGAATTGGAGAAATGTGGATTTATAGCTGGCATAATTGAAGGTTGATATTATATTTTAAACAAAATTATTTTACAAGAAAAAATTAATCATCTAATATTTCTCCATAGCAACCATCTTGTTGCCATCACTTTGAAACAGAATAGTTCACCAATTTTGTGCCAAACAGCTGTGTTGTTCCTTGCGTTTCGAAGTGGCAGGCAATGGTTGTTTATATTAGCCAACGGAACGGAACCATTCCATCCAAACAGGCTCATAAAGGAAACACCCGGACCCAGCCCACTCCCGCTCAACCAATGATAGGCCTAACCCACACACAGTAGGCAGTCACTAAGTTAACCCCTAGACATGACCTATGTGGGTTGCCGTACCTCAACATTATCGTATTGCTAAAGAGCTAACAATATTCTCTTAAGACAAAATAAATCCCTACCAGACAACGGAGAAATCTTTCCCCTGGCAACCACACTCCACCAACCCCACAACTTATAAACAAATAAAAATGTTACATATTAAATACGTAAATACGTAGTAGAATACATAGCAGATCTTGTTTAGACTCGTTTCTCCAGATAGTGTTGGAAGTGCCCCGTGATGAGGAGGGTTGCATTGCCATCGATCGTTGCTAGGCAGTTAATATTGTCCACTTACCATACTCTTACAGGTGGCCTTCCCTGCGCTTATAGCACTGATCCTACCATCCCCTCTCTTTCTCCCCCTCTCCACTCCAACATCCCATTCACCGAACCTTTTTCAACGCTCCTCCTTTTTCTTACTCCGATCGAAGTTTTTTTTTTCTGCCCCCGTCTTGTTCTCTCCTTACAGCTTTTTCGAGGACCCTTTGCCCTCCATTAAACGTTCTTCCACCCTCCCCTTCTACGCTTCTCGCTACTGAAGCACAGGAAGGACTGAAGAGAAAGAAATAGACGGGAAAGGAGGGAGGAAAGGGGGATTAGTCTTCCGCGCTCTCTTGGTGCGCTGGACGTGTGACCCGAGTTTGCGGGGTATAAGGTGGGCTCTCGGGGTGCAAAGAGCTTTTCTCCGAAGGAAAGTATACAAGAAAGGGGAAATATCAAACAAAGTAACCATTTGATGCTCGCAGGACTCCTTGCGCCAATGGAAGTCGATTCTTCATCCTCTGCTTCGGCAACTGCAACCATAATTGCCAGCAAGTGGTCTTATCCCTACAGTGTCCTCCAGGGCCCTGCCACTACTGCTCCCAGTGCTGCTACAGCTATCGATTTGTACCTTATCTCGGAGGAGGATACCCACTATGAGCAGGATATTTTGAGGGATCCGTACTCGAGCTTGGATCCCTGGCTGAGGTATTTGGATTATAAGGCCAAGACTGGAAGTATTCATGGGCAGGTGTTTGTTTTTGAGAGGGCGTGTAAAGCGTTGCCTAGGTCATACAAACTTTGGAAGATGGTACGTGTCTCTTGGTCCTTCTGGTGGGTTTTCCTACTGTGTTCATTTGATTTTTCATTCTTTTTCCAGCATTGCCCGCCCCGTGGGAGTGGTGCTTTTTGTTTGATAGTGATCTATGGAGATTCACATTGAGAGGTTTTTAGTATCTCGATTTAAGAGTCAAGCACGTGTCTTCCCTCAATCCGGCAAGGTTCCACACTGAGTACAGCAAGGTCAATGACTGTTTTGAACGGTCTCTCATCCTCCTCAACAAGATGCCTAGGATCTGGACGGACTACTTATCCTTCCTGCTCAAACAATGCCTCGTTACTAAGACCCGCCGAACCTTCGATCGTGCCCTGCGGGCACTACCGCTTACCCAGCATAGTCGCATTTGGGCACTCTACCTACCTTTCGCCAATTCCGCTTCTGGAGAGACCGCGCTGGGGATTTGGAAACGGTATATGCAGGTTCATCCTGAGGATGCGGAAGAATTCATTGAGCTTCTCGTTGAAATTGGGAAATACGAGGAGGCAGCGCAAAAGTGGATCGAGGTGCTGGATAATCCAAAGTTTCGGTCAAAGGCTGGGAAGAGTCACTTTCAGATGTGGAGTGAGCTGTGCGACTTGTTGGTCAGCCACTCTCGGGAGATCAAGGGAATTGAGGTCGAGAAGATTGTGCGGAGTGGGATTGGAAAGTTTAGAGACCAGCAGGGGAAATTGTGGACTACTTTGGGCACCTATTGGATCACTAATGGTGACTTCGAGAAGGTATGTAGATCGAATAATTGGAATTGTTGCAGGATTGATTAATAATTCTTTTGTGCAGTCAAGAGATTCTTTTGAAGAGGGCGTCACCACCGTTATGACTGTCCGGGACTTCACCCAGATCTTCGATTCGTACACTGAATTCGAAGAACATGTCATCGGAACCCTGATGGAAGCAGCTGCTGCACTGCAGGAGAAGGGTATTGTTAGCGCCGATGACGGTTTTGATTTGGATATCCGATTGATGCGGTTCGAACAATTGATGGACCGGCGGCCTTTCCTGGTCAACGACGTACTCCTGAGGCAGAATCCGAATAACGTCATTGAATGGGAGAAAAAGGTTGCGCTTTGGGGTGATAACAAGCAACAGATCGTTCAAACATACACTGATGCCGTAGCCGCCGTGAACCCGAAGAAGGCAGTTGGTCAATTCCATTCCCTGTGGGCAGGGTATGCCAAGTTTTATGAGAAGCATGGAGATATCAGGCAGGCACGAATGATTATGGAAAAGGCTGTTCGGGTCCCGTTCAAAACTGTTCCGGAGCTCGCGGAGATGTGGGTTGAATGGGCAGAGTTGGAAATACGTAATGACAATTTCGACGAGGCGGTCAAGATTATGGCGAATGCTACTCAATCGCCCAAGAGGAGCACGGTGGATTATTTTGACGAAACCCTTATACCGCAACAAAGAGTTCACAAGAGCTGGAAGCTGTGGAGTTTCTACGTGGATCTCGTGGAGAGTGTCACCACACTTGAGGAGACGAAAAAGATTTACGAAAGGATCTTCGAGCTCCGAATTGCTACTCCGCAGACTGTCGTGAACTATGCTACCCTCCTAGAGGAGAACAGGTATTTCGAGGAGAGCTTCAAGGTACACCCCCCTGCCACTATCTATCATATCAATTCAATTAAAAAAAAGGCAGGTCTACGAGCGTGGCATCGACCGCTTCACCTACCCTGTAGTCTTTGAACTCTGGAATCTTTACCTAACCAAAGCTGTAAACCGCCAAATTGACATCGAACGACTTCGTGACCTCTTCGAGCAAGCCATCGAAAACTGCCCTCCCAAGTTCGCGGAAGTCCTCTATCTAATGTACGGCAATCTCGAAGAAGAGCGCGGCCTACCCCTGCATGCAATGCGCATCTATGAGCGCGCGGCCCGCGCTGTAGCAGACGAAGACCGCTTCAAAATGTTTCACTTCTACATCACAAAGTCCGCCTCAAACTTTGGTCCAACCTCCACCCGACCCATCTACGAGCGCGCAATAGAGGCGCTACCAGACAGTGAGGTCAAGGAAATGTGCCTCAAGTTCGCTGAGATGGAACGAGGTCTCGGGGAAATCGATAGAGCAAGGGCCATCTACAGCCATGCATCGCAATTCTGCGATCCAAGAATTTCACCAGAGCTCTGGGCTAAATGGGAAGCCTTCGAAATCAAGGACGGGAATGAAGACACCTTCAAGGAAATGCTCAGAATCAAGAGGAGTGTGCAGGCGCAGTACAACACCGACCTCAACTTCGTCGCCAGTCAGGCGCTTGCGCGAGGTCAAGCAAAGCCTGGCGGCGCCAGGGGCAGTGGTAGGAGCGGGAGTGATAAGGAGTCGAGGGCCGGAAGCGGGTATATGATGGCCGCTATGGAGGGGGAGGTTAGGGTGGTCCCGGGATTCGTACCGGCAGAGGATAGCGTGGGGGTTCACCGATCCCTTACTGCTACTGGCATTGAGGTTAACCCTGATACCATTGATTTGGATATGGATGGGTAGCCTATTGGTATTCCATAATCAAAGAGGTATGGCAGCTTGCTCGGTTGGATGGCCGGTGGTAGGAAAGTGGAGTTTAGCTTTTTGTTTTACTTTCTTATTCCTTTCTACATTTTCCTTTCCTTTCCCTTCAATATTAGCTTAAATCAGGCAAATTTAACTTTTCTTGCCTTTTCTTTTCTTTTTTTATCTTGCTCCGAGCTACGTTATGTTGCCAATTTACCGGCTGCCGATCGGACTATCCTATTCATCAGTATGCACGTCCACCCATCCGCCCATTCATCTTAGCTAATTTCCTTTGTCCTACTTACTTGTATCCTATTCCAATATTCAAGCTACTATTGCACTGCACTTCAGGGCACTTCACTGCTCTGAAATTTATTTACCATTAAATGGTGTTTTCAAACCGCATGGGCATTATCAGTACTATTCCCATTTCTAGAAGCAAGTAAACCAAAACGGATTTCAAAGCCAAAGGTAAACATAGTGCGATAAGGTAAATTTGGTTCGCTCTGCGCTATAGTAACAACAAGTAAGCTATGGTGTGACCCTGATTATATACTAAATATTATAATTTGGCCTTTTACACATTGCCGACGGTGAAGAGAATATGTAGGTAGAGTGCGACACATAGAGGGCCCCTGCAGGACCCCTAGATGTTTACAGTTATATCCCATAAGGAAATATGCTCAGATACTTCTAGATCAAGATCTGGTGTCCCACACTGTTTCTTATATTACATGTCAAGAATCATATAAGTAAATTATTGACACGGGAAGCACACATCTTTAAAAAACAACAAAGTGTAAAGACGCTTGGAAGAGAAATTGAGAGTTGCAGAGGAATATATGGGGTCAGTTTTAAGGTAATACTTGAAGGACTGGATGATCTATTTAACCCTCTCCCCTCTCCCGGCGAGACAGTTGCCACTTTGCCGGGTACAAGGAATGGTAACATCTGTGCAAGCTACGATATGACGGTACGGGTTTGGAACGCCGGGAGTAGCAATTTTGCAGTTCTAGGCATAAGTGGGATAGGAGGATTACCCGGGGCGCAAGGCAGGATGATGGGTGTCATGGATCGGCAAATGAAGCTTTGCGCAGGAGTGGATTGGTGCTTGTCTGGTGGGGAGGGGTGGGCTGCTGGTGTTGGCTGGGATGAGGCGGTTTGGGTGTGGGATGTGGGAAGTATTATGGGAGGCCGGTAGGATTCGCCAGGGAGAATAGAGTCTGGACAGGAGTCTATAATAATTTGTTTGATAAGTCACCACAATAGTCATGGGTGCCGTAACATTAGATGTCCAGGTCTGCTACCAAAAAAGCACCGCTTACTATATACCGGTACCGGTACTGTATGCGCCAATGCAACACACCACCCCGAGGACCCCATCTCGTCCTTGGACAGAACACAGGGCCAATACCAAGGATGTGAATCTGCACCTTCCCCACGAACACCTCCGGAACTAAATCTATAGCCCCATCGCCCAGTTGAGAAGTCAGCAAGCATAAATGAACACTTCTATCTGCCCCCGGATATCTTGTCGGCTCTGAAGCAATTGCCTTCGATTTTCTAATTTCACCAATACTGCTTCTTGAGTCTTTGACTTTATGAGACGATGGCGGGATGCCCGTCGGCCGGAGAGGGAGAGACATAATGTCTTCCAGCAACGGTTGTCTTGCCACGCTTCCTAGGGCATTGAGAGTGTAAGTTAACTGTTATTCTGCATAGCGCATGGAAAGGTTATTACCACGACTCTATCCCCCGCGCTTTCTATCGACTCTACCGTTTGTTTCGCCTCCGACTTCATACTCGGAAAGGATGTAAGGGAGGTATTCGGACTGCCTTTGTCAGAAATTGCGAAGATAGAAACGGGACTCACGATAGATCTATCAAGACACTAATTTCCAGGCCAACACCCCGTTACTGCCCCTCGTATCCAGCACTACTGCTAACTTTCCCCTCAATCCCAACCGACATCCTAAGCCCATTCTGCTTTCCAGGTTGACTGCTACGTATCGGAAGAGTATCCCGTTCGGGAGTAATCGCCAGGTCAAGGATCAACATCGGCGGCTTTGACTGTTGGCACTTTTGTAGCCTTGTCAACAAGTAGGGTGGGATTCGGTGATGGAAGCAAAGGGAGAGATGAAAGCAAAGGGGCAGACGACGCCGCTAGAGATCTGAATAAATTGTTACCGGACGCAAGAGGAGCGCTATCTGCAGTTGCGGTATCGATGACGGGGAGAAATGTGGTGGAGGAGCTCGCTTGCTATCGTTGTGAGGAGGTAGATACCGTCGGTAGAGCATATCCTACACCAAGAGTATTAGGGAATAGATTCACTTGCACACAGAAGGATAGGGAAAGGGAAAGACTCCAGAAGCATTAAACAAGGTATATAGTGCCAGAGCATGCTCACCCTAGGTAGAGGCTTGTGCGGTAGCACAAATCACCTCCACAAAGTGCTAAAAAGGCCAGTAGATAGAAGGCCATGTGTGATAACGAGGGAGTGGATCTGTCCGACTCAGTCGGCACGGGGGCTACTCTTTTCCCCATTGAAAGTGAGAGCCCTCTAGTGGATGGATATTTGTCTAGTGATATGTGTCACTGCTCCTCTGTATTTTCTCGATCTATTTCCCCGGTTGCAGGTGGGCTTCGGATGTTTCAAGCTTCAGCCTCTTATCATAGACTCCATTCGCAATCGCCCGAAGTAAATTGGCCAACCTTGGATATTCGAGTAGTCAGTAATCTTGAAGGGCAAAACGAGCGGTATTTCATCTATAGCGTTCCCGGCATTGAAAGATTCGCTGCGACAAAAGGAAAGCGTTCGAAGAATTCTTCCAGCTTTCAACACAGTGGTTAGTGAGTGAACTATTCCCAATATCTTCCTTAGCTTTGTCAACCCTGCTGTTCGCAGATTATCCCCGGTATCCAAGTACGCTAGTTGTCACTCTTAGAGGACAGAATAGGGTCAGTCAGGATCTTTCATGAAGAAAGCCTCCCCAGCCAGCAGTTTCCCTTCAAGAAAAGGCAATCGCCCCTAAAATCGGTGCCCAGCGTAAATATTTGGCAAAAGTCCGAACCACAGTGTACGTATAAATCTCTCGGGCTACGGCAACTCCCATATCCATCGTTTTCAATCTAGTCTGGCAGCTATCTGCCTCTGCTGACTCTGGCGGATGGAACAGCACAGCACAGTACCCCCTTCCCGATTCCCCCCAACTGGAATTGGGGTATCCAGAGTATGGGAGTCGAAGCACTCTCTCCGGTTTTCTTCTCGATACCTTCTTATAGCCATCTTCAAAGAGTACTGTCATTCCTGCGTTGACTTTGGCCACATCGTCATAAGGTGTTGTCGCCTTCTCCTGGGGATGCTGTTGGCATATTGACCACTCAGCGGCGCCACAGGGCTTCTACTCTAGAGCTTTTTTGTCTGTGAATACCTCCCACAAGTTCTTTTCTTTGTTTCCCGGTTACAGTATGCCAGAGGGTCGCGAGATTCTCGAGTTGCGAGAGTCGTAGCATAAAAACGGGTACATGCTTCCACTTAAATCAAGGCTTAGCCCAAAAGAGAAATTTCAATCCGAAGAGCAAACAAGAAGGATATCAAAGAAAATTTAAAAGCAGGGTTGACCATGGGGAGATCCATGCCAAGTGTCCCAGAGCGCCGCCACTCTCGGAACTCGAGAATCTCGCGACCCTCTGGGATACTGCAGTGTATCTTTTTGCAATGGACTCCATCCCCAGGTGAGTGAGACTGATAAGTGGCATAAAAAGTCTCCCCACCCTCCAGGCTAATTTCTACAGTGGGGGAAGCTCGCACGTATCCGCTAAATACGTTATCGCACAATCCATCACCCTGTTTCAACCGTGGCCACTAGTGTTATATTGTATGTACGGTCTTTATCTGGTTTTTGACAACCTCTACAATAATCCTTGCACCATCGCACGCCACATCCCACTCTTTTAATAACACTATATGCAGCTTATCCATTGCTCGGGAGGAGGAAAGGAGGAAATAGAAGAAAGAAACCGCACAGGAGAACACAGTAATCCAAGGGTTGATTTACACAGAGAGAAATAAGAGGGTGAAATCTGGAAGCTACAAACTCGGTCTTCCCATAACACAAATTCCGCACCCCCCCCAACGTAACAAACTCTGTAAACATAAACCCATAATTCCTCACCCAACCGCCGAAAAAAATTGACAAAGAAAGAGCAGGAGAGCGCGACATATACTCGGGCGAAAATTAAAGATCCGGAAAGAGCGACCTAGATACCTATGTTGCAACCCACACATTTTGTTTGTCACTTCTTCCGGATCTTTAATTTGCGTCCGGGTATGTGCATTTCCACTAATATAATTTCCCCAGCCGACAAAAAGTGGTGTCCGGGTGCATTACCATGAGTAGCGTGCCGTGGAAAGGAAAGGGTGGCAGTTATTCCCAGGAACCGGGTCTCCTGGGCCCTAAATGGTACTGGGGTTACTCCCGCTTGGCAGGACTGTAGCAGCGCTACTCGTACAAGTCCTCAAACACCTATTCTGTGCGACATACGGGAGCTGTGTTTCGCCGTAACTATCTGGCATGTCGGGGTCGGCCTCTTCCCGTGTGTGTAATATTTTCGCAGCTCCCTCATATCCACGCTCATGGACACCTGAGAGCTGTGTTCGGCCCCATTTGTTTGGCTTGTGGGGGATGACCTCTTCCAGCCCAAGTAGTACTTTCACCACTCCCCCATGTTTACCCTGAGCGGCATACGAGGGAGGTGTTTGGCCGTCATTGCCCAGCATTTCGGGGTTGACCTTTCCCCGCCCGGGCTGAATTTTCACCACATGCTCGTACCCACCATAAGCAGCCCGTGAGAGTGGTGTGGTGCAACCCCAAAAGCCTTCCTTGTTTATGTCATGACTTCCCACCTCTATCAATGTAGCCACAACTCCAAAGAACGATGCGCTGAGCAGTCCACTAACCTATGGCCATCTACTTCCGTCTCTGAGATCCAGATGTGCATGTTCAAGGAGTAATATAAGCGATGTTTGGCTATAATTCAGCTTTAATAATTCCAGCCCGAGTGAGACTTCATGGATCCCCAGGTATACAGAAGAATATTTGAGAAAGGGTGTTATGGGGATTATGAGAAGGAGCGGCCGAAAGGGCATGGTCTATCTTGGAGTTCAGGTAGGTCAAGCATATTCGTGCTATTGCCGGGCGAGGCTTGCTAAATCTACAGGGATGGGTGCAAAGATATCCTTGGAAGGCAAAGTGAATTAATCGTACGGTTGATGAGTCCTTATCTACAGTAATAAGCCCTTGACAGCAGCTCATTAATGTCGACGTAGAAAAGATGTTGCCAACACCGAAACCTGTAGAGTCTGGTTGAACTCCTAGGGCGTAGCAGAGCTCATTCGCTTGTAACGGCCGTTCTGCATGACTGATCCACATCAGAGACATCAACCCGACTCCCGGCTTTTCACCATCTTGCGCCTTTATCCGCCGACGCACTATAAACATCGCATAATTCCCATTTATTTTTCATTTTGCTTGGCTTTTCCCGTGTTGTGGAGATTGTCGATTTGTGAGATCTTTCGTCGATGTTTAAGGAAATTAGTAGAAACCTAAATGTATATACTGTAGGTTGCATCTATTCCCGTTTTCTTCCTCTCTCCCTTTGATCCCGCACATCTTACTCTCTACCCGTTCCACTGATCCTTTCGAGCTCAAACTTTGCCGGGAGTCGATGCCTATTAATAGTACGACATTAGATGCAGTCCTAATACACCCTATGGATGCCATCAAACACAGAAACTAGAGTACCGTTAGAACCGAAATGATTGAGAATGACGCTAGGACCTCCAGAATTTCCGGCTTTGGATTAGGGGACAAAACACAGCGAGAAGATTGTCCTTCAGCCCCCACTTGAGACACAGAGCAACTCCAGCCTCCTAGCGAGATTCTAAATTATTCCGGTCTCTACCGTATACCGACCTTGGAAACGGTGCTAGTGAAGCCAGTGCACAGTGCCTTACACCACCCCCCACCCCATCATACAATTCCGCAGGATAAATTCATCCGGGATAGTGATTGTAGCATAACCGTCAACAAGTCTTCATTAGCTCCCCATCTGCAATTCAACACCTGAGTGTCGTCAAATCCTGTCAATCGATCTAGGCACTCATAAGAATGAGTAGATACCCAACCTCGGAGGTTATAACGGCAAATTGTTCAATAATTAAAGCCTTAGAAAGGCACAAGTGGAAGAGTCTGGCGACTCTGGCCTGGTTGTTCAAACTCATATATACTATGTGTAACCCGAACTGGCGGCTCAAATTGCCATTTTTCATAAATTTCGGTGAACAAAGAAAAATCTCGACGAAAAGGTCCTCAGACAACCAGAGGAGGTTGAACATGCCCGGGTCCGGGGCTAATCCGTGAACACCTCGGTATTAGTCAAAAACTATGGTACCTAGATACTAACTACCTCACTGTACTAAGAAAAAATGCTACAGTATGTTAACAAGGCAATAAATAGGGAGAGGGGCAACAGCAGCTTTCCCAAGGTAAAAGAAGTATAAAAAAAATTTCTTCTATTCTTTCTTTTATATATTTATTTATTTTACTTTTTTTTTTCTTTTCATATTTCTTTCTTTGCCAACCCCCCGTCCCATTTGCTTCTGCTACCCGCCGATCGCCAACCTTTGAAGGTCTAGAGTCGAATTCTACCACCTCGTAGCAGGATTGTTAAACCCCACAGCCCTATTGATGAGGGCTAAGTTCTTCAATCTCCCAGTTCCCATAGGGCAGGATTTTTTAATTCTCCTGCCCTACATGACGGATCGTTCAATAATAACTGATTGTCAGCATGGATTGAACTCCTGGGCTCCCGCTAATGCGACAGGAGTGTTAACCACTGCGCCAGCTAGGTATTTCATGAAAGGAAAACCTGGGAACTAACACTTATCCTACTAGAAGCCCGATTTGGATTTTAATGGGTGGGTAGTGTGTCTCCTCCCGAGTTGCTGGTAGATTTCAACTGAGGTGTTTAATGAGAGATTCTCGGTGGTTTAAAAAAAATCAGTGCTTTTACGCTTGTTACTCTGGTACTATACCGTTAGCAAAGCCCCACCCGAGATCTCGAGCCTCCCTATTTGCTCCCATGTGTGTTATCTCACTATAGTCTTCTGCTCGTTCTAGTGTTTTGTGGAGGTTTTTTTCTTTCCTTTTCTTTCTCTTTTCTCCCTTTCTTGCTTGCATTCCGCCCGGCTTTCTAGGGATGCCTCATTTCTGCCGGGCGGGGGGGGGTCCGCTCCCAGCCAGCAAGTAAGCATTGTGGGATAGAATGGACCTTATTTTGAGATAGAACATTTAGATACGACGTACACTACATATACAGACTTTTTTTAAACGAGATTCCTCTTTCGACACTATAAGTAATAGCATAACGGCTACCATGGTCATCCAGCTCTCCTAGCGGAAGAGCGCAGCTCGCCGACTCCAGTGCTTCTCTCCGGCCCGATTGGACTATGGAATGAGAACCGCAATCAAACAGTAGAGTGCGGCTTCCACTTCCCCCGGTCTAAACCCCTGGAATCCGTCTCAGCCTCTGCAAGCTCAGGTGGAGCCAAAAAAAAAGGCCGTAACGATAAATAAGCGGAACCGGCACAGATAAACAACATTCTCAGATATATGATGGGCTTGCCTCTTAGAGGGAGGAGGATACCCTCACCAATGGGCACCAGCTGCAACACTATGCCTACCAGCAAATGGATTCTAAGTTACCAAATTCACAAGCGATCAACGAGTAATTTACAATCAGACGAGAAGTAAAACGAATTTACAGGGGGCAAGCTCGAGAAAACATGAGGCTTAAAAAACAGTTTAAGATTGCGCGGCGACCTAAAGTCGCACCACGTTATAATGGAACTCTTTGTACGAGAGCCTCTCTATTATGAATGAGCCTTTTGGGGATTTATACCCCTACTCCCATAAAAACCCCCAGCTATAGGCGGTTTCTTGCAAAAACTCGCTCTAACGAACGAAAAATGCCGAACTCTCTCGGCTTTCATTATAGCGATGTGCAGCTATATTCATATCAGGCATAGCAGACAGGGAAATTTAATCATAATGTTTCGCGGGTTTGTTGAAACCTCGAATTCAATAAAATAAGGCTATGTTGGGTAGAGAGTGTATTGGGATTCTTGCTCTTTCTACGTCTCCGGACGTGTGCTATATATACACAAACTTGACTTAGACAGAAAGACTCTTCTGCCGCAACACTCACAACCTTTTCCTCCTATCCTCGCTCCATCCACCCAACTCCGCAGAAGTTTCCCGAAACTTCTTCTCACTAATTCCATCCCTTGAGTTTCGTCCTCTTACAATATTTCTCCCATCTTCTGCGATCCTTCGCAGTCCTGTCACAACGATCCGTTTCCTAACTATCATAGTGCGACACTGATATGTTCCACCGCCTAGTAAATCTTAATTACTAACCTCTAGTCTGCCCTAGTGCCAAATCCTACAACATCCTAAGCGTCCCTGCCTCAGTCAACGTCTCAACCAAACAAACCGTTACTCTTCTGATGCCAATTAGTCAATCTTGCAACCGTTAACAAACACCATTCCTCTCAACCATGTCCCATCAGTGTTCCGACTATCCCCTGGGTATGGAACCTTCGTGAATTTCAACAGAATTGGGCTGATATTAACTATGTCTTAGCAGGGAAACGGTTGGAGTTATCACCACACACAAACCACAGCACCGCTCTTCTCTCCAGCTTGGCCCCAGAAAGGTTTTATGAACTCCCATTAACGCTACATATTGCTCTGCCATTTCTACACTCAACCAATATTTCGGACAGAACATCATGGCTTGAGCTACAAATATACAATCGGTCACCATGGCCGATGGTAATTCGCGCTGCTGCAATATAATAGGCAGTTTCAACAACATCACCTATGAACCCGCCGAAGATGTGAAGATTATGCGTTGGCTCTCACCACTAGAGCCAAGCAACAGACATCAGGACGTACGCATCGACCGATTCGCCGGCACCAGAGATTGGCTTTTGGAAACCGAGGAGTTTCGGGAGTGGAAGGGAGCTCGAGGTGGAGCCGATAAGGCTGTCTTGTTCTGCTACGGGAACCCGGGAGTAGGTAAAACATATCTCAGGTCAGTCGCCGGATTCATTGA